>Ga0181612_155689_pt1 | contig 27471 bp, 23 predicted proteins | sample HoacroProtozoa21_FD_119630 | JGI IMG/M metagenome (GOLD analysis project Ga0181612, IMG submission 119630) | Hoatzin crop microbial communities from Cojedes, Venezuel. Combined Assembly of Gp0051906, Gp0051904, Gp0051908
GTTTTGTTTTGTTTTGTTTTGTTTTGTTTTGTTTTGTTTTGTTTTGTTTTGTTTTAAGCCATGCTCGCCTTTTAATGCTTATACTTGTTTCCTTCGGCTTGGAAAGTGGCCCTCAGCTACGGACATACTGTCATCATTATTCAGAGTATCTGCACTGGGTTCACTCTTTTTAAGAAAGTTCAGTTCCTCTGAGAAGTCAGCTCTCTATCCATATGGTGGATCCAAAACGAAAGGTGGACAGAGAGGGAAGAGGTGTGAAAAACTATTTGTTCTCAGCAGACGCCTACATCACATTCTTACTCTGTTTCTGGCTTCTTTACACTAAGTAAAGGCATGAGGGTAATGCAACAGGGATCAGACACCTTTTGGGCGGACTGCCCTGCAGCGAGGCGTTGGGGAGGTTTCCCCAGTGTTGGTGTTTGAGGTACAGCAGGATGGACCCACCACACCAAGCCCTACTGGGACTTCAGCTAGCAGAGGACAGGCAATGCACTGGCATAATTTAAAAGGTACTTTCAGGCTCAGTTCCAGCAGACGCTAATTAATTCCCCCAGAGCAAGTCAAAACTGAGACAGCAAATCAGTTCCCAAACGGACTGTGCTTTACCTATGAGCCCAATGAAAATATCAAACGTGGTACAATAAATATACACTTTACCAAAAGTGGCATAGCAAATAAATGACATAATCCAGTCCTCAAAATGTGTGCATGTGTCGGCCAACCATATACACTTGTTTTTGCTAGCTTGTTAAACGCATTGGCATAGGAGAAGTCTAGCAGAGTGAAATTTAATTTTTTCCCTGACATGTAAAGCTGCCAGAGTTTAAGACAAATAATCCCACTTGGTGACAACTCACTCTTATATTTGGAATGATACACTGCAAAAAATTTATCAGACTTCATCCTGTATTTGGTTTGGGTTTCCCTTTTTTCTTGTTTTCTTTAAGACTGAGGGCAAAACCAAATGCGGCTGGGTCTTAGCTTCATAAAATGAAAATGTCAAGGTTGAGAGTGAAGTCCACATCTATTGCCAAAGTTTCACAATGGTAGGACAAAAGAGAAATGTAAAAAAGAAATGTAGAAACAATATTCTGAAGCAGAAACATCAAACATCTTCCCCCTAAAATACTATCCCCCAAAAGAGCTTTTAAAGCAGAAAGCCCTACATTGGCTACATCCGAGTTTCGTTATAATCCATTTATGTTATCAGATAAAATTATATCACCCCTGTGGAATGCATAGCTCAGGGATTAGAAACGGCTTTAACTGTGTGTTTCTTATAGGACAGATACTCTGGTAAGTATTAATGAGAAAAAATATTTGGTGGCTTCTGTCTAGTTTTCACTGACATGTACCACAGAAATGGATTGTGCCTAAAGAACCGAACAGCCAAGAGATCTGGTCATCATCTTGTATTAGAAAGAATTTCCCTGCACAAGATTTTAACACGTTGTTGAGCAGTAATGCAAAATATGTACCTCATCACCCACACTGGACCAAAGCATACACCCTGACAAACTATCCATTACAAGGATTTCTCTGCTTCAGTAAAAATCTCCCTGTCAGCATCACGAAAAGAGGGAAACTGGTTCATTCAAGGCACTAGCCTGAAAACCAGACGACATCTGTGATCCCACCCACCACTGCAAACATCCTCTCCCTAAGTCACCAACAAATGCTACTAGTGTCACAGTAGATTAATTCAAGTTTAAATGTCACGGGCGACATTTCTTACGCTGCTGCATTCCTCTGCTCCCGCTGATTTTTTTCCTACTTGCTCACTCCGAAAGGTGTTACAGCACAAGCTTTATTACAGCTCCCTAGAAACTCTTCTTAAAGTACCAAGGTTAATTCAAAGTTTTCAGACTTCTTTGAACAATAATCCTTGGCAGACGTAACAACGAATTTCTAAATGGTGATTTTTTCCTATGAGTAATCCGCTGTCTTACCTATATGTCTAAAGTTTCTACCTTTGTAAAATTCCTTATGTTTAGCAGGTGTGTCACATATGTGCAGAAGAATGCAAAATAATTCCTGTGCCACTATAAGCAAAAACAAATATTAATCCCACAGCCGTATTTACAATCTGTTGTCGTAAGGCAGCACTTGTTCCTTAACAGACGCAGGTTTTCCCTGTTAGAGGAGGATCGTGATTTCAGCTGGTGTGGTGGGGAAAGCCCAGCCCTGAGCACCTTGAAGCCAAATCACTCGAAGTCATTTGCAGAACTCCTGCTTCCAACGCGAGTAGGCTCGTGCCTCTCCTCAAAGCACCGTGCCGCTCACACAAAAACGCGACAAATAGGCCTCGGGAAAGGGCATGTGAGAAATTTTCATGAGATAAGTGACTTGAAAAGAAGACTGGGAGCTAAATTACAGCTACTGGGAAACAGTGACTATGTTGTGCTGTACTGCTTCCCCCCCTCCTCCCAGTCTAACGTCATACAGGACTGTGATCAGTTTTTCCACCTTTGGCAGTATTTTTGGTTGATTTTATTGTTTGCCTTGGGGAGATGAGGTTGTTTGTTTGAGTTTTGCTTTTTAATTTCCTGCAGACAGTTCATCAAACTGGCCAAATTCTGTCTTCTTCCAGAGTTTGAAAGCATCCCTAATTTTTCAGTTTTCTTCAGTATTTACCAGTGCCATGCTAGTGACGTCAGTATCAAGAGAAAGAAAGGGAATGTGCAGGAAACAATGAGATCTGAGAAGCTGCCAACCCCAGGAATTGGAAACTCCAACTATTCACGTGCACATGGGCCAAAGAGCCCAAAGGAAAGAAAATAGAAAGGAACAATTCTTAGAGCTTTAGAAGCTTCCTCCCCCCCAAAAGATATGGGGCACACAGGCAAAAGGAGTAGGGAAATCCAGTGGCGGCAGCATCTGAACTCGCAGTAGCCTGTTTGAGTACAGCTAGCCCACACCAAAGCCCACATCACCACACCATCTGCACTGCTTCTGGCTGCTGACCTGTCTGGAGTGAGCCTTCTCCAGGCTGATCCCCACGAGCTGCACTTAGAGCCCTGCCCGCTTTGTGGACATCCCCAGGATTTTGCAGATTCCTTCCTATTAACATCTCTCTGGTTCACCTCTCACTCACCATGCTGTTAAATTCTTATCTAGACTCTCATCACCTCATGTCTCAATTACTGCAACATCCTCTTCCTGGCCACTGACAAACTCAGTCATGCCCTGACAGTGTATTGATCCACAATGCTGCTGCAGAGATCATTCCCTAGCCTCACATTTTGCTTTCTTTTTGTTCATCTTTGTACCTGCTTTTCCCTGTCACATCAAACAGTCAACTGGCCTTCACTTTCAAGGACTCTTCTACCTTATTGCTCATTTTATTCAGCATCAAAAGGTTAACCTGCACACCCGAATAGTCCATAGTCCCTGCTTCCATTCATCACTCGCCAACTTTGCAATTAGGTGTCTTTGTAGTATCTCTTGAGACTCTTCTCCACGTTTGTGAGGAAGCCTCTGTAAAACTTTAATACTACTTTGTTGCAGCCCCTCAACACTCTCTTCAGAAGTACCTTCTGGCCAAAAAGAGTTTTTCCAGTGGTCACATTGCAGGTGGGCTCAAGTGGCTGTCTGTGATATCCTTTCGTTAAGGCTGATTTTGCGATGCCGTAACACCAGAAACTTCCAGAAACACCAAATGAAGCGTCTGCCCAAAGCAACCAGGTCCAAGTTGAGGTATGCTGATCCACAATATTCAGTCTCGAAAAGAGCTCCTTGCAAGGTCTTTCCAGCAGATACCAACTTTTCATTCTCTGTTTGTGAAGCATCTACCAGCATCTTTTCCTTGTCCATGCTTGAGATCCTACAGTAATACAGCAGACAACCTCCAAAAGGTCTCTGATGAATTGTCACACAAGAAGCTAACATAGAAACTAATCAGCCATGGATAAGTGAAGTGTAGTGACACAGAGGAAAAATGGGAAGGAGACAGAAAAAAAGAATAAAGTTTTATTGCTAGATTCCATCTTAGGGGGAAAAAAAAAGTTCACTGTTGTTTCAAAATTTCCTCCTGTCTTACGATGATCCATAAGTATATGACAGAATAGGAAAGCATATATGTGGTGAGGACTGCAAGATAATGAAAGTTGCAGATAACTTATATTTATCATCTGAGAGGTTTACAAGAAAGTTTAAAGAGATCTAAACTAAGGTAACATAATAAATAAAGAAATGTTGATGCCAGTAAATTCCAAGCAATACATACTGGAGGACATAGTGGAAGTGCCAGCAACCATTCTGTGGCTCAGCATTAAGTGGGTCAGCTCTCAGACCAAGGAAAGTGGTTGTTACCCTCTACTCAGCCGTCATGAGGCCACATGTGGGATGATGTGTCCAGCTTTGAGCCTCCCAGGACAAGAAAGATGTTGGCAAACTGGAGTCCAGTGGAGAGCAACTATGGCAGTAGGAGCTGGAGCACATAGCACATGACAAGAGGTTGCAGGAGCTGGGTTAGAGCCAAGGGTGAAGATGCACCCTTCTCGGTGTCTGCAGTGGAAGGACAAAAGCCAGCAATCACAAGTTGTACCAAGGGAAAATCCACCTGGACACGCAGAAAATTTTCTCTCTGATGAGAATGATGCAGCACTGGAAACCAGGGCCTGGAACGGCTCTGGCATCAGCATCCTTGGAGAGTTTCCGAATTCAGTGGGACATTGCCCTGAAAGACCTGAACTAAATTAAGAGGCTGGCCCTGCTTTGAGTGAGGTATTGGACTAGACCCTCCAGAGGTCGCTTCCCATGTCAATCACTCAACAAGTCTTTGAGCTCAGTACCAGTCTGGACAGGTCAATGTAAACCTCCATCATATAGAATTAAGATTAAAACATTAAAAAATGCTTTAGATAGATCTGTCTAAAGTGTCCAAGTTATGTGTCCAGTGTATCTAACCATATCCAATTCTGGGCTCCCCAGTGCAAGAGAGACATGGATTAACCAGAGTAAGTTCAGAGAAGGGCCAGGAAAATCCACCTGAATGTAAGAAAAAACTATTTTACTGTGTGGGTAGTCAGACACTGGCACATGTTGCCCAGAGACATTATGGAGTCTCCATCTTTGGAGATACTCAAAACTCGCCTGGATGCGGCCCTGAGCAACTTGCTGTAGTTGAACCTGCTTTGAGTAGGGGGGTTGGACTAGATGATCTCTAAGAGGTGCTTCCAGCCTCCACCCTTCTGTGATTCTGTATATATTAGAGAATGAGACTGTGAAGATCATAGGATTAAAACAAACTTTGAAACAGGAATATATAAAACCTCATGCTTTCAGGGTTTACGACAAAATCTAACAGGAAATTTCTTAGTTACTTTCTGACTTGCTTCACCCTTTTTCTCGGCCACTTTTACAGTCAGGACAGAACTCAAGGACACCCCAATTATGTGTCAGTTCCTGTGATTCTACAAAAACCCCTTCCTTTTTCCCTCTCCGAATAGTTGTGTGAGTCTCAGCCTGGGAAGGCAGACATCTGCGATCTAGAGAGATTTCCCACCAGCAGGATTCCCAAAGACGTGGACAACATAATAACAGAGAACCTTTCATGGTCCATCCACAGTCATGCAGCTTTCTGGCTCTCCCATCCCTGCCACAGCAACTGCTCACATGGAAAAACAGCATTCAGAGAAGAACATAAGCTCAAATAAATATATAGCTGCAAATTCAAGGTCAGAACGGTGTTCTCAGTCATCTCTCCATCCTCTCCCACGAAGTGCTGCATGCACTAGGAAAAAACACGGCAAGATTGCACATGCCTGAGTTTGCAGATTACGATAGGAAATGCTGTCTTATCTTTTGCTTTACAGCAATACACATTACAAATTGCCTGGCAGCTATTCACTCATTCACTCGCTCTGTAAACAACTATTCAGTAAAATCTGATGGAACTCTGGAAGTCACCAAAGTCTCACTGGGATTTTCTGCACGCAGCTGCCAGGCTGGAATACCAGCAAGTCTCAAGGGCAAACCACGTGCAGGCAGGGAGCGGCCGGTGGAACCTCCTAAAGGTCGGCTGGGTTCTGCTCAAGTAAAATTTGTCTGCTTGCTTGGTGCACGCACTTCACTATTATATTATTATTATGTCCCCTTAGGTGACTGGTGCGTCTGTGTTGCTGACATAGAAACCAGCTCTGCATCTCCCGGACCGCTGCGCGGTAGAAGAACAGGGCGGGACTGCACGGAGGGAGGGATGCGTGGCTCCGCTCGTAAAACCTTGGCTCCGCTCCAGACCTGCAATCACTGGGAACGCTGACGCCTCCGAGACTGCAAGAAAAACCTCTGCCTTTTTTCTGGCTTTCATACAGAGAAGCCATTTGTCCCAAAGCCCAGAACCTGGGGCAATCTCTGGTGTATTCGGTCGTATTAGAGAACGTGTTAATTACGGTCAGAACGCAACTAACAGGGCTTAGAGAAGCGAGTCTCAAATGGTGCTTGTGATTTCCTGCTTTTCCTTTGTATGCTGCCTAAACTGGCGGTTGATTGGAAATCAGCAGAAATGTAGGTATTTATGTACTTAATTTTTGTTAAGTGGCCATTTACATTTCAGGTGTCTGCAGTTTTTTTCCCTCTTGCACAGATCTGGTTTCTCTACCTGGAATAGGGGATAAAGTAATCTGACACCTGCAATTTTCGGTGTTTGCTGAAGCTTTTCAGATTGTACCATAATTACATATATTTTCTAATTATGAAATCTAAACTTGGGAAAAGGCCTCTTATGATAGGGTAGGCAAAAACCTGGATATCCAAAGTTCTCTGTCACCTTTTGAAACATTAATGGAGTTGTTCTCTCTTTCTTAAATCACTGTTCTGTGCTGCTGACCCAAAGGTGACATCTGCTGCCTTTTCTGCCCGCAAATCTCACCTTCAAGAAACAATTTATTTGTCAAGTTTCTTCTCACTTTTCCACTCTCATCTGCTTTTCTATGTAGCCAGAAGAACAGGCAGAAGACAGTTATTATGATTATAGCAGTGAGAAAGCAATTGTGTCTGTAGTCACCGCCAGCAAACACAAAGCCCCACCGCTGTAGACAAAACAGGACTAAAAATAGCTCTTATGGTGGAAAATTAAGCATTGCCATCATGATCTCTTACGCTTCCCCGTCTGAGGCAGGGATTTGGAAAGCATGCACTTGACACAACGTTTCTTGGTGGTTGAAAGGGTAAGAACTGACAAGAAACTACAGGAGTTTAGAATTATTGTCCATGCAGTGCAAGGGTGTGAAATGATGCTAAGAATGAGAAAAAGAGCCATTCAGACTCTCAGGAAAGGATAACTCCCCCAGAAGAACAATATATTTCTTAACCACTGACATCCATTGACCTCCTTCTTTTTAGCCTATAAATCTTGACAACTACCCTGACCCACTGAGACCTTTGATGGAAATACAGTAATTTCATTTAGGCGTAATCCATTCTTTAATGACAGAGCATGCACGAAAAGCTTACATGGGCTTGCCTGTACATGCAATTAGTAGATCAGAAGAATAAAACCATTAATTTCTCTCTGAGCAGTTTGAGGAGGTAAATGTTTATTTAATCCAAATTAAAATGTTCCTTTTTTTTTAGTTTTGCTCCTTCTTCTAGCCCTAACACTGGCAGATGATTACAGCTGGGCAAGAGGCAGTATTCATATCCCATAAAAGCCTGCTAATTAGAAGAGAACCACAGGAATGTTCAGTGGGGTGAAATTATGATTTCAGTTGTTGACGATTCTTGTGAAGCTTTAGTTGAAGTCTGCAACCTGTCACTTGCCATTACGCATCCACGTTGAGCGGTGAGCACCTAAGCACAAACTAGCTGGAGTTCCCAGGCCAGGCAGGTTGTGACCAGAAATTCCACCCTGGATTAGACAGATCTTTCCACAATGGAAATTTCACAGTAGCTGCTGTGGTTTTCCATCTCCTTTTCCTTTCCTCTGAGGAAAACATCTGTTTCTAACAAATGGAGAGGTGCATGCAGCTCCCTGCTGGCCAAGAGGACTGGGCAGCTGTGACTATGTCAGGCAATCAGAGACTGTCCTGCTCGCCGGCCAGTGCTGCGTGTGGATGCAGGAGGAGGCAAAGTCCTCCCAGAACCTGGTAAATACGTGTCAAAACGGATGGCACCGAGAATTTTCTCTGATGAGAAACCCATTCCTCACACTGACCAGCTCTAAAAGTCACCTCTAAATGTTAAGAGATAAAACAATACTGTTGGGAGTTACCTTCTCTTCACCTCGCATGAATCAAATCTTTTCTTCTCCCAGGAAAAACAAAAAAGGGAAAAAAAAATATCCATATCAGCAATTAAAGTGTTATGTTGGGAATCCGTGCCATATATTCCAGGGATTTTGGAACTCATGTGAATGGCGGGGAAGCAATGAGAAAGATGATGATTTTAAAGGCAGAACACTGTTTAAAAAAAAATAAATTAGCACAAAGCACATCTGAATGCAAAACCGCTTAGCCAGTGGTGCACATGGAAAGCCCCACTGCAAGTGAAATGGAGGAAATATCTCCTAGCCATTTTGGGCAAGAGCTGACAGGTAAGATTTCCTGTAAAAGGGATGACAACATTGACCTTTAGAAAATTATCACCAGATAGCAGAGAAAAGCTTTCCTCTGTTTATCCTTGGGGGACCAGGAGCTACACACAGACAGGATGCCAAAACAAGACAAAACCTTTGGGTATTTTTGAAAGTGCTGGGGAGCTACATGCACCCTGAGACATTCAGCTTCAAAATAAAGCTCTAGGAACACAGAAATAACACGCTCATGAAATGTCCTGATTATTAAAAACACCAGGAGTCTGGGCAGACCCTTGCCTAGAGAAAGGGCTCCATTAATTCCTGTTAATGGAGTTGCCTCTCTCCAAAGGTGATTTTCAGGCAGACTGAAAAATTAAAAGGGAGATTTGTCCCCTGACACCAGGAACCTTTGCTGCCTGCACACAGAGAAGTGTCCTAAAATTACACCCTGTGGCAACCTCTTCTAACAATAGGCAGGCAGGCATATGGATTTCAGGAGAAATTACATTAATTACTCGTACAGATTCTACTTTACAGATGAATTCACAATTTCCTGTTATGCTATCCCTAGCTCGAGCAATCCTCACGGCCATTAAAACGCAGACTCTGAAGCGAAGTCAGCAAGCGTCCCACATCAGCAGAGAACGGTGAAGTCCCAGCTCAGACAGGAATGGCACAAAGGACTTCTGACTTCCAACATCTGGCTGCCTGACTACTGAAATAAGTTCTTGAAAGCATTCTCATTTATCTGTTTTGCCCCTTTTCTTTGTAGATATCTTCTAAAGAGTAAGAGCTCCTTTTTCTTTTTTACTCCTTTTGATGAGAGGCTTGTCTAAACCTGCCCTTTACAGAAGCATGGCAAAAACTAGTTGCTATGTGCACTGGTACCAGTGACCCCTTGTGGAAGCAGATTATCTTCTCCTGGTTCATAAATCTACCTGTCAACCCTACCTGGAGAGCGGACAACTCATCAGTATGGATTACTGAAACCACTTGCTGCAGAAATAAAGCTACAGCAAGATAGATTAAAAAATAAACCAAAGATTCCCCTTGGGATGTGACAATTCCTTAACCCCAGCCTCAGAAAAAAATACAACCTTGAAATGGAGAAAAGTGAGCTGTAGAACCAGATGCTGAGAAGAGAAACACAGAAAAATGGCAAAGGATCTTCAGCAGCAATGCTTGATCCAATCTGGTTCAGAGCACAGGTTTACTTTATGGCTGATATTTATCACAGCCAACAATGCTGAAACTGTACATTTCAAGGTTGCATCTATATTTCAATTTACAAATCCCTATGGTTAGTGGATTTAAAATTCCACCATAAAATCTTGGTCAATGTGACCACAGGCCAAGGGCACTTTTATACCTTTAATGTAATAATGAAGTATTTTGCTTATGACTTTGGTGACTTCTAAGTGAATTCAAAACAAGAACCTCAGAAAGAAGAAAAAAAAACCAACAAACCACACAGGAGTGGTTTCCAATGTCATCTACAAATTTAAAACTGTTTGCCCAAATGTTTGTTAGTAAGCAACAGCTTTGATCCGTGATATGGTGCAGTGACTGGCAACAGAGGTTATTTTATGTCAGGTTAGAAGCATCTTTTACTCAGCACTGCTCCTTTTTTTTGTTCCCACACAGTGAAGTTTTTTACATTACTGCTCATAGAACACAGCTCTTTTGTCCTCTAATGGTGAAATTCATTTAGTCCTGCTCGGCTAGAAGGACAATGGCCAATTAAAGAGGGAACTCTTCGGGAAAGACAAGAGATTTATGAAGACCATGATTGGTCCAGGTACGTGGTCTGGGCATGTCTAGTTGGCCCTGCGTGTCCACCTAAAGCAGGTGGGCAAAGAAGCTCAGCTTGTATCCGACATTTCAAGTCACTGGGAAGACTCCAGTATCCCACTATGCTTAAGCTGACCTTTCCCCAGCAGTACCTGTCCAAAGATACATAAAAATAAAATTTTAGTGTATTAATTAACCAAGTATGGTTAAATATATAGCTCCAAGGCTGTACGTGCTAAGTCAGCACAAGTCCACCTCCTTCCACAGGCTGGTTAACTGACCTGAGCCAGCATTACAGCCTGTAACATTACAGACTATCTTGAATTTCCTGACCTTTTCAGTCGGTGTGATAACATTAACATAAACTTAAAGGAACTGTCGTTTCTCTTTCTGAAGACCCTTTTTCTCCTCGGCTTGCAGGATTCTGAATCACAGGGAAAAGCAGGCAGATTTCTCAACTGCCTATAAGAAAATGACATCTGAGGCTATCCTGATGTATGCAGGGACATCTTCTATTACATCCAAAGGGAAGTATTTTATTCCAAGGTATAACAGATTACAAATTTAGCTTAATAAAACTAAAACATCGCTTTTACCTATATTCTTCTTAAAATAAAAAGCTTGGAAAAGGTTTCTTTTTTAAATAAATATCACTAACATTTAGACTATTTTGCACATCTATGATGTCATTGTTCATGACTCTTAAGGAGCTCCCTAACACCAATAAAACCATGCCTGGGTTAAGGCTCTTTGGTGGACGGTAATAGCCTTGCCTCGTTTTACAGAACTGGAGTACATCAGGGGTTAAACCACTTGCAAGGGAACACATGTCAAAACAACGAACTGAAAAACGCAACCAAATCTGCTGAGCTCCACTAACCCCTGTTTACATGTTCTCAGCATCTCTGCAAGAACCCTAAACACACATACTCCTGAATGACAGTATTAAACGAGTGGTGATCATGCAGAGAGCGAGGACATAAACAGACCTCATTAGGTTGAAAGTTAGGATGAGAATCAAATGTGCATCGACTGCTGTCATGCCAGCCCAAAGGATGTTCTTGCCCCACAGTAAAGAAAACCCAAAGCATTTTGCTGTTTCACTGAGGAATCAACTATCCCAAATTGCTTTTCTTTACTAGGGAGTAACGGGATCGTATCTTGCCCTATAGACATGGTTGTTGAAATACATTCAGCAACGGTAGCTGCTTGCCACTATAACAATGTAACTGCCACCTTGTAGGCTGTTTCCTTTTTCAAAAATAAATTTAATTGAAACAGCTCACTTTTAGTATAATTTCATCTCCTTTGTTTAATCTCTTTTTTAAGTGGTTGACCTTAAATTCAGATCAACCCCAAAATAAAAGGCCTCTGGCAGAGATGTTTGTATTGCGTTTCACGCAAAGGAAGGAACATATAAGCCAACGACAGCAAAACAGAGCTCAACAGGACATCCTTGCTTTGAAAATTTCATCCTTAATGTATACTGATGCACTTTTATCTACAGTCATCTATCTTAAAGGTTCCAGTCTTAAAAGGCCTTCCTCTTCCAAGCAGCCTGACAAGTTCATTGGACAAGCCTGTGAATATAAAGATATCTTATGAGCAGAGGCTGGAAGACAGGGTGTTCACATAATAAGAGCTCAATCTATAAGCACAGCAGTACACATCTGATTTATCTTAACTTGTACGCTAGTACTAGTGAACTAACATGGGTAGATAAGTGAGAGGATTGACACCCACACACCAGCACATCTCCAGTCCAGAATTTCTCCCACAGGGTCCAACCCTGGACAGCTTTATTCGCATCTACTGGTACTTTGCGCCAACGTGAACAGTGCATCTTGTGAATCAAGGCACACCACTATGTGAGCAAGGCTATCAGAAACCAGCTCCACATGAGAGCGCTGAGCACCCTAACTGAGGTCCACACTATAAGGGATTAAGGCCAGCGAGCGATGCATTAAAGCCAGCACTGCCAGCCCCGCGGGCCAAATGTACCGCGTCCTGCCTAAAAGCCTTCATGGCTGCCTGAGTCCATTTAAAATAAAAGATGCAAGCATAACAATCACTTTTTCCTTTACAAGGGAAACCAAGTAATCTCTCCAGGTCAATTCTGAACAACAGAGCACAATCTCATTTTACCCAAATGCGAGCAGCACCTCCAGACTTCCCTACGGTTCTCTCCCCATTACTTACAGCATATAAAAAGGGCGATTTAACTGACGGAGTTTATATTTTGGCTTTTTTCAGCACTGTTTCCAGAAAATAGCAGATGTTGGTTAATGATCTTTAGACATTAGATCATAAACCACACTCATTTCGAACACTGTGATCGGAGTGATTATTTGTATATCATTAAGCAACATCCTCAGAGCAAGCTCAGTATATTTCCTTATTGTCTCATTTAAAAGCAAAAATATCAGATAACTTTTTATTTTATATTTTTAAATTTACAGGGTCACGGCAAGGTTCTTACCTTCACTTCATTCCCTCTTCTCAGCAAAGCAACATATAAGCGCAGTGTCATTACAAAGTGCAACATTTCTTCAGCTTCATAGCACACGGACACAAAGCAGATTACATTTGTCTGCACTGAGACACCTGATGAGCATTAAAACTGAATCTTAGGAGTTTCTTTCTTTGCAGAGTTACACAGCACACCGGTCCCCATGAGGGGAATGATCTATTTTAAACTCCAGGAATGGAATCAGATTGTTTATTTGAAAGTGAAGATAGACGGGTTTGAGTTAGACCACTGTGGCTATACCTAGGTTTACCTGTATTCAGTAATACAGTAATTGTCTGTATTTTCAAATGTATAGAATGTGTATGTAAATGCAACATATATAAATATGTATATATGGAGAGAATCTTACATGCACTTATATATACATATATGCATGCATATCTACCTGTATATGCCTACCTATGCATAGATATCTATACTTGCTTGTACATATAATTGTATATGTTAAATACTATGATACATATTGGCACATACACATACATAAAGTAAAATTCATCTCAGAACATGAGTTCAGATTCAGTTTTATCTAAACATCTTGCAGAAATATTAGCTAGGCCTCTGATTCACTAGAACTACACTTAAAAAAATTAATTACATAATATATGCTGAGAAATGCCCAGCTATGTGACAGATAAATTAGTTTCATTTGAACACATGTAGTGTATGAAAGAAATTAATTCAATAAACATTGTGGCTCTCATTTTGCAAAAGCATATGTGAATCCCACTGAGTTCAGCTGTAATAACTAAAATTATTCATGGGCAAAAGTGTTTGCAGATCACGGCTATATATGCGATTCGGTTGTTACATTATGCTAATTTTGGATCTACTATTTCACCAGAAAATCTGACAAGGCAGAGTCATTTGTGAGACATAAATATAGAGAATTGAATTATAGAGAGCCCTCTACGTACATAACAAGATCAATTATTAATTAACATTCAGAGATGAAGATACATTGCCGTAGAGAGATTATTTAAGATCATCTATTGACAATGCTGGCCATGGGGTGGGGTCCTTTCTGTTCACTCCGTATGGGCCACCGTGACATAAACACAGCACCCCAGGAACAGCCATGCCCTGGGTACAACCTAGCCATTCACAGCTATTGCAAAGGGGACCCCCCACTTCCCCTTGTCCCCCCAACACTGTTGCAGTGAATTACCGCAGCTGGAACAAGGAACACACATGCATCACTTTGGCCTGTTTAAAGGAAGATGTGATCTCATCCCCTGGCTGATATTGTAACTCAGGTAGAGAATTACCTTTCTGCCGATCAGATCCTGCGCTGATGCAGTTAGCAGAACTCCGTTGGTGTTAGTGGAGCCCGACAGATTTACATCTGTGAGAGCCCCATCTCCTACACTCAAATCAGATCCAGACCAGCAGTAACTCGGCACATTAGACATGCAGGGTAGAACTCTGCACAGCTAACTTCAATAATCTAACAAATGGGATTGAATTTGAGCTCGCTATCTACACTTTCTCAGCAGCATCTCTTCTCCTTTGGGGCCTTGGAGGGGATAATTCATCCCACGCACCACATCAGCTTGGGTTCATCTCACCGAACTGTGGACACCTTCCTCTCTCTGAGCTAGTCACTCCTAGCTCCCTTCACCGTTAGCAGTGTGAAACACTTTTAGGGTGCGATGAATCTGATTTCTTTTTCATGTCTATTTAAAGCTGAGATGATTCCTGTCCTAGAAATGCCTGCTTGTCTCCGTTGCCTATGCAGGGTGACTAGCCCACACGTGGGTGACGACAGTCATCTCACCTATGTGACAGCTTCATTAGCAACAGTGCTTACACTAAGCAAAATAAAACACAAGTACCAAATGTTAACTAAAACTAAATTTTGAACAGACTAATACTTGTATAATTAGAGATACAGATCTCAGCGCAAGGCAACATTAATACTCTCCTCCTCTGTGCCTTCTGGACAGAGTTCTGGGGTTATGTGATTGTACAGGAGCAAAGGACATTTCTGAACAGCCCCAAAACTTGCTCTTTGTCCTGCCTTTAACAGCCTTTGCTTGAGGAAATTTTTCAGAGAACTACAAAAAAATGATTTCTGTTAATCTCCCACCTGTCTCCCAACAAAATCTTTCGGAGCCGTAAACAGCCAGAAATTATCTCTAACTGTGAAGTACAAAAATTAACATACCTCTACCAATGTCTTTTTACTAACTGTTCTAACTCTGAAACACAAATCTATGGAAACCCCAACCTTATCTGAATCTAGACAGTCAAGATATTGACTAAACAATACTTTGAAGCAATGAGTCCCCCAATCTCATGAAGAAGAGCTTCCTTTAAATTAGCATTAAGGAAACGACTCAGGTTTGCCATACTCCTGGCCGAGTCTTTGTGCCTGAATTACAGGAAGGGAAATGAAGACAGGATGAAATAGAGGAAATTGTTTTCCATAATGCTGGGTCAACAACCGTAAGCAGCCCATTGGAGACACCGGTAACCTGGTCTGCAGGTCCTCAGGTCACCTCCATCTCCATTCGGCTTCACTTTGGTGAAGAAGACTGTGTGCCTTAAAGGCTTTGCCCCATATTTTCCATGCAACTATCTCTTATTCCCTTTCATGGTTTGTGGATGCCGTAATATTGAACAGTGCACCTTCCAAGGTGGATAATAAAAACTACAAAAGGAATCAGCTCCAGATGCTTTACAAAATTGATGCGTTCACCACCGCCTTACAGGCACTAACATCAGAAAGCTTTCTCAAGAAAGAGGAAGTTAGGATAGAGGAAGGAGAACACAGTGGAAAATACTAATGAAATGTAAGCATAAATACCATTAATGAATCACAGGCCCAGCACATAACTCCACCTAGTAATTCCCAAAACGACGGTCCAAATCGATAATATATACATAACTCCTCCGAATCTGCTAACTTGTTTTTGAACAGTATGGAACCACTCCCTAATTTCAAAGTGCTGTCCAATAGTTTTTGCGCTGTGTAAAGTACACAATTTGGACATGTTGACTTCTCTAATTAGTCTATAAATACTTGACTTTTACCCAATGCTTTGGTAAGTGTGATAATTGCTGGGGAAAGGCCAAAGCATTTATGGTCAATCAGATGATGAGAAAAGGAATATGGCCCTTTTAGTGAGTAAAATGTAAGGTATTCTGTGGCAAAGCAGAAGCTATTAGCAGGATCAATATTTCTTCTAGTACCTTAATAAATCATTATATCAAAGAACAGTTGCAGGATGAAGAAAACCTCATTCTACCAACGAGGATGCTTCCAAATCAGCAAATAAAACATCATTTAAATTACAAAGACCTAACTGGTGTACAAAGGCAAACGGCGAGCCTTTGTAGAATACAGACCTCTGATGCTAGGCATGTAAGCATTTTGACTCATTAGTGAAGGAGGTGAAGGAAGAAAAGCAGAAAGACAAAGAAAGAACTATGCTAAGAGCTCCACATGCATAATTTGCAAATTGGTAAATATGTATGAACCCACCATGCTGTAGCGGACTGTCGACACTGTGTTTGGTGTAGATATCATAGGTGGCAGAACCAGAAGAGCACCTGGAAAACACGATGGCCTTTGGTATCTTTACTTTTGTACTGAAAAGAATCCCCTTGCTATTATTCGCACTGAGGCTTTTTCCTCCTCTTCTTCTTAACTAGTTAAGGAAAAGCTAAGATTTGTAAACATCAGAGTGAGGGAAGGGAAGGAATATTCTAATGGCTACTTTCAAGCAAGGGAACTTCTCTCAGCAGACACTGCACATCACTGCTTACCTGATACAGCCACCATCACACACAGTCATACAGCTCTCTTGGACACAAGACCAAGAAGGAAACTCTAAGCAGAGCTACCTGCAGTTTTGTCCAAGTAGGGACTGAGGGATCATGATCGTGTACAGGCCCCACACAGTAGGTAACCCTCCTAGTATGCATATATGGCTGTGCGAGGAAGATAAGGCATGCCAAACTGCTTCACATGGTGTCGCAAACCTACACGTAGCTATGGAGCACGTTAGTGCTCAGCATGCGAGCGGCCACCACTACCTTTTTCAGAAACACCAACTCACAGCACTTTTGATTTATAGTGTTACCTTTCAATCTAATAGAGAAATTATGAAACCTAGTGGGGTAAGACTCACTAGAGTAATAACCGCATGAGTTCCCACCAGGGGAAAAATGTAATACAGTGTTGTAACGAGTATTCAGGTTTATTCTTTTGTTTCAGTAGTCTGTATTTAGCTCTTTACTGAAGAGTTACAGAAAAGAAAATGCTTCTTAGTTGTTTAGTCACTATTTTGATCCCTGTCACACCCTTGGGAGCTTGTTCCTAACTTATTCAGATGCAAGAATTGTTGACTTTGTGAAGGAAAGTCAATTGTTGAAGGAATTTCATTGTGGAAGTCCAAGTGGGTACTCTTTGGTTCTCTAGTTCATATTTCATACGTTTCTAATTCCATATAGCTGACACTTTCAAAGGTCAACTGTCACCTGACTGGAAAGCTGACATCTCAAGAAAGTAAACAATGCCTGAGAGGAGGGGAGAAGGAGCATCCTGTTGCTACGTGATAGCTCCTCTCCCCACTCCGAGTCGGCAGAGATGTTACCCACCTGTAAAATTCTCTGGAAAGGCAGAGTTTTGGCCAGACGGTAACTGACCTTCTGGGGTGCTGGCGATACACATTTCCACCATGTGTCTGGATCTTTGAGTTAAATGCAGACATAAAAATGAACAATGCCTAAATGTTTCATGCTCTGAACTCTCTATATGGATGTATTTATTTTCTCAAACTGTAATTTATTCCAAAAAGTAAAGCGGATCAGTCTCTCCATAAGTTACGTCTTGAACCAGTTCGTTGGCTGATCCTTCTGTTGTAGCAAACATATCAATCCTGCTTTACAGGGTATAACATGCCAACTTTAGTAGTAAGGAAATGGCTGTAGTTTATATACTTAACTGCCTATAGGCCTCCCAAGGGTTCTTCCTCTCTTACCTGGGAGATTATGTATTCTTCCCCTCATCTCATGCCCACTATCACATATCAACATAATATCTCTGCAGCATCCCAGGACTATTTCAAAAAGTGATTGGAAATACCCTTTTGCCTCCATCCCAAAGTACTACTCTTTGCTTGGCGTGTAGACTTGCAACCACTTGAAGCAGGGGACTACTCTTAATTCTTTACGTCCTTAGTTGCCTAAAGGCATTATCAGCTTTATTTGTCAAATTATAAGCAGCAGAGGGGATCACTGTTAGCACAACCCAGACTTTAGTGATCACGTCCAACGGGATCACAGGGGATCCTCCTAATGGAGTATGTGTTCCCTTTCAATTCTATTATCATAAACTGCTTTTTTTTAGTGCAGTAAAAAGATACACTAACTCTTCAAACAAATAACCAAGAGCTATTGAGATGATAGTAAATGGATTCAGCAAAGATTCAGGATTTTCTTATCCTAGTTGGCCCGAACAATTAATTAACAGCCTCCTTGCTTGTCATTAATTTTGTTGCCATAGTATCCTCTATAAATGGTTACTAACAAACAAGGAAGATTTATCTTTCTTGCTCTAAATCGATCAGAAAATGAATGATTTCACATTCATTTTTGTTTCATTATGACAGCTAAAGCACAGTGAATCATTACAACAGGGTCTTCTGAGAAGGATAAGGTGTCAATTATCTTAAAAAGCAATCTTAAAAAGCCGAACCAGAGATTAAAAGGGAAGTGCCACTTTGAAGCAAACAAAAATAGTGGCTCCAAAAGGAATATTAAAAAATGACAACAATTTATAAATAATAAATAGAAAAAAAGTTTCCAGATTTTTTAACTCCAATTAAGCCTATTTTGCTTAGATATAAATACTTCTATGCACTATTTTTTTCTCTAAATTCACAGTTGGTGAGAGACCAAGCAGGAGAAACATTGTGAGACAATATCCAAAAGAATAGAGTTAAAATGAATTAGTTGAAACAGAGGAGTTTTTCATTCACAAGGGAGAAGGCAGGGGGGAGGTACAGGTCTGCAAACTAAATGCAGAGTAAGTTCTCACCATCATCATGTCCTAAGAGTCTGGACATGTTTAGAGAAGTACAGGCTGCAACCTGCAAATTGGATCAATATGTTTCTTGCCTGATAAATTCCAGGAGGGAGATAACGGGTCCATTATTGGAAAAGATTGTTGTTGCCTTTCTTCTAGAGGACAAGGTGACAGATTCTCTTAAAGCAGTAACTGCTCTTTGCTTCTTCACAAAACCATGCTTTGAAAATGAGAGTGATTTCAAACCTTGTCCAATCTATAACCTGTCTCAGTTGGAGTGAGGAGTAGGGAAGAGTTAGAGTGTGGCAATGTAGCCAAAGTACTTGATTGTCCTTGATTCAGAAGCTAGTAATAAGCCCAGGTGCAAAATGTTCTCGTCACATCAGTGAAGTCCTTCCACCAAGGAAAACAAAACAAACATGAAGGCAATGAGACTTATGTTCCCCATTATATTAGGCATTTCCTACAGCCAAACTCAAATATCCTTGAATATTTTCTTATAGTGTTGATAAGCAAAGTAATAGCTACAGATCATGGCACAATTAAATCTTATTGAGATGAAATTGTCTCGTTCTTTACCTTACCTTTTGAAAAACCTAAAGGGCAACCTTCTGGCCATTTCCCATATTGCCTAAGGAATATGAACACCAAAGTTCTAGGGAGATCATGTAACCATGAAAGCCACGTTGCCACAAATACAAAACACCAGCAGCAGCATAGGATAGCATAGGATAGCGTAGAATAGAATAGAATAGAATAGAATAGAATAGAATAGAATAGAATAGAATAGAATAGAATAGAATAGAATAGAATATTTCCATTGGAAGGGACCTACAACGAACATCTAGTCCAACTGCCTGACCGCTTCAGGGCTGAAGGATCACACGGAAGCCAATTATTTTTCACTTTCCTGAGAGTCTGCTTCTTTGCCTGCCCAGATGGTTCTCTTTTTATTTTATTTTTCCAAGACAGCCCAGAAAATGGCACACAAAAATCCCTCGTAATAAAATTAGTTTGCAAACCTTAACGTAGTTTGATAGAAAATGCCGGAACTTAGTTTTATGATTTAAGCTTGTTTTCCTTGTGAATGTGTGGTCTCACCATATGGTCTTCTTTCCATCAGAGCCATGACTTACTGTGTGGAGAGGGGAGAGAGTGCATATCAGTTAGTGTCTGGGCAGTGTCTGGCTCTCCCTTACTCCTCAAGATATATCTGCTTCCATTATTTCCTGCACACTAGTCAGATAGTTCTAGTGACAGATGACCGATGTCACCGGCTATTTTATGCCTCTAGCACAGATATCTGAAAATCTTTAAAATATAGTGCCCTTATAGGATATTTTTTTCATTTTTCCAGGTGCAAAATTGCATGAGAAAGTGTAGTAGTGATTTGTTATTTTGAACTGAGGAAAATAAATCAAGTGACAAATGCCTCCATGCAAGAGAATAGATTCCATTTCCTCGCCATCTAAGCTGAGCGGTGCCAACAAAGGGAATGGTTTCTGTAGTGCCAACAGCCTCTCCAGCTGACTGACTCTCCATGCCTGCCTGTTACACCTTTGGCTATTATCCCCACAGTTGATGAAAGCCCCATATAAAAACCAGAATGGTACATTGGCAGAGCTGTTCTGCCTTTGAATATCAGTATGTTCTGATGGCAGGACCAGGGAGGCTGCAGGTAGAGAGAGGTAGCAATGCTCCATTGCTAGTTTACCAGTAGTGTCCCCCTCCACATTCAGCTCTGGGAGGTGATTTCAGCTGAGAGCCACAGGGGTAAAGGGTGAGAACTTCTCCATCTCTCCTCTGTCCTCAGGCTCAGAATGCTGAGGGAAAGGGACAGAAGAACTAGGGAAAACGAAGTGGTTTTGAGAACTGACAGTGATTTCAAAGGCTGGCTGAACTGAACAGGGAACCTTTCCTCTAGCACAGCCCTTAGAGTTTGGGTCAAGCTGGAAATTTGTGACATGAATGTGGGAGGATAAGTTACTGCTTTGGTGTTATTCACAGCTGACAACTTAGAAGTTGAAGTTCTATGCCCTAGGTGATCATTTTTCTAAAGATTATGAAGATACTGATAATTAGGTTTTCTCAAGAATTTTCCTTCTTATGAGGTCCTGTTAGGTACCTTCAGCTTTTCTGGTATTCATTGTTCAGGCTGAAATTTGAGCTCTATACTTTGTGAAGGTGCTTCTGCTGTGGCTGAGCCAGAATAGTTCTGTTTCTAATGATAGTGAAATGTAGGGGAAAAGAAAATCGCTTTCCCATCATAAAAAGTAAATGTATGACTGCCATTGCAGAACTCTAATATTACTGGCTAAACTGAAGTAATGAGATTTGCCATACGTGTTATTTTGGGTGTAATTTTATTTCCAATGGACAAAACTGTGAAGACTGAAAGACATATTTTTTCATTTGCACAGACTCCTCAAGCATTGATTCTCTTCATGTTGCATCTTCTAACCTCTTGTCAGTATTTTATCTTCTTTTTAAAAAAAAATATTTTGGGTGGACAAAGATATAGAAGGAAAGAGGCAGAATGACTGGCTACCTGCAAGTGGATCTCCTAAGGTGTTTCTGGGGGGCTGGAGCATGGAGCTTCTCCACAACATCCCATGCTCTGAAGCTGGGAGAGGGCTTGACCGAAAGAAGGGTCGCACGGTGCCTCCTGAGGTGAACCCAACATTTCAGACTGGCAAACAACTAGTCCAGGAGGGTGGAGGGATGCCTTCAAGGAAAGGAGGAAAAATTATAAGGTTTTTTTTTGTTTTTGTCCTTCTTAGGCAAATGTGCTGTCGAACTTTCTTTAAATACATTTTAATTCTCCATATGTGTTTGCACTGCTTGCACAAAGAAATTAGTCAGGGTCTTTTGCTGTTGTTATAACGTAATTATTTATAGTGAGATATATGTGCGGTATTAACACACATTACTGCTATTAGTTAATTCAGTATCTCAGACAAGGACCTTATCTTTTATACAGCTCCTTGATATTCCTCTCAAGACAATGTACTGCCTCTGTTAGAAATGGTCTTTAGTTTATCTTTTTAGTTTTTAATTCTTCCCATCTAAAGAAATAAACGACATACCTCTGCATCCAGTTATGAGAAAACAAAACACACACAAAGCCCCTATAGCTAGGGATTTTCAGCCTTGTAGCTTACTTTAAAGACTGCCTTTCTTACAGGAGTCACTCTTTTCAGTGCTTACTGGAGCAGGGCATCTTTTAGTAAATGGAGCAAAACAGTTTGTTGTTTGTTTTTTTTTTTATGTTGCTGATTTAGAAAGCTAGGAGCCTTAGTTATGGATGGGAATGTTGTACCCACCCAGGGGAACAATATAATTTTTTCTCCTGTGACAGGATTTCATCTCATTATTTTGAGGAATTCTCTTTAGTGTGTTTTGTGAAATGCTTTGAGATCTCAGAGAAAAAGTCTTATGTAAGAACTCAGCCCTAAAAGACGCTGAAAATACTCTGGCCTTGATCCAGTAAAGCACTTAAACAGATCTTTAAGTTAAAGTGCATAGGAATACCCTGGGGAATAAAAACATACTTAAAGCTAAATACGTACTTCTGTGCTTTGTTGGATCAAAACCGAAGCACTCAAATCCTTGCAGGACTGAGACCTCATGTTTTTGTTTTTGTAGAGTTTACCGACTTTCATAAATCCTAGTACATCATTCAGCTCAAATACAGTGCTACAGAATGCTTTCAAGTCTATACCACCTGACCCTGCACTGTTTGACATCAGTAGTAACCTTTATTTCAATGGGAATAAAGCCAAATCTTCATGGTTTGATGGACTGATGTGCAAATCCTGCTTATCCATCAGACAGATAATACATGTACTGAATGGTAAGTGATCACAGTCTGTGTCTTAAAGTTATACACAAACAGTAATATTTATTCTTGTCAAAAACATACAGAAATATTCTGTGCATTTTACAAACAAAGACAGAGGGAAAAGCTTTCCCCAAGGCATTTCCCACTGTATTGTATGTAGGGCAATCTGGCAGGGCAGCACCACATGGAAGCAAGGCCGGTGAGAAGGGAATGGGCAGATGAGCTAGGAATGTACCCACACCTTAGGAGCAGAGCATGAGCCCTGCAGAAGCCCTTACCACAAACAGTCTGCAGAGTCTGCCTAACTGCACAAAGAATAAGTTAACAACCTGCCGCTTTGAAAAAAAATGGAAGCCTTCATTTCCCACTACTGCTCAAAGTTGCGAATGTAGAATATATCATCAAAGGCAATAGTTACAAGAGGCAACAAAAAAATAAAGGCAGTGGCAGACGTAAGGGACACAACAGAGTCAGGCTGCAGCTTTTTGCTCGTCTTTGAAAAGGAAAAATAAGAAAAACAAGAAAGTACCCACTGGTAGGCTTTCCTACTGGGCTTTGACCGGAGTTCAGTAATATGCCTGCATTTACCTCATACAGAATGCAAGAGCTGTGTGTGCTGTCTTGGTAAATCATATCAGCACTGCTATAACGAAGTTCAAGGATTTATTTTTAGCACAATGTTAACTATTGCAACTGCCTGGATATACTGTGAGAACTTGCCAATGAACTTTTCAGTCATATCAGTATCACTGCATAGCCAATAAAGAGCAATCCTGTATATCGCTTATAAACTTCTAATCCATCTTTTGCAAATATTCTGGTTTTTGTTCTGAGGTTCGTTTTTTTACCCTTTTCCCTTGCAGGCATTATGTGTGGAAAACTACTGGTCTTTTCTCCTAGTGATGGTTGTTTCTGCCTTACAAAATAAAAGCTGCAGAACTACTGGCAAGATCAGAAATTGCATAACTCAAATAACTGACAAGAAGCTGAATAAAAAGAAAAAATTAAGACGGTGCACAAGATGTATATAAGAAAAAAGTATCAAAAAGGTAGGTGTACACTTAGTATTAAGAAAAACCCTGTTTTCATCAAAGTCTGTTAAAGGAGCACCCTTCAAGTGTGCAGAAAAAGAAGTCTCACATGAGCCATGCTTTTACTAGACCCTAAATAGTTTGCCTCAAACAAATACGTGATGACTGGCAAACTGGACTGATCTATTGGTTCTTTTCATTTCCAGTTTTATCATTGCAATAATGCCATAAAAAGATAGATCTAAAGATTATTTAAAAAAAATGATTCAAACAGCTCTCTAGCCAAGCTGAGCATTTTGTCTTTCCGAGTCACAGCTCTGCTATAGTCTGTATGCTACCAAAGTCACATGTTTTCATTCATGCATGCTGTCGTGGTTTCATTTAGTATGTGGTCCATGTTTCTTTTGCTTCATCCGACCTTCTCTATTGAATACGGTGCAACTGTCTACAGGAAATTGCACCTGCCTAAGTTAGGAGGAAAAGGAACTTTATACCCACAGTTGCCCATTTAAACATCACCAAATTGCAGTCTATGTTCTCTCATATTTTTTACTGGTGTTCTTTCTTTCTGTCTTGGAGGATCTCTCGCACACTAGGAAGCTTATGGCAGAGTCTTCTGTACTCCATTCGGATTCCTTTTGAGAAAGATGCAAACATATCATCAGAGACAGAGCAAATGAAATGAAACTGTGTACTGACATTTCCTGATCCTCCTGAACTTCCGCTGTGTGAGAGTCTCTCCCCTGAACTGACAGACATTTCTCCCTGAAGTCTGTGTGATGTGAGCCTGCTGCAGCAGGGTTATTTGAAGTCTGTGGGGATGGCCTTTTCACATCTCTGCTCTTTTCTCTGGCCCTCTAAGTCATATTCAGTTAAACATGCCCAGAAGACCAGCTCTATCCTGGGCTGCATCAAGAGAAGCCTGGCCAGCAGGTCGAGGGTTGTGATTCTGCCCCTCTACTCCACCCTGGTGAGACCTCACCTGGAGTCCTGCGTCCAGCTGTGGAGCCCCAACATAAGAGGGACATGGATGTGTTGGAACGGTTCCAGAGGAGGGCCACAAAAATGATTCAAGGGCTGGAGCACCTCTCCTATGGCCACAGGCTGAGAGAGTTGGGGCTGTTCAGCCTGGAGAAGAGAAGGCTGCGGGGTGACCTTATAGCAGCCTTTCAGTACTTAAAGGGGGCCTATAAGAAAGATGGGGAAAATCTTTTTAGCAAGGCTTGTTGCAATAGGACAATAAGTAATGGATTTAAACTAGGGGAGGGCAGATTTATACTAAACATAAGGAAGAAATTTTTTACAATGAGGGTGGTGAAACACTGGAATGGGTTGCCAGAGAGGTAGTGGAGGCCCCATCCCTGGAAACATTCAAGGCCAGGTTGGATGAGGTTTTGAGCAGCCTGGTCTAGTGGGAGGTGTCTCTGCCCATGGCAGGGGGTTTTGAACTAGGTGATCTATAAGCTCCCTTCCAACCCAAACTAGTCTATGATTCTATAATGCTATTATTTTATGATTCTATGATTTTATGATTGCATGTAACTGTTTCTGCAGCCAGCTGACGGGGAGCTACTACCACCTGATGAGTATGCCCTGTGGACCACGTGATGCTGCCTGGCAGTGCCGCTTCACATGGCTGTCCAATACTCTGTCATCATGACAACTCCATGAGTCTTTCTGAGCTGCAAATCGATTTAAAAAACACTCATAATGACCTGCTTGCATCCGATCAATCAAAATTAATTACAGAGGTAATAAAGGTATGTTAGAAACTGTCATAGATTTTCTTAATCACTCCTTTGGATTTCCAGTTCTTTGGTATTCAGACATTTTCAGCTGCTGAGCACATGCCACTCTCTGGGTAAAGTGAGTGAGCGGGAGTGTGTCATGAAAAGATGCAAAAATATTTCACAAAAATGTTCAACAGGCTGCTTCTAGATTACAAAACAGCTGGCTGAAAATAGACTACATCATGTTATGCTACATATGAATGCATATTTAAATGGCCTAGAAAGCCATGCTAAAAAAACGTATACAGATGCCTCTGAAAGCATGCTGATGCCAGGGAGTGCTGACCTGAACTCAGCACATGGTCTCTGCCCATGCAGCATTTACTGATATTGACGTAGTCATGCTTCTGTCTTCCTTGTGTTTTTCCTGAATCCGGTGTTATTACTGCCTTCAGCTCTACTACTTCTTCCTCTGAATCCAGCTTGGGACACCTTTCCTTACTGTTGGTGGCTGTTGCCAGCAAGCTGTCCAACTTTACTGAGGTCTCAATGCTCACAGGGCCAGAAGAAGCAATGCTTTTCTTTTTGGCCCATAAATGAGCTCCCTTTACTAGACTGAGCTCTTACTGGATGCTAGTGATAGTATAAGAAAGCTGGATGTGAGAAAAGGGGTCTAGGATTTGAGAATAAGTTTGGGAAGGCACTCAAAAATAAGGAGGAACATGAATGGACAAGAGGTAGGGAAGAGTTTAGCTAAGAGAGAAGTTTATAGGAATGAGCGAAGAAGTCTATATGTGTTTGAGGAGTGTAGACCTACATATCTTCCTGAGAAAAATGGGAGACTGCTTGTATGTGTCCAAAGATCAGGACTGCGCGGAGCTGGAGAAGGTTTGCATGGCCTAGGGTGGGAGGTTGAGCAGGGACAGATGGGCAAAGCAGCAGAGATAAGCGGAGTTCCTGGCTCTCTTATAGGCTCTTGGCATGGCCCAAGATACATTGTTTGGTCGTTTTCTCATTGCTTTCCCACTTCTGATGTCCCTATCTTGTGGAGTTGTTGGGCCAAGAAATATTCATTCAAGATTATCAGGTCTTCAAAGGTCATTGATGATAAGACTCATATACACAACAACATAGGAAGAACATGTCTGTCTGTATGTTCCTGTAGCATTTGTTCAGTATGTATCTCCGGAGAGGAGCAAGATACAGAGGTCCATGTGCCTCATGTCTTGGCTAACACATCTGGAGCTTGTAGCCCGGGCAACAGAGACTCAGATGGTCGAAACAGAAATCTTCAATTCTGAGGATCTAACCTAGGTCTGGAATTGCAATAGCAGAGGATAGGATAGTTCATCCCTATTTCTACTTGTAGACAAAGGGAAAAGAATACGAGTATGTACAGGTCATGTACGTGCATGAGTAAATTCGGTGTAAAGGGAATTTGCAATTGTGAGTAGATTCTGGCACAAGGCAGTAATGCGTTTAGGAGAGGTTTAGAGAAGAAAAGACTGCCAAGAGAGGAGAGGGTGTCTGATGAGAGTCTGGAATCAGCATTACTGTGGCTATGGAAATGGATTATTTGAGCATTTTGGTGAGAGCGGACATGGGGTAACAGAGAAGATGGAGTGGGGCAGAGAGGGAGTGAGTGCAGGGAGCCACAAAATGGGAAATCATGAAAGCCAGAAAAGAGCTCTCTAAAAGGAAGGAGAAGAAGTACTGAAAAACCCAGGGAAGAAAGAAAGGAAAAAGGTACGATAGGAAAAGAAAGAAGAATAACAAAGGGCAACCACTTCTGCACTGGATAGAAAAAGTTACCTTAGGGAAAAATTAATTAAAAAGGTATCTGGAAAGACAAAAGATGACAAAGAAGAAAAAGAACAGAAGAACAGAACAGAGTGAAGTAGCAAAGAGAAAGAGGGAGACAAAGTACAAGTAAATGAAGTTTTTAATTAGCGAAAAGGATAGAGATATCTGCAGAAAAAGAAAAAAAAAAACATGTGGATGA
>Ga0181612_170016_pt1 | contig 27470 bp, 14 predicted proteins | sample HoacroProtozoa21_FD_119630 | JGI IMG/M metagenome (GOLD analysis project Ga0181612, IMG submission 119630) | Hoatzin crop microbial communities from Cojedes, Venezuel. Combined Assembly of Gp0051906, Gp0051904, Gp0051908
GGGGGGGGTGGTGAGGGGGGTAGGTGTGTGGGGGTGGAGCGGGTTGGGGGAGTCTTTGTTGGGGTGTTTTTTTGGTTTGTTTTTTTGGGGGGGGGGGGAAGTGTTGCTGCTCGCTTCCGAGCTGCGTTTCAGTTCAGACTTCGGTGTGAGGTGTAAACCGAGGGGTTCATCTGGCGTCCTCCTTCTCCGTTGTCTTTCTTCTGACGTCCCCTGCTTCCCTCCCCGTCCGGCTTTCCCCGTCGCTTCTAAAGACCAGCGGGTACCGCTGCCGATCTTCCCGGAGCAGGCCCAGCTCACCGGGCGGCTGACAGCAGCGTGAAGTGACAGCCCTGCAAATAAAGCCACTAAGAGACATTTTTTTAAAGTACAGTAGTTGATGTTGGGGAAGGAAAGCAATGTTGGCGATGACGAATCTTTCACTACAGTTCTTCCCGTTAGCATCAGGCGAAACAAACAGCCCATTCCCATTTTGTGGTACCAATGAGGTGGGAAAACCCCCCTCCCAGCTACCCGCTCATTCCCCTCCCGGGCCGGTGGATCAGCAAAAGCTGAAAAAGAGAGCTGTCTTATTGATCAAATAGCAAAAGGAAAGAAAATAAAAGCAGAAAGCAAATTTCAGCAAAAGCAAACACCCAGAAAATTGTGTTTCAGTCCCCCAAATTAACAATAATTTTAGTGAAAAAATTGAAATAGATGAAAAGATTATGCCTGTGTAAAACCTGTGATGTGCAGTTTACTCTAAAATGCTGTCAGATTTTCATGTAAAACCTTTCTCTTTCTGTTTTTCACATGGCCTTCCCTCTGCTGGCCTGATCCTGGGAATTTATGTGTGCCTAACTTCTTCCTGCCAATCGTTTTCCTGACTTCAGTGCAACAGCTTCCAGGTGCCCAAAGCTGGGGCACCTGCAGCAACAGGCTTGTGTGTGCTCTCTGTGCTCTTCTGCCGGTTTTCCTGAGTGAAACTCAAATATTATCCCTTTACCTACAGGAAGATGCGTTCGTAGGGGATTATTTCTATCACTTCCTTCAGTGGTGGAAAACATCCAACACAGAATTAATTGGGAAGGGGAATGTTTAAAAATGCCACACTGGACAGCGAGTGGGAGCGTTGCTATATACTTCAATAGGAAGAGGTCAGGCTCCTAAGGAATTTGAGCCAAATTTAGCCGTCTTCCCAGCCTGATGCTACCTCTGGCGTTCACATGCAAAGGGTTTGCTCTTTAACAATGGAAATATTCTGAAATAAACAGCACAACAGCAGGAAACAGAGCAGGGGTTTTGCTTTCCTCCTTGCTAACTTCCCTCCCTTAAAAAAGGGGACAGATGCTCTCACAAAGTCCTTGTTCAAGACTCCACTTTTGAATTATCACCAATTAAATTGCGCTGTTGCCCCAGGGACAGGGGGAGGATGTGGAGCTCCTCCTTGGCCAGCACCTCCCTTGTAGGAGCAGCAAGGAAAAGACTGTCCCTTCTCCCTCCCACCCCCAGAGAAGAGAAAGAGAAAAGAAGTCTGGCGTAAGGCAATGCGGGGTAAAAGCCGAACAATGAAGGACACACCAGGATCGCTGTTTCCTAGGCTTTGAGCCTGGTCCTGCAGTGATTTGCATGCTTAAGCCATGTTACATACGCAGCTATTCCACAGGGCAGCTTCAGGCCCATCAGCAGCTGGGGGAAGCAGGGCTGCAGCCTTCCCCCTTGTCGTGCTTTGGCAAGTCCATCCTTGGATTATTTGCCTGCGTGTTGAAGTGGTGTCAGCACACCTTTGGGGCTGAGCATCTGAATGTGCTAAATAATTAAAAATAAAATCGAGTCCACCCTCAGCACATCTTCCCCTCTTTTTTCTTTTCGTCTCCCGGTTTCCCAATGTCAAGAAACAGTGATTTATCATTGAGAAAAATGAACAGCTGCCTCACACTTGATTCAAAACAGCATGAAAATTGAATCAAAATTATTAGTCAGAGTTTTTACAAAGCTCAGGCCGAAAAAACTTTAGCAAACTTCAGCCCGTTTCCTGTGTAGTTGGTAATTGCTCTGTAGGCAGTGTTTTGTGTCTGCTTGGGCTTCATGTTAGAACACCCATCTGAGCATGTTTGGAACAACTGCTGAGCCTTGGTGAAAGTGGAAGAACAGCATTCCTGAGAGCAGGTTATTCTTAAAGCCTAAAACACCTTTGTCCAGATATTTTACCTGTTTGGGCTTTGATAATTGAGCTGGAATGAGCATTTATTTGTGGCTCTGTCCACAGGGATGGTTTCCTTCCTTTGTGAAGCGTCCATCTGCCTAGGTACTTACACGAGCCTCCATCTGCCTAGGTACTTGCAAGAGCCTCCTCTTCTCTCATCACCACAATATTTGAGTCCCTCCAGAGTATTTAAAAATAGAAAGAGCAGCTGGTTTATAGAAGAATAGGATTCTGCGTTTTGTCCAGAAGGCTGTGAAAGGACTTTCTCACCCTTCACCGTATCTACCTCCCTTCAAACCTCTGCCATGAGATTTGGGCTCTGGGAGGATTCATTAGGGCTGCAGAGCACTCCCTAAGCACCAGGGATTTTTTATCCATCTCCAGCTTTTATTGCCTTGAGGCTGTAACTCCAAACCCTGCTGCAGACGCGGAGGTGTGGGGGTGGACTCGGATCCAGGGCTGGTCACAGCACTCTTGGCTTCATTTGAGAGCAGCTGGGGCTTGGGCCTGGAAGGATCCAAGCTGGCCACAGGCACAGGAGAAATGGCTCTTCTAGCTTGAGTTTCCTTCAAATTTGGTGTGTATTTTCCTCTTTACAAACAAAATCCACTTGAAGTTTATCATAATCCTTCATTTGTGCATAGAGCTGTGGAGTCGAGCAGAACTGTCAGGTATAAGCCAAGAGGCAAAGTGTCCTTCAGATATTGCACTTTGAGACCAGAGGGCAGGAGATGACATCTAGTGCTGCTTGCCTAACTTTCAAGCCCAGTTCTCAGTGTAAAAGAAAAAGAACATACAGATTTTAAAATGCTTTAAGCTATTTTTGGTTTGAAGGCAACAGGGGATTCTGTGTGAGGAAGGACTCCTGGCTTTCTCGCTGGATGTGCGTAGGAAACGATTTGCTGTACGAGCTCTTCTCCCCTGGGGCCCAGATCTCTCGGTTCAGTGGCCCCATGGAGTGACGGTACGCAGGGTACCTGAGAGCAAAATTTGCCTGCTGGGAAGGATGGCAGCTTCATTTGGCAGTCTTAGCAGAATGGCCTTTCATGGGTCATTAAAAAACGAGCAAACCACGGATGTAGGAGTAGTGAGTGGCTGAGGCTTTGCAAAGACGTAGTCTACCCTCTTGTAACCTGTGCAGTACTGCGCTTTTTCATATATTTGGCAAATAGTTGCATGCAGCAAATCTTCCTTTTAATTTCTCCTTGCAGACTTGCTTGCTGCAGCAGCGCAGCTGACCGGGAAGCGCATGCACACGTGAAAAATGCTTGCAGACTCTGTTCGGTAACATAGGTGGGATTTTCAAAGGGAGCTAAAGCCACCGGTAAAATAGCATGTCGGTATGAAATCCACTTACACTGGGCTGGAGAAGCATGGTTAGCTAGTTCCTGCCATGTTCTGCTCTCTGCAATTCTGGTCTCTGCTAGTGAAAGAACAGTTGAGCAGACAAAAGATTAATAGGCTCCCAACTTCGAGCCCATGTGCAAGAAACATCTTGAGCATTGGCTATCTTATCTATCGGATTTCATGTCTGTTTCTGCTACCCTTGTGTGAATCTAGTTTATTACGATGATTATTTATTTGCTTGGGAATGAGCCAAGAAATAACAAGATACAATAGAAAGCTGCTGGGTTTTCCCCAACTCCCACACAGAGTAAAATACGCTGATCTGCAGGAGTTTGTTCAAAGCCTGCTGCATTTCTTCAAAGGCCTTTCTTTTAGACTTTTGCTTGTGTTGTAATTATTATTTTGTGTTGTGATTTGTTTAGCTGCATTCTGATATCGTTAACAGGGCCCTTGTCAGATTACGTCAAGAAAAATGCATTTGTTTGGTATAATATTGAAAAGGAAGGGAAGGGGGTGTTTGTGGTCACTTGAAATCTTCCTAATTCTTTTGTAGAATTGTTTGAAAATATATGAAGATTGCTGATTTGGTTTAGGCTCAAAGACAGGCAATAACAAACTAAAGGCAGTTGAGTGATACTAAGGATTGCTTTGGTTCCTTTTCTCATTTTTCTTTAGTTATTTTTGGTTTTTAACTTTCCTCTCTTTGGATATGGCAACAGCCTTTGAATGAAGAAGAGAGTGAAAGTGCTTACAAGCGAAAGTGAAAATGATTAATCTAGTTCACAAAGTTCATTGAAATAGAAATAATAACACAGTAATAAAGCAGGAATGGTGGAAATAAAGCCAAATTTGAACTAATATTTCCAGGGTGGTCAGCAAACATGCTTAGGACCTGGAGAGACCAATTTTTAATGCTTATGATAAGAATTTTATCTGGAAAACAGCACTTCAATAATACGCATTTTTATTGCAAAAGAGGATTGTTTTACATGTACGTGTATGTCTGTTATAGATACATTTATGTAGCTTGAGAGGAACTTAAAGATGTAATTTCGATATGAATGAACATCATCCAACATCCTCCTTCAGCTGCAACGTTTGCAGTTTATTTCATATTTAAATCTTCATTATAAGAATGGCTAAAAGATAGAGACTGTTCTCTGCAAATTAAATTCCACTGTATGTGGCTCCGTGTGTAACTCTTTGCAATCATTTATGAAAATGTTGCATTCATACTTAGAGCATAAATTTCCATGGTGCTTTGATTTCAGCTGCTACTGTCTTTATCTGACTAAACGATGCAGCAAATTAAATATGCTCTGTTCCCTCAGTCAAAACTCTAATCTCTACTAATAATACTTAGCATAAACCTTGCTCTTGTCATCTGCAAAAAGGACAATTAAGATTTACTGGTTAAGGCCCCAGTCCTATAAGTGTACACATATGTTTAACTTTACTGCTCAGCATAGCCTCGTTGCACTCCCAGCAATGAAATTAAGTCCATGCATCAGCGTCTGCTGGACTGGGGCCCAAGGTAAGACCTGATGCCTTACTCAACACATCACATGAAAATAAATGTGTTGCTTTGTCAGTGCTTTGTGGTTTTGTTTATCTAGCTCTGCTAGTAGAAGTAGCTTGCAGTTGTATTATCCTACTTGTGTTTCTTGTTAGGATTCTGAGGGGTAAACAAAACAAGGCAAGCAAACAAGGAAAGAAAAGAGTTCCTGTTTGCAAATAATTTCCCATCTGTTTCTCATTCTGTTTGACTCCAGGGAACATTTCCACACTGTATACATCTCATTTTAAAGAACACAAAGTCTGGATGAACGCTTTGAGCTTCCTACTTCTGAACTGGGTTCCTATTTCACTCGGATCTGTGTAAATGGCCCATGGCCCTGCAGGAATCTTTGGTGTTACACTGGGCTAAAAGCAGCCCTGGAGTAATTACAACTGAGCTCCAAGCTGCTGCCTGATAGCGAAGGTAGTCCCTGGTGCAGGGCTGACACTGCACGCCTAGTGAAGCATAGACCTCTGCTCAGAAGCGGGACAGAGTAGGAAAGGGAGCTGGGATTGCAGCAGGGCTTGGCGGGCAGATCGGGAGCCTGGGGCAGGGCAGAGCTCAGGGGCTGCTGAGGAACGTGCACCAGAGCCACTGACGCTGCTGCTCGGGAGCTTTCAGCCCCGGCACGCTCATCAGCTGTCACCCCTTCGTTCTCTGCCTGGAGACATGTCCTACTTCAGTGAGAACGCGGTAATAAAGCAGGAGACACTTCGTGTCTGAGAAAGGGTCTTCAGAGAACTGCAAGAGTTCCTAGAGAACAGTCCTTTGGGTTTTCTGGAAATGCAACCAGACCTTGCATTAATTCTGTTTACAATTTAAAAATAACATCAAGAGCAACAACAAAAGGTTTTGCTGGACAAAGGGTTTTTGAATTGTTCTGTAGCATCATTAAGATGGAGAATTGTGGTTTTGTTCAAAGTACAATCTGAAAGCTCATTATCTCCATTAAATCTGGTAGGATTTCCCATATCAACCTCTGAAATACTGAACACAAAGTCGTAAGTGTCTGGATTCAGATTCCTGCTCTAGGGTCTAGTAAGATTGTTCTTATAAAAGCATTCTGTCAAAGGGCAGACGATGAAGTAGTTGAATTTAGAAAGCAAAACCATGGATAATTACAAATGTACCTTCAATAGCATATGCAGTCCAACTGAATTTAACCTTGGGCTTAAATGACAACATTTGCTTAAGTAGTTAGAGACCGGCTACAACGCATCTTGCTCTCTGCCTGAGCTTGCAGTGTTCACTAAAATAGCCTCCCTGAAGCCATGTAAAGTAAATGAGATTCTTGGTGGGTTCAGACATCAGTACAAGGGAATGGGGGGGAAAAGGCTCTGCCATGAACTGACCCATCTTTGGTACCGTTGTGCCCTGGTGTGTGAGCACAAGCCTTTAAGCCCAGGCTGAAACCAATGGACTGGATTTTGGTGCTGCACTTCCCTCTTGTGTTTGCTGATAATACTGTATTTCCTCAAGTTGCAGAGCTGAGAGCTTGCAAAGACACACACAGAGCGTCGCACTCCTCAAGAGGGTCCCCCAAATTCCTGGTGCGTGGTGAACAGCTTTTGTTTACCCGTCCTTGATTTACTTCTTTCCTAAGATTTGTTGGAATAATTGAATAATTCCCCATGCCATTTTTGATTTTTTTTTCCTGAGGCGGGAGCCCTGTGTTTGTGCGCTGAACATAGCAAGAGATAATTCTGGCCAGCTTGTATACTATATGGCTGAGGTCACAAGAAGAGGAGTTGCCCTGGGACAGTGACATTTTTTTAGGAAAGAAAAGTCCATGTAAGGGAACACTGATTTCTCCCAGGAGGGCAAGGTCCTGCCTGTCCTTTCACACTCCAGTCCATGGAGTTGAAACCAGCCTGTAAACAATGGCAAAATCAGGGTCTGGTCCCAGAACTAGTAAGTCTGAAGTATGATTGTATACCCTGACATTTTTTAGGCAAGAGATGAAGCAATGAGGCTTTTTATCAGCAGTTGTGTTCCAGCACATTTTTCTAATTTTTGCTTTAAAGACAAATCACGTAGTAGGGAAAACCCCAGAATTACAGTGACTCCAGTAAATTATTTCTCACCAGGATGAATAAGGAGGTTGGAGCTGCTTAACTGCAGTCTAGCTAATAGTGTGTTTTTTCCTGGCCTTGCTGTTACTAAGCTATTTGGCAGAGGTTAAAGTCTCAGACCACCAGTGTACTCCCACAGAGGTATTTCAAAGAGGGGAGCTACCATGGCATATATGGAAATTCTGCTTTATTTCTGAAAGATTTCATTGCATTCTGCACAATATTTGGGTACTTTTTTGACAAATCAAAAAAGCCCAGCAAATCCAAACACATAGTTTCATGGCAGATGGAGTGCACAAGATCAGGCATTCTTATAGTATATACAGACAGATGCCCGTCTTCCTCCCTCAGCTTTGGATTTGACACCATAAGGAAGGCAGACATATGAGTTGGGATCAGCTTTCCTTACTTAACTATGCTAAAAGGGACTTCTAACACTGAACATTGTATAGAAATATTTTCCAGTCATGCCTTCAAAAGACTGAGAGTTGCTCTGCTGAAATTTATCTGTCTCTGTGGTGAGATGCGGTTACTTGTTTGGCAAAAGTTCCCCTGGGGCACGTAGATATGGACTTTCTTTCTATTCTTCCCATACAAAGTAGGTTTGCTTGATGCTATTTAGTGTGCACTGTGCTGCTCTCAGCTATTGATTTGGAGCAGGGCCGAAGAGGAAGTTTCCAGCAGGTCAGGTAAAGAGACATGAGAGCACTTGATTTTAATGCAGGCCTCAAATGACTGGTTTCCATTTATCCTCCTCCTTGAAAGCCTGGCAATTATTTATTACAAAACAAGGAGGGGAAAAAATGAATCAAGGTGCAGTATCTGCAGGCCAAGTGTGTGATTGAAGATGAGGTTTTCAGACATGACGTGAGACCTTTAACGGGACTGCATTAGTGTATTTAGCTAGAACGGGCTCGTGAGCCACATGCTGCCCCTCAGAGCGCTGCAACGTGCTTTGGTAGTGGTAGAGAAAGGCTTGCAGCTTGTTAGCAATGAATTGCCATCCTTGGAGCTACACGAGAGCTTTCAGCGTAGAAATATGAAACTCAAGCCAGTCTGAGCCACAGGCAAGGCAAACTAAATTAGCTGGCTTCATTCATACATGCTCTGATTCAGTCTAGGAGTCAGCATTCAGGCTGTTTGTCAGTCCCACTGAGTTCGGACTGAAGATTTCTTATTCCCTGCCTTAAATTTAACCCTGTTAAAACGGCAGCATACTTCTGACCTGGAGCAGCTGCAGTTCGGTAGTGAGACGTACAGGATTACAGTGAGTCGACTCGTTCCATTTCGGTGCTGAATTAGGCTTTTCTGTGTGAATGGGTTGTTTTCAAGGAGTCTGTTGGAAGTCATGACTCACTGCAGGAGGGGGGCGAAGGCACGAAGCAAGCTGAAGGAAGCAAAAAGTTACCTTTTGTGCCAGGTTTTGTACAGGTGTTTGGTATCACAAGACATGGGCAAGCAGGCATCCAGCAGAGACCAGAGTGGTACTATAAAAAGAGCTACAGGGACACAGCAACTGTTTTGGTGAATCAGATCTTCCTGGCTCCAGAGAGTGCAAGTTCACAGTAACTCAAACTGAGGTTTTGTTTGGTTTCGTTCGTGAAGCTTCGCCAAGTTTTATTTCATTTCTTGTAACCTGGTCTCATTAAAGCATAAAGAAGAAAACAAGCCTTTTGAGGTGGGAAGATTTCATTCATCTGCTGGTAATTCTGAATGTGGGTTGATGGCCTTTCCATTGGAGAGGAGACCGTGGTGATTAGAAAGCTCATTTGTGGTGTGTGGTTATAGCAAATACTGACATTATTTTGTTACATATAGACCAGGGTCTAATGTCCACTCCAGTTACTGCAGGAGTTGCTACGAGGAGAGATACAGGATGAATGTGGCTGTAAAGCCTTGTTTTCTAGGTGCTGAACAATCTACTGGTCTGGAATGGTGGGACTTGGAATTAACATGCAATTGGTAATGGTATTTCAGCCTGCAAAACCTACCTGATACCTGAACTTCATCCTCCAGGTGTTTTCCACAAAGGTTTTGGGAAAGGACCCTCCCACTCTGTCAGCGACCCAGAGTTTCTTTCTGGATGGCCCATGGGAGATCGGTGGAAGCTTCTCCATAGTTCTCACTCATTTCTAATGGGCTTTGGATCAGGATTCTGCGCCCTGTGTTTGTGGCCTCACGAAGTCAATGCGTCGTTTGCTAACATTGCTGTGTGTAAATTCCTGCACCCTAGAAGCATAAAAACTGGAGGACGTTGCTTTGGCTGCTTGTTAGTGCAGTACTAGTGAATGTATGTAATTCGTTCCTGTTCTGTAGAATCGAAGAATATTGTGCTCATCCTGTGAAAGGCAAATACTGGACATAGTTGTGATGCTGAAGGGGGAGAAGCACAGCTTCCAGAGCAGTTGCTTATGAAGCAGATGTCCTGATTCTCCCTTGAGGGACATCAGTGTCAAGCTGGTATAATTCCACGGGGGTGAACAGAGTTCGTCCACACGCAGTGCAGCTGAGTGCAGAGCCCAGCCTAAAACACTTCCTAACACCAAAGCTGTCTAGACAAAAGGCTCTCGTATGACCAAAGCAGCAGGGCCTTAAAATGAAGGCAACTCTCCAAGCTTAGCAAATGGTTTGGCACATTAAGCTATGTAAAACGTTTGTGCAGGAGGGATGTTTTTGGCAGGGGAAGATTTGAGGTCCTTTTGTTTCAGCTTCTTTGGAGCTGAGGGTTTGCGCGGGGTTCATGGGACTTAGAGCGTGGTGAGCTCGTCGGGGCAGCTCTGTGTCATGGATGTGCATTGCTGCTAAGGATCGTGTCCTTCCCTCCCCTTCCACGTCACGGCGGTGCAAAGGAGCCCCGGCACACCAGCCGCATCAGAGGATCCCCTTCCTAAGTGACGGCTTTGACATGGACTCTAGGTTTGGCATGATTATTTAATTCCTGGCTGTAGTAATTCAGGCCTGGCAGGTCAGTGTATGTGTGGGGAATATGGGAGCACAGCCAAGGCACTGGGCTGCTCCAGCCTGGAGCAGTTTTAGAATTGAAAAAAGCAGTTTAGCACCCAGAGCTCTTTCTGCCCTGGCCTTCTCCCTAGTCGTATGGGCCAGATGAAACAGTAGTGAAAGGAGGATCTGGAGAGCTTTGTTTTTAAAACAGAATATAGCTTTTTACCCCATCTAGTGGGTACACTATGTATTGAGCCTGGAGTTTGATGTAGTATTTTATTTCCAGCATTCAATTTATCTAATGCAGCTCTCAGTCCCTGATTATAGTTTTGCCTTCTGGCTGTTTGAGCAATACTTGTACTTGTTAAATACACAGAGAGAGTTAGTTCTCACACAGGCAAATAGCTGCAGCAGGAGATATTGAAAGGAAGTGGCGACTGAATCGGGCAAGGTTTTTGGCAGAATGAGGTTACAAAAAGAACAGCTTGGAGAATGTCAAGATTATCTAGGTGAGGGTATGGGCTTAGAAGGGTGGGTTTTCAGAACGGGGAAAGAACAAAACAAAAGGGCAGTTAGAGAATATAAAACCTGTTCCGCTGAAACCCAACACATCTCAGAAGAAGAGTTCTCTTGGGTGGATTTTTTAATGAAGAATGTTCAAATGACAAATGCTTGGTGGCTCTAGCTGTAACCTTGCTGGGGTGGTGACGCTCTGGTGTGTACCACATTTGTATGAGTTCTGCTTTTGAAGAAATAAGGTTTTGCTGTGCCTCAGAGTGAAAGGCAAGTCAAGGTGGGGAAAACAGGGACTTACTGTAGACATGGGAAGTGTATTATGGGTCTTTCCCTGCCCTCCTGCTTGCAGAGGAGAGGAGAACTGGGGCCATGAAGCTGAGACACCTGTTTTTTTGGCCAAGAGAGAGTGTTTGACTGAGCAGAGTGGGTGCGAGCCTTTCCATGTCGCTGACCTCTGCCCAACGGTGACAAAAGTGCCGCTATGCTCTGATGCTCCCTTGGACTTGGCAGGGGTCACGCGTGACGTGACTGCCCTGTTTACTTACTGCCAGCATGTAGCCTGTCAAGGAGGAGCTGGGAAGTCCCAGGAGACCCTAGTGAGGGGTAGAAAGGGGAGGGGACAAGTCAGTCATGTCCACTGGAGGTGGCACAGATGGGGTAGCTGTTCCTGGGCTGATGTTTTTTTAGCCTGGTTTTTCTCAGTGCTGCATGTTGTATTCCCTCGTGTGATGGGTTGGGAGTTCTTTCCCTTACCTTGTCCCTTTTCCGGAATAGCTATTTCTCACATGAAGAAGGTCCTCCTTTAAAAAGCTAATGCTAATGTATTACTCATGTTGCAGTTTTGAATGGTGCAGGGGGACTCTTCAGTGTGTGATGAGGCTATTCTTGGCATTCATGAGAATAAAGAAGAACAAAATAGTTTTCTTAATTGTTAAGCAAACTCAATTGAATCCAGGGTAAAGTATTAAAATGCTGGCACAAAATTAAGCTTGCTTTCTTGGGGATGCCGTTAAGTGTGCTTAATGTCTGAAATGCCCTATCTGACCTCAGCATTGTGTGGTATTTATGGAACTGACATGTGAGACACGAAGGCTCCTCCCCATCTTCCTCTGCATCACTGACTCCCTCCAAGCTTCTCTGTGAAGCTCGTAATGGTCCTGTGCTCCAGAAAACCCCTGGCAGGGCCAGCCTGTAGCCGTGCCAAGATCTGAATTGTATGGCAGCTCTGCCATCTGACAGGAGGGAGAAATAATTTTCAGACCTCAGAAGAGAGAAGGATATTTCTTGAAAGAAATTTTGTTAACATGTTTAGCTCCTGAGCCAAAGAGGTCAGTTTGTACTAAAGGGCCATCTGGCTTGAGGATCGGTAGAGGATTTTAGATGGGAGAAACTGCATAATCAGTGTGGTGCAAGGGTTGAGGGTAGTGACTGTCTTATGGGTGGCTGTGGGTTAGGAGTACACCTTCACTTCCAAAAGCGTGTTGAGGACCCCACTATCACCAGAAAGTGACGTGAACTGTGAGGTCTCGAGACACTTCTGAAAACAGAACTGAGGCTCCTAGTTCAGTTGTGTGCTTTCCAAAGCTTCTCTGCTCTGCTAATGACTCGGTAACACTTGCAAATCAGGCGTGTTTCCTTCCCAGCAGAGTGCGTAGAGGCTGTAGTATTATGTACAGTGCCCGATTCTTTGTCTTTTGATTCCACCAAGTGGGAATACTTCCTACCTTATAGAGAATGAGTCTTAATTTAATACATGTAAAATAGTACTACATTTCTTAGCTAAAAAGTCAGAGTGGTAGGGGAACAATTATTATTTCATTTACTGTAATATGCTAAAACAGGTAGTCCTCTTTCAGGCATACTTTTAATCTGGTTAAGTATTGGACACAATACACCATAAGCGTAATAACAGTGTTTCAGGTAGCAAAGAGCTAGAGGAATGAGGACTTACCATTACGAAGTGCAATAACTCTGAATTTGTTCTGGTTATGTTAATCTTTCCTTGCTGCTCCTCATCTTTAGAAAGCAGTAATTTGCTGACAATGACCTGTGCTAAGTGTAGTGTTTTCAGTTGTTGCCTAAAGGAGCCGAAATAACAATGTTAGGTCTTTAGAGGATGAGATGAATTTGTATATAGACCCTGGACACCTCATGCCATTCCCTTCTCAGAAACTGTGCTCAATTTTCAGTTGCCCAAAGGCTGATTATTGGGAAGGCAAGCTGAACATATAGCTAGAGTGTCCCCATTCATTGCTAAAGTGACGTAAAACTTGCACAACGTCCAGCTTTCTAGTCCACAGAGTGGAGGGCAAGATCAGATGAGAGATGAGCAGCACAGAACTGTTGTGTTTTCCAAGGACCTGAGGAACAGCCTTGCAAAACTGTTCTCATGGATGCTGGAGCTTGGACCATGCCCTGAACTGCTCCAGACTGGAGAGGGTGGACATGCACCTCCTGTTGTGCTGTTAGTCAGCAGTGGAGTAAAGGGGAATGGGGCTGTTTCCATTTGACTGGGTATATAGTTTATTGCTTGGTGAGAGGGACTCTGTCAGATTCCCTGTATGCTTATTTGGGACTGTGCCGTGTGTTTTCCGTGCATCTGCAGGCATGTACGAAGTACTTCGTACTTTGGTTACCTACCTTGCAGGGGTCTGAGAGCAATCGTTAGTAAGTGATTGCAAAGTGCTGGGAGATGTCTGGATGGAAGGAGCTACAGAAATGCAAACTGTTATTATTTTCTAGGTCAGGGGAAGCAAGCAATTACTTGTAGACCAGTAATTTTCTTTTTCTATTTTATCCTTCCAAATGAATGTGAATAGAGGACAGCAGCAATTACGCTGATGGGATGGAAAAAGGCTTTCCAACTTCTCTTGGACTATCTGTTATTTTTATTTTATATTCACACTGAATTTCCTTTGAGGTGGCAAGTTTAGTTTTAAGCTGTTGTAACCTCTGTCTGAGGAAATCCCTACAGTCCCTACATCCAAGCCTGGAAAGACAGAGCAATGAAGGATCCCACTGTACATACCTGTTCCTATATTCTTCCCTAGCACCATGGTCATGCAGGATGCTTGGACCAGATGGGCTGTTGATCTCATGTGCATAGTCTCCCCTCCATGCACACACCAGCACACATGTGCTTGCCTGCATTGTGTCTCTTGGGAGAACCAGATGCAGCATCTCATCTGGGCTGCCTTCAGATGAAACAACCGTAATCCTTTGGTGGGATATCTTCCATGCAAACCTAACTATGTTCCTGGACTGGAAATTTGAGGAAGGGCAGAAATTTTTGTCCTGTCTTAAGATTGTTTAGCAGTAGCTGCCAGTCTCTGTGTGTTAGGATGTGTTAATAAACTGTTCACACGCGGGTGGAATTGCAAACCATCGTCGGTTGGAAAAGGTGATAAACATCTATGGTTGGCTGGAATTCAAGAACGACAGGTTGCTTAAAAAAGCCTGAGTTTTTATTGCTTTCTTCCATCCAGATGTGAAGCTAAGCCATGGTTTGTAGAAAACTTTCATAGGGAAATGAGACTCCTTGAACAGAGCAGCTGCTGTCCCAGTGGGCCAGGTTATCACCTGGGATGTGGAAGGCTCCAGTCCAGGTCTGGTCAGAAAACAGATCTGAACCTAAGCATGGCGTTTTCCAAATAGCAGACTCGGTCACAAGGGTATTTGGCTCAATATGGGTCAGTGCCTCCCTGAGACAATGATCCATAGTGTGGTTTGGTCCCAACAGAGAGTATCCAACTGAACATCCTTCACAACCCTTTTCTTTTTTTTCCCCATTCTGACAAACTGGTATTTCTCAATGAAAGTTGTAATAAAAAATTCAGACCAGCTGTGATAGCTACTGCCAACCACTAATTGCCTTGCTAGTTTTGATGATAGGGACACAGCTGCTAACAGGAAAAAAAAATGAGGAGGGAAGAGAGACTTGACTGTTAATTTGCATTTAGCTAGAGTCTGGAAGAGTCATTCTGGATTTGGACCAATTCTCATATGTTGGTGGACAATGGGATTTAGGTCACTAGAGAGATCTGTTGGGATTTACCAAGTGTTTGGTGTGCCTTTTTTGTCCTTAGACATCTTTGTAAATCTGGGCCATTGGTTCCAGCAGTTGCAGAGGGCATGAAACCAGATAGCAAAGAAGGTTACAATAATAATAACAAAACCCTCTCCATTTCATGGTCTGATAAAACATACAAGACTCAAGGGATCTCCTTGGTCAAGGTTCAGTTCCTCACACTTACAGTCAACTTTAGGACAGAGGTGTAGTTTGGAGGGCTCCACTGAACATCTGCTTCATTCCTCGTCAGTCACAAAACACCCAGTAACAAATGTTAAGAGCTGCACTAAAGGCATGAAAAGTCACAATCATGAAAGCACTGCACAGAAAAAAGAAAGGAAATCAATGCTATTGCCAGTGTCCTAAGGTCTTTCCATTGATGGTACATGCATTAAATAAAGTTCCCAGATTGTCACAAGAACTGGAGCATGGTCTGAGCTAGGGAGATGTCATTAACACATTAGTGTGGTACTGGAATAATATACCTTGTCTGTATAAGCAGCGATATTGAAAGCCTGCAAACTTGAAGAAAACAACAGCAACAGTAGAAGAGAAAAGAACTTGCTGCCTCAGAGCACAACAGATGGGTCACCTCTGTTGTAGGTCATTTCTCGTATTTGTGGCCAGCATGAAGCAGACTTAGAAATGTCAGTGTGAGGTAACTGTAAAACTGTTGCATGCAACCGCAAATTCTTTTGTCACAAATGTTAGAGGTTTTCATTCTGTCATCTGAGATTGGAGATCCATTGTAATCTGTTTTCTTGCAGTGTATAACAAGAGATACTGTCTGTTCTTAGGAAGTTGGATATAAATAGCTCAGAGAGTGGTAGGCACAGCAGAAGCAATAGCCTTCAGTTGCTGGTGGATAGATGAGGAACACAGAGGTGACTAAGGGTTGCCACTTGAAAGATATAACTGTAGATACCTTTCAGCATGGTCCTCTGGGATTTATTCAAGGTCGTGCAAGGAGTTTGTAGCAGAGCCAGGGCCTGCATCCAGATCTGCCGACTCTCAGTGTGATGCCTTAAGAATAAAGGCTATCTTTCATCTAAATTAAAACCCCATAAGTTTATAGAAGCTTCAGGGCCTCTGTCTAATCTATTCACACAGCATTCATCACCATGGCATCTAGGTGCCACTCTCCTCATCTCTTAACCTTGCCAGAGTCTATCATGAATATTCTGAGCGTCTAGATGGGTTTCCAAATGAGATGAACACACTCTTCCACTCTGCCTCAACTTTCACTTTACACAGCCAGGCTGTACGTCTGGTAAACAGCCCCATCCGTTATAGCCTCAAAAAAAAAAAAAAAAAAAAAAGATAAAACACCAAGAGGATGTCCAATTAGCAAATATCACACTTAGCCATATTTTGGAGCATCTCTTCTCCCTTCCCCATTAGAACTTATGCACTATAACAACATAGCCTGTCGCCGTGCAGCCTGCCAGCTGCATAAAATCAAGGGATCAGGCTTTTTTAATTGAATGCATAATGACTTGACTGGCAGGTTTAATTAACAAAACTGATCCTGTGTATGCACCTGGAGGTGAAAATAAGTTTAATCAAGAGGAGTTGGCAAGTGCCAACAGCTCTGTCATTTTTTTTTTCTTCCCCTCTCTTATTTTGGTTTGTTTCAACCAGGCTTTGTATTTGCAAAAATGGCTCTGGGTGCTGATTAATTTTCTTTTGCCCAAGATTGATGAGTTGTTGCAGCCTGCCTTGTAATGAGAACTACTGCTCCTGGAAAAGCTGCATTGAAAACTTTAATAATCAGCCTGCCTTAGATAAACTACTTCTGGCAAACATTCAAGGTGCCTGAACATGGTCCTGTCACGGTAACCTTTGAGGACCTCATCCATGTGAAGAAAATGTGTTCTTAAAATGTATTGGCTGACATATTATCGCTAGAGAATGTGGATTGCTAGTGAAGACAGTGGTGTGTTGCTTTCTTAGAAGTTACAAGGTTGAGGCAGAAACCATAAGAAATCTAGTTACTTAGGCTGAATTACTTCTGTTCTGAAACAGCAACTAGAGCACCTTTGGTGGGACCTCTATGTTGGTTAACAGTCATAGCTAGAAGGTAAGAAAATGCCTTCCCTCCTCCTGAGGGCAAGGCTAGAGGATATATTCTCATGCGTAAGGTCAAACTGTGCTATCATTCCCTCTCTCTAGAAGATAGGATGCTCAGGCTATCTCGGACATCCACTTTGGCCCTTCTGAGTCCAGGCTAAAAGCGCAAAGCAGGGAAGGTGGAGATGGAGAGAGGTGACTGTGGGCGAATGCATCTCCCCTGCGTACCAAAACGGGCCCCTGGGCAGCTGGGGCTCTGGGTGTGCCTGCGATAGAGCTGCTGGAGTCCCCTGCTCCTCGCCCGGCACGCGGAAGGTGTCTGCTGAGCCAAGCTCTAGCAAAGGTTGTGGGTGTTCTACAGGGAGGTTAATGCATTCAAGCTGTCAAAATACTCTTCCCGCTATTCACCCAGTTAACATGCCCTCTCTTTCTTTTGCCTGAAAAGGCATTTGATATGGTATTCTAATACATGGTCTGTGTTCAAGATGTTAGTGACAGCTGTTGTATGACTACAGGAAGGAAATTATGACTCCCTAATGATAACATGTCACGGCACGTCTCTTTGCTTTTCTTTTCCTTTAGACGTACATTTCTTCTGCCAATGTCTCCGTCATTGCACACATGCAGTTAATTGTGTATCAATGACATGTATACCATGTGTTGAGAACGGGGCTTCAAAAAAGAATCTTCTGAATGCTTCTACTTTAAATAATGTGGAGCTGGCAGAGTCTTTTGTACTTTGGGATACTTCATATCGAAACATCAGTATTGCCATACGGCTTTCCTTAGAGGTGATAGAGCTACATTATGCTCAGTTAAGGATCAAGAGTTCAAGGTAATGAATGTGTGTACTCAAGTATACTGTCAGGGTATGCTCTCACGTGACTTGTATGGCTTTACCCTGATAAATCCTGGAAGGGCTGATAGCTGCTGGAGAACAAGCCTGTTAAACCCATGGAGGTGGCTGTCTGGATGGGCCACCCCAAGCCCCTCTCTGCTGTGTTTCAGATGTGATCTAACACCTCCAGCCTTTGCAGGGAATCTTGTCACAAAACTCTAATGAGAAGTGACCAAAAAAAGTCTTTTGCGTCTGCTTTAAGGAACTTACTGGAGTGACAAGTATGTTTAACCTAGTTTTTAATTCCCTTGATATGGGAAAGTTTCTGTGCCCAGGCAGAAGGCCCAGAAGGGCTATACATCATTTACAACCCAATGTTCAAAAGGAGGGGCAAGCTGGGGCCAGGTGGGAGTGAAAATACAGGTTTATAATTCTCGGCTCAGCAGGAGCCACTGCTCTGCACTGGGGCAAACCCAAACTGATTAACAGCTTCTGGCAAGGGCAGCATTTCTTGGTTCCCTCTTGCTTCCTGCTGGCATGGCATAGGAAGTGTCCTTTTAGGATGGCAAGTTACTGCTATCAGGTGAGCACACCCTCTGTGCAGCTCCCAAGCCATATTTGCTGGACCTTGCCAGGTTTTGGGGTCACCCAGAGCAACCCAACAGGTATGTTTTTGCTCTGTGAGACACAGTGGTCCCTGCTGATTTCCCGTTGCATCTAGGACACAGCTGTTTGAGTGGTTGAGTTGCCGCTGTTCAGTATAGAAGTCTTGTAATGCCAGACTGTTTTAAAGAGGATCCTAAAATATTTGAAACGAGGCAGGAACAGCAACAACAAAAGGTGGCTGGTGATAGATGGAGATAGTACGCTCTGTGGATAGTCAAACTGTGGCTCCTGGGAACATGTGTGTGGCTCCAGGAGCACTGGAATGAGGCAGTACCAGGCTGGGTGCTGCTGAGCATCCCAGAGGGTATCCAAGAGCGTGGCCAAGGCCAGCATCGCCTGCTTCTGCATGGCTCAGTGTAGCCAGGTTCACCATAGTCCTGAATGGAGAAATTCCCTGGGGTATTTGCTGTCATCTTCCTCCTGCAAGGTGATCCCAGAGCCCTCCTCATCTTGGGCTCTCGGAGAGTTGAGGCATGTGTCTTGGGACTGTCATATGAGGATATTAGTCTGCTGTTGAGAGGCTCTCCCCACTCCCAACACGCTCTGTGGTGGTGCCAGACAGGAAACTGAGCTCTTCAAGAACAAGCCTGTTTGCAAAACTAAGGCAGGTAATGCCGTGAATGCAGACCAGACATCTTTTGAGTAGGACGTGGATTTTGAAAGTCTTTACCGTAGTGACTTGTTAAAAGCACTTGAATTTGCTGTGGGATTCTTTGCTCCTGTGAGATATGAGCTGTATGGCAGGTCAGCGCCATTTCTCAGGTGGAAACTCGCCTGCGTTTCTCTCCCGGAAGGGATTTTCGTATTGCCTGTGGTAAAAGAGCTTGCAGGAAGGGAGAACATGCTATACAGGTTGTTTCAACACTTGGTAGCTGTGACAACCGTAAAAACCTGAACAAGCTGCCTTCCCACTCTGTTGCTGAGAAGAGCGGTATCTGCGGGAGTGACTGTACATCCTGGCTTCCCTGAGACCCCCTTCTGACACAGGCAAGATGCCATTTCTGTTCCAATTTAGGCAGCCATGAGAAAAAACAGAAATCGCTTTAGCATTGCAACTGAAATATGGGTGGAATTCATCCATTTGTAGATGACTTGAGGAGGCCCCTGCGCAGTGCAAGCCTAATTATGTAGAAATCCGTGGCTCTATCCCTCTGTCAGGGATGGGTTTTGTCTCCGAAAGGTAGGTTTGCTTTCGGGGCTGATGCCAGCAGTTGAGCAGGGGCAAGCTTTCCTTCGTCCCCTCTCCGGCGATAGACACATGGAAGACAGCGCAAATAAAGGGATGCACGCAGAGGGAGCTTTTCAGCACCTTTGTGCCTGGGTAGCACAGGTGACGAGCTAGCTGGGGCGAAGGCCGAGCCGACCAGAGCCAAGGCCAAGGTGGCTGGGGCGAAGGCCGAGGTGGCCGGGCCAAGCCTTGCGGCCGCCCCGCGCCGGGCCTGCGGGCGGCAGCCACAGGAGGTCAGTGTTGCACTGCGCAGAGGGCCGCGGGACGGCGGCGGGGACTTCCCGCAGAAGGGCGGGTTGATTCGTCTCGGGGAGCTGGCTGGCCCGGTTTCCTTCTGCGCTCGGCAAAAGCCGGTGCTGGTGAGCAGTGTGCCCCTGGAAGGGACGGGGTTTGTCACAAGCGCAGAAGGGAAGCTGCACAAGCAGCGAGGTCCGGCTTTTGCGCCTCTGCGGAGGCGTCGGGCTGGGGCGCAACGCTGGATGGCTCGGGCCTGAGTCCGTCCTGGGAGCTGCACGCTTCTGCCTCCGAATCATCGCCTTGGTTTTGGCCCAGACATTTCCTTGCAGCCTCAGCCAGCTGTTTGGTGGAGGTGAAGCAGTTTGGCGGACGTGGGCCAGCTGGAGCGGAGGGTGTCCAACAGCCCGGCTGCCGCGCAGGTGGCCGGCTTGTTGGCAGCTTCGCTCCAGTTATCAAGGCTGAAAAGCCCTCTATGCCTGATCTCAATTCCTCTGCTGCAATTTATCCTTCCAGGGTGGTCCGGGTGCAGGTTGGTGCAAGAGGCGCGAGGGATGCTTGCACGGCTACTGTCAGGGTCGCCTCTGGTTGCTGAAAGAAGATTTGCATTCCGGGAGCGCCCAGCCACTGCCTTCCCCCAGGGCTCAGTGCTCTGAATCATGTTTTAAGGCCCATTCCTAGGGAGCTCTAGCAGCTATTTGATGTGGTCGAAGCGCTTTTAGAGAATGGTTGGGACAATGACAGAAGTGAAGCTCAAATTTTCTCCAGTAGACTCTGTGGTTCCTTCATTAGAAGCAGACAGATAAACAGACAAATTACAGCCCATTATGAGCATGTCCTTCAGTTCCTCTTCAAACAGCTTTTTGCTGTTTTAAAAAGCATTAAATAAGGACAGAGCCTTCTGAGTCTTGGCTGTAAACTGTTGGATTTGAGCTTTCCTTGTGCCTCTAGGTCCATTGCCTTTGCTGTCTTCTAACTGTCTGATGTGAGCTTTTCATTCATTTGGCTTCTCCTGGTGAGAGGCTTCAGAACAAGATTCCTTGTGTGCAGTCTTTGATGTTACACCACAAAGAATCTCCCCTTTTTCCTAATGCTCTGCTGAACCCCCATTTAAAAAAAAAAGTTTTATGTAACTAGATTGAGAGGAAGTGGGGTGACCCATGCAAATAGTTTTTGTGTCGCTTTACAAAGGCTCAGATGCTGTGGTGATGGGTTCAGCGAAAAGATCTGAACTCATTTAGGCAGGGCTGAGCCAAGATGTCTTTGCATTGCACTGGCTGAAAGGCAGAGGAGACACAGCTAGAGATATAAAGGCGTCCCTGCCAAGCTAGGCTAATTCAGTCTATCCTTTCCAGAACAGTGTGCAGACCTGACCTGTTTGCTGTCTCTCTCCTCTGCATACTCATGGGTATGCTCTGGTAATGCTGACTTTAAGAATGCAAAGAACCTGCAGCCCCCAGTCTTGAAAACATGAGGTGAAATACACTGTGGAAATTCAGCCAGAATTTTTCTTCCTTCAAAAGTAGATGAATAGCTGTTTTGCTTCATTTGACACTTAGTGGCTTCTGCTTTATTGCTTTGTTGACATTGGGCACCTGGTATTAGGACTCTGTCCTTGTTCTCCATGTATTATTACTTCTAATGCCTTTGCATCTGTGCGTCTCAGCTTCTTCCCATGCACAGCACTCATATAGCTGAGGGAGAGGAGAAACGGTTGTCTTCATCACAGGTTAAAGTAAAGCTTTTGATTCTTATAGGCAATGTCTTTGCAATCTGGATTGCTGGCTGAAGGCATGGAGCTTTGGGAGTATTTGTTTAGGCCCCTGCTTGCAGTTTAAAAACAAAACAGGTGCCATTGGTGTAACGTGAATCTTCAGCTTCATGAAAAGGCTTTGTTATAAATGTGTTTTTGGAGAGGAGAAACCTATGCAGTGACCCTTTTCAGTATCATCTGATGCATGCACCATGATTAGAAAGAGTAGGGGAAGTTAAAAATAACCTGTGGAGGAGGCATTCTAATGAGCAATTATCATTCCTTTCCATTGACTTTTGCAGCAAGACTATCCATGTGTTTAGTCTTCTCGAAAGAACATGCCAGATGTTAGAGTGACTGACTTGTTAAGTCCCTGAATACTGTTCTCACTGGCGTACTGAACCATTGTTGGGGGTTTTTTTACAACTATTAAAATAATTGGGCCCTGAACATTCTGACCTGATAACGCAAAAGAATCTTGGCTGGCTTTCCTAGGGGTCACGTTTGTGAATAGAAAACTCTGGGAGTGTTTGCCAGAACAAAGAAATGTTTCTGCATGCAAAGATCTTCAATAACTTAATCTGAGGTGGAATCATCTGGCTTCAGAAATCATGCCTCCTGGCAAAATCTGACTTTTGCATTTCAACATCCTGAACTTTAGTCTTCAAGGAGGCTTTTGTGCTTGTGGGGCTCTGCTATTCTCCCAAAAGACAGTTCTTTCGAAATGATTGATGACAAGGCCAATTTCTACCTTTGCAAAATTTTAATATGGGGAAAGCATTGAGGAAAGCAGATGTCTCCTTACAAAGTGACTGAAGCCCTGTGCCGTCCTGCTTGCGCATAGGAATCTTAATTGGATTAAAATACAGATCTGTATATTGTGATTTTGTATGCTATGGATCCCACCCTCTTGCTTTTAGCCACATTGGCCAAACTCAATGAAGTGCACGGTCAATGTTTTAGCTTTGCCTTTGGTGTCCCTCGGTTGGAGCTCATTAAGCATTTGGGGAATAATAATTCTGGGACTTGAACTTTGATCTGAGGAATCTGGGAAAGAAAGGGCCGGAAATTGCAGCAGCCTGATTAGCTGCCCCAAGTTGATCAACTTTTCTGCCAGATGCAGGCAGAGCTCCTAGAGGCTGAAAGACAATAGCTCGAGCTTCCTTAGCCGTGTTGTGTCTGCGATCCGATCACATCCCATTACTGTCTCTGATGCAGATGGCAGTTTGAACCACTTTGCACACACCCGCAGCCAACCAGAATCTTTGTCCAAAATATCTACTTGGCAGAAAAATAATATATTTTTTTTTTAACCCTAAGTATTTGTTTGCGGATGTTCACACATTTGGGAGTTGTGTGGTTTCATCTAGGACTGGAAACAGTATATCTTGAGATAAGCTTGGCCAAAGCTCTGAGGGAAAGGGTATCTTCAGTCTAACTGAACTTGTGGGTTTTTCAGAGGGACAATATGAATTACAGTGTGGTGAGACCAGGATAGACTGTGTGTGCCAGAGTTTTACATGGTACGCAGTACTTTACTCCTCAGGAGAAAACTTAGATTGGGGTATAAAACCTGAAATCCTTACATTCAGAACAAGACAGAGTTTGTCATGCATTTTCGTTTTCCCCAAAATATAATGAGAATCTAAACTCAAATTCAAATACATGTTTTGACAACCTAAGTTTGATGACGAACCAGCTTTAGCACTCGGCTACGTCTGACTGGAAATTTTTTGACATTGGCGATTGAAAAATCCCAGCTGTAATTGAGTGAAAAGTGAAATAATGTTATTTCTCACAAGGCAGAGTTTGATGCTGGGATACCTTTATTCTCATGAAGTAGATGGAAGATGTACCTGCCATCATCAGTATATCTTGAAAATACTGAAATATTGAACCCTCCATCTTTGGAAAGCTTGCCTTATCGTTGTCATTTTTTCTTAAAACTTTTTACACTTTCAATTTCTGTCAAGAGACGCATCAAATGTCTACCTCAATATCTAAGGGAAATAAATACCCACAAGCAACTGCTGCCTAGTGCCATGTTTCTGAATGCTTGGCCAGCTGGCAAAGGAGGAACGGGATGTGGAGCTTTTCCAGAAGAGCTTCTGAGGAAGAAAATTTTTTTTTTGTTCCTGCTAGAAATCAAACACCAAATATTGTAGTTGAAAACCCAAATGATTTAGGTTCCAGAAATAAGACATCATGGTGTCTTATGAACTGTAATTGCAATGCTTCTCAGTCCCTTTTTATATAGGAGATGTTTTGGTCCCTTTACCACGATGGTCCCCAGCCTCCCATCTCAGATGTGGAGGGATTCAGTGGTCTGTCAAATTGATATGTGCTCAGGATGCTTTTCAGGAGGAACATCACTGCCATTGCAAATAATCTTGTTTGAAAGAAAGTTTCCTTTTCAAATGAAAAATGTAATATAATTTTGGCAAACTCCCATCTGCCTTCCTTCCATTCCGGATACTCCATGTTACAGTGGTGTTTAGCATCAGAAACTATCTTTAATAGGATTTTGGAAACTCTGTGTCGAGTGACTGGGTCTCAGTTTTCATGATGGAGAGGTGTCACCTTGTCAGAGCCAAATGTTTGGTCAGATTTCTATCCCTGTGTAAAGCTGTGTTTTAGTTTCAGGCAGGAGGCACAGTGACTGAGGAAGCTGATGCTATTCCAACATGTTGTTCATGTCCTGAAGTCTTTTAATTTCCCCTGGCTGCTGTTGCAATAGCACCATTTCACTGAATAAATTAATCAGAACATAAGATTTGTTGAATATGAAGACTCGAAAAACGAATTACACTTGTGACTTTGATAAAGCTGCTATAGTTGGTGGTTAGTCATTATTTTTCCCGTCTGTGGGTGAAACGGTTACAAGAACCTCTGCTATTGTTGCTAGAAAAAGTGGCTTCCTGTGATATAAAGTAATTTTTTTAAATAGGAAACATATGGCTGGCCCCTAACAACAAAGTAATATTCAGGTGCTGATGGCATATGCCTCCAGTCATATTACAGGAAGCTATCTTGGCAATCTGGTGGCAGAGGCTTATACACTAATTTTCAGGAAGTGGGATGGGGGGAAGGAATCTGAAACTGATATCAGAAATACATTTACATTTTTAATTTCAGTGAAAGTTCTTTGCTATTCCTGCTTTAAAAGTCTCTGATATTTATTCCCTGTTAGCTATAATGAACAAATACTGTGCAAAGTCTGCATTGCTCCATTCAATACTCATCTGAGGAAAAACCACGGTAATTTCATAATGAGACACCCTCTTAGGACTCAATGTCTCTCATGATTTTACCTGTCTGTACCAAAGTTTGCCACCTCTGCAGAATGGAAGAGTTAAAAATTGCTTTATAATCAGAAGATTAAAGGGGATGCTCTGCAGTCTCTCCCCACTCTCCAGGTCAGGATCACAAGGCCCAGATTGTCCCTTGGCAGATGTTTTCCTCCTTGGAGTTTTGCTGGAGGCTCTCCTGAGTCAGTTGGTGAGCAAATTTGATGCTCCTTGCACTGAGAATAAGAAACCTCTTTTTCTAAATTATCATTAATCTCTTCCTTTTTCTGTTAGTCTTACAGGTATTTGTAATAGTGGTCCCCACCCATCCCACCACTAACCCCCAGCCCCACTTTCTTTGAAAACAGTAAGTTGTCTGGTCTTTCAATCTAGCAGTGAGTCATTCAGACTTTTCACATGTGTCATAACTTCAAGAGATTTTCTCTTAAATGCTCATATCATCTCTTTGCAATAGATTCTGGGATTCTGCCCTAGAGGGGACCAGTTGTGGCCGTTAAAACCTACGGTGGGGGTGTTGCTATAGCATTAGCTCTTGTTTTGCATTTCCCTGCCTCTTTCATAGCTTGCTGAAAGCTCGGAGGGCCATTGGGGGTTACCACACGCGTGCTGAATTACATTGCTCTTGTTGTGGTTCTTGCATTAATAGAGCCAGGAAGGAACTTGGAGTTGAACCATAGTTGGGGATTTTATTTTCATTCTCTACTGCTGGCATTTTTGCCTACCTGCTTGTAATAATTAATAATATTACCCTTGTTTCCTTAGCACGGAAACCTGAGCCTAGTTACAAACTCTCTTTTCCCCTGGGCTTTGGCTGCAAACTTTAGAACTGTGTGTTCCATCACAGGCCCAATATTCAGGTCCCCTCTCAGCTGGAGGCTTGGGCTGGGCTCACAGCCCAAACTAATGTGGATCAGCAGAACCTGATATGGGTCTGGAGGTTTGCCAGCCATGTACTTCTAGAGAGATGTGGCAAACAAATGAGGGATGTATGGAATTGGCCTCACTGGCCAATGGCACTATGAAATGTCTTAACTTTCAGCATTAGAGAATACATAGACAAGCAAGAATCCCAAGGTTTTCTAGTGAAGACTCTGAATCATGTAGGAATCTTTGCAGAGTTGCAGCAAGTTGCAAAGAGACATAACAGCTCAGCGGGATTGATTAAGTGTCTACAACTATGCGTCTAAGTGCTATAATAAAAGTGACAAATGAGGAAGAATAGTGTGTCTGCTAGAAACTTAGCATGACTGAACAAAAAAAATGCACAGTGTAATTTATTGTCAATGAAGAATCATCAGCAGGAGAGAGTTAACCTAATTCATCCCAATTAATTAGATATGGGACTTAAACCTTGGTCTTCCACAGCTCTAGCCACAGAGTCACTCAGTATCTCAGAGGACTTTGGACTCTGACTACAGAATCTTAAAATGAATTTTACTTGGTTGGTTCAAATGTCTTCCAGAACAATAACCAAGAAAAACCCTCTGAATATACTTTGTGTGGGAATGTCACCATTATCAGCAGTTCCCAAAGGCGTCACCTGGGCATTTTTCTGCACGTCCAGAGCTGTTTTAGCACTACAGTTTCAAATAGCTTGTGCTATTTAAAATAGCCATGCTTTTCGTTGTGGGAAGCAGGCGGCTGGTGTGCATGGCCTGCCATCCCGGCTGTGGCAGGCAGCGAGCATTTGCCACAGGGCTCTCGTTGGCACTCGCGGCGGAGGAGACGGCCAGCTCGGGGTAGCAGCAGCCTGCTCCAGCGTGAGACTGGGCAGAGCTTGGTGTCACCCGCTGGGTTGGCTGCGGTCCACCCAGACTCTCAGCAGCCCCCCCCAAAACCTGCAGGTAGTTTAACAACCGTCCTCCCCTCCCCAACCCAATAAACAGAGCGTCCTGCTGCTAACAAAGAAAACTGTCGTCATTCCCCAGGTAATTTTCCCTTCTCCCCAGCACTAGGAAGCACTAAATCTGCGCGCGTACAGCAGGATGGGGAGGGGGCAAACAGCAGCACCTTTTGCATGTGTGGCCAGAAAACCTCTTCTCAGGCATAAAGCACAAAAGAAGATGTTTTTGTGAGGCTGGGTGAGGCTGCTGTGCACTGAAGGGATCGCTCCATGCCGCCACACGCTGATAAAAGGATATTTTTATGTCATGTAATTCCCAACGTGGTCTGCACTCCACTGAAGCTTCAGGCAAAATCAGTGTGGTCAGCTTGAGGTTGGAGTCGCTGGGGGAGGGCACAGAGGAGGAGGGCATGCCAGAACAGGAATGTTTTTAAAAATAAAGGAACTGGGAGAAAAAAAAAAAAATCCACTAAAGCTCTTCCTCCCCTGACAGTTTGTCGGCAGTGCCTGGGTTATGTGTGCAATCTCCGCATGAGCCAGTCGCTTGTCCTACAAAAATGATTTGTTAGACAAGTATAGCCAGAGTTGAGAGCAGGGGGAGGTGGAAGGAGTCGGGGTGGAGGGGGAACCTTGGAATGGATTCAGGAATGACTGATGGGCTTGACTGCAAATTTTATCCGACTACTACCATGTGGAGGGGGGCTGAGAAGTGGAAGGGGGAGAAGTGAGAAAAGGCAAATGGAGAAAGACTGGGCTGTCTGCTCTAGCATCATGATATTTTATTTTTCACTGCTAAATGCAAAATTGATTTTTTTTTTAGATGCATAAAAAGGAAAAAAAAAA
>Ga0181612_128793_pt1 | contig 27460 bp, 16 predicted proteins | sample HoacroProtozoa21_FD_119630 | JGI IMG/M metagenome (GOLD analysis project Ga0181612, IMG submission 119630) | Hoatzin crop microbial communities from Cojedes, Venezuel. Combined Assembly of Gp0051906, Gp0051904, Gp0051908
AGCAGCGGCCCCACATTGTCCCTAGCCTTCCTTTTGCTGCTGATGTAGTTGAAGAAGCCCTTCTTGTTGTTTTTGACATCCCTTGCCAGCTTCAATTCCAGGTGGGCCTTGGCCTTTCTCGTCGCATCCCTGCACGCTTTGACCACATTCCTGTATTCTTCCCAAGTGGCCTGTCCCTCCTTCCACATTCCATGGACCTTTCTCTTCCACCTGATCTCCGCTAGAAGCTCCTTGTTCAACCATGCAGGTCTCTTTCATAGTTTCCAGAGTATGAAAAACAGTTGCAGTAAGGACAGCTAATAACAAAATATTTATATATCCATATAAAAATCTGCTTTTTTTTTTTTACTTTTTTTTTTTCCCCTGTTGTTACGTTTAATTCCATATTTTGCTCCCACTTCTTTTTTGTGCCAGGATTTTTTATCCATTCTCGTGGCTCAGTTTTGAAGTTTTGGAAACAGTATACCAGCGAATCTGAAGTATTAGAGGATCCAAAATGCTCTCTGAAACAAGCTTCAGAAATATTGCCTTGTGTTTGCATAACTGCATACTTCACTGTTTTTTGCATCACTCTGAACTTCTGTTTCTAGTCAAGCATATTTTCCACTTTAACTGTCCTAGCCTGTGTTGTAATCCATTTCTCACTTGAACAGATGCCACACAACTTTAGTTTTGTGTGAAATGAATGACTTTCCCTTGGATGCACAAAAAAAATGCTGAACTTGTTTTATTTGATGACATCACTGAGTCAGGCACTTTAACTCAAGGCCCAAGAGGGCAAAAATTTAGCTAATTATTCACTGTGCCCGTTGCTGAAACATCGACTAGAAAAGGTCTGCTTATCAACCTGCTAAATGGTAAGAAATTGTATGTGTAGCTAGTATGTAACCTTTTCATTGCTTCCCTGTGCCTTATATTCCTGACGTCTGTTTCAGGTGTCATTCTGAAAATGTCATAGATCAAATCCTTTAATAAGGATGTAATGTAGAACAAACCTGACTTGTTAGCACTGTAAGACTGACTTTTGTTGAGCTGCACTCTTTCTGTTTCCAGAATATGGCTTCCTAATCTGCATAAGGTGTGTTTTTTTTTTGGTTTGGTTTTTTTTTCTTTGCTTCGTGATGTTTGAACCTAGCATAAAAAGTGCACCTAGCTAGTAGAAAGAACACTTCTTGCATAATAATCAACATAATTCTTCAAATAAAGAATGAGTGGCAAGTGTGGACCTACTTTATACTTTCAGAGAAATACCTTGCTATATCCTTCCAGTTACATCTACACTAATAAAACTTCAGAGGAAGGAAAGAAGTTTGTAACTCTAGTTTATGTGTATTCATATTTTACCAGTTGCTCTGGCAGGCCATTGAAGATGTTTCCTCTTGGAATCCTGTTTTCAAATCAGACAAATTAAATTTCAAGGAAGCTCTTTTACAAAATGCGTCAATAACAGATTAAGGGTAACAGCTGTGAGCTAATGTGATTATTCCTATCGGTGATATAAACAGTACCAATGTCACTTATGTTATTTGGGTACTGGAATATGGAGTCTTGACTGTAGATCCTAAGAGAAAACCTTGGATACGCAGGGAAAGCTATGTTTGGACTGAGGAACTGCAGATAACATAACATTGATTAATCTATAATTCTTGTTTAGATGTTATTGGTTTCACTGATTTTTTTTAATCGTTGTAGCACAATAATTATCAAGCATGTTCTAGATATTGTGATCAGTTGTCGTAATTGTCCCTTCCTCAGAGAAAAGTACCATTGTAAACATACGGCATCCACGTTGAAGCTAAATGCAAAAAAAAAATATTGTGTTATACTGTGTAGTATCTGTCAAAAGCAAGAATTGCTTTTACATTATTCATTTATTTAGAAAGTGCAGCTGGTTTACTTCTATTTACAAGTCCTCTGACACTGCCTTAAGAATGTCAGACTCAGACTGCATTGTAATAAATGTTGTTGCCAAGTTAATTCCCATCTGCTTACCTATTCAGACACTGGAAAGGTGGTGACAAAATTTCTTTGTACCAAGCACAAATGACAAGGGGATACCTTTGAGTCAGTCCATTTGTGGAACCAAGCTGTTACAAGGTTTTGCTTCTGAAAGCTTTTAAGTTACACCATGGTGGTTGTCTTTCAGCCTAAACCCAGGCTCTACATCAGAATCTGCTTCCTGGTCCTGGTCAGGAAAGGACTTTGTTCTGCTGATGGCAGTTTCTGGCAGTTAAAACGTCTGCTGGGAAATTGAGGTAGCCAGTGATCCAGATGAATTCTTTCATCAGAAGACAGAAAAATCTGTGCAAGGTGGGGTATAAATGCAATAGCAAAAGCAACTCATGGCTGCTCTAACTCCTCCACTGCACTACCAAAGCAGAAGGGCATTGTGGCACCATCTTGGGAGCGAGGGGTGTGATCCCTGCCCCAGGAGAGAAGGAGCTGGTGGCCCCAGTTCTTCTCCCTGGCTGAAACTGTGCCCTTGTGTCTTCCTGCCATCTGACCACTATGCAATCTGACGTCCATCATGGACGTCCATCATGATGTCTGTGCATTTGCGGATGAGATGGTACAGAGAGTTACTTTGAAGCCTCTCTGAGTTCATGGGCTATAGCTGCCAAATTAACCAAAATTGACCTGGCATGTACCATCCAACATTCTAATTAAGCCATAAAGAAACCTGTTAGTTTAATTCTTTGCATTTCAGTTTGCCTTTTCAGAACCCTTTCTCTGAGAAGGGTTATGAATTTTCTATTTGAGACAGCTGAGGGAATGCAAAATATATATATTCTTTTTTTCCCCCAAGCAAATTCCACTCTGTTAGTATTTGTGTGGAAATAATTAATTTGGATTTAATCTCAGTTTAGTTTTGCCTATAAAGCTATAAGCAGTGTGGCAGTTAATTACAAAAACACTCAAATATTTGTTACTGAAGGAGTATAATATGGAGGGAGAGTATTAACCGAGCAAGCCAAAATTAAATGAGCCAACAGGAAGAAAAATAAACCAAAACCTCTTCCCATAAAACATCTTTCAGTTTTTCAAGACTTTATTCTTTCCATTCCCACTCTTCTCCAAGTACTGTCAAATAGTTGGCTAGAAAACATTTTTTTGCAGAAATGTATTTGAAAAGGGCATCTCTTTTGCAGATGAATTATGTCACTGAATACATTAGTGAAATACACAGCAGCCAAATCACCAAAAGAACATGTATAATGAAGAGATGGTGACCAAGTTCTAGAGTTCTGTTCGTAAATTCATGCATTGCAAGCCTGAAATAATGAACAAATCTCCATCTCAGTCAAACCCATGGTACCTGTTTGATTTCAAACGTATTCTTGTGGCCACAAAGGCTTTACCACATTGCTAGTCATTTTCTAGCCAGGGTCAAAAAGACATAGAGTTCACAAGGGTGACAAAGGGCTGAACATGTTGACATCGTTTTTCATTATGAAAAATTCATAAATGAAAGGACTTTGCCATCATTCAGCAAATATCAATACCAGCTTTTTTTTTTTCCTGATACTGTCATCAGATCAGTTAAACTCGTAAGCAATGAAAGAGTTTAATTTTTCTACTATTCTAAAATACATCCATTTCTACACAGATACTGATTTTAAAAGTAGGAATGAATATGTTTTAAGATGACAGATTCACAGCTGTTTATAACTATCAAATCTAATGCATTTTTTGCCTATAAAAATCTACCAGTTTTGTGATTTTTTTTGTTTTAGAAATTTTACAACTTTGCCATTTATATAGACTAAAACCAGCTCTTTAAGATTTTCCCAGCCAAACCCATCTTTTACTTGTATCAGTAAACAGTAAAAAGTACACAAAGAAATTAGAATTTTCTTTCTGCTGACTTTCCCATCAAAGTGAACTTTTTTGTGAGTGCTCATGAAATGTACCACTTAATTGTTCCATGATTTGAAGATGCCATTTAATTTCAATGCTAATTAACAAACAATCCTTAATTAGAATAACAATGGAAATCCAACTTTAAAATAAAGCTTGTATCCTAGATCAGGCAAGAAAGAGAATGAAGTCCTATAAGAAACGTATCAAATGTCCTATACCGCTGCAGTGCCACAGCTTGCCGAGTTTTTAAGCCCTGGTATGACACACACACATAGATTTTCTCATACTTCTATACCTCCCTTTTGAAAATCTCTTCCGCGGGGCTGTGATGAGAGAGACTGTTAGATAAATGAAAGGCTATACACAGCAGCAGTTCTATTTCTGTTTGGGAAAATGTTGAGTTTTGGGAGAACAAGCTGTGATGTTCTTCATTTTTGTAATCCTGTGTGCTGAGTAGAGGATGGATTTTGCAGAAGGAAGTAACAAAAGAATTAAATCACCCACTGGAGCATTAATTCAAGTAAGCTCTTGGGGAAGAGTTATATGAGAGAAATGATTGCTGTCTTTGGTTGGAAACTCCCCAGAAATGTTGGCCTAGAATTACATTTGTTCTTTTCCCTGCCTGGTGTATATGTGCAATTTAGTCACATTACACACTACTCAGACTTCCTCCAGAGCTGAAATGAAAGGTCTCAGCTGCAGGTTATGAGAGGAAATGCAATGCTAGATGAGAAGACGACACTTGGGATCAGAAAGGAGATTACAAAAGGGCAGAATGGACATACAAAATGTCATATTTAGTTAATTTGTAAGAAGATTGGTTCTGCTTCGTAAGAAGATTGGTTCTGCTTTGTAGCTGTTTCACTTTCAGGTGACTGCCTCGGGCCTCAAGGTGCTGGTGATGATTGGGATATTCAGCACCATCAGCAAGAGGCAATTTCAAAGAGCAAAAAGCAGTATGCAACACACTGCTTTTCCTTCCTCAAAGGAAAATTTCCAACAGATCCTAAAACATGAGTGCAGAGCTTATGGCATCTCTACATTTCTTAGAATATTAATGGTGATTATTAATGGTATTCATCGATTTGGGAATATGAATGCTTTATCTGTGTGCTTAAATGCAGTTCTTTAGTGATGAACTATTATTTAAAACCTGATCTTTGTTTCTCAGCCACAAGTACATGCCTTGGACAAACAGAAAGTCAGAGAAGTCCTAAATAAAATGCATACAATGACTATTGCCAACTTAGGCGTTGAGACATAAAGAATCTCCTAAAAAACGAGAAAGCCACTTTTAGTGCAACCTGTATACAGTAGCATGAAAGCAACGCCACAGACTGAGGATTGGTGAAGGATATTGCTATGACACTGAAAAATACCTCTATAGCCAACAGGAAGCATGCTTTATTGCTATGAGATTAATAATAACAACCACAGTATTGATTTTTTTCTTTTTATAACTTCAGCAAAAAGTCAAATAATAAAATGTAAATTACAATCTAATTAGAGAGGAAAAGACAGCACAGTTCACTGTTATTTCAGCTCCCATAGACAGCAAGCAGAGAAAGTTAAGATCCCAGTCAGTGATAAGTAACGTATTGCTCCCACAAGATATTGGAAACTTAATGAACACTAACAGAAGCTCCCTTTACATCTTTTAATGAATCCCTTGAAATTGTGAAATAACGCATATTACTTGGGTCCCAGTCAGTAAAGAACTCTAGCAACTTCAAAAATAATGCCAGCACCAGAAGGCTAAAGCAAGATAAGAAACTCTAAACAGGACAAAACCACAACAGACTGGTAAAATCTGTCTCCAGAGCCACAAACATACCACTGACCTTACTGGGTACCCACATTTACACTAAGTTCAGCGTAAATAGAAGAATGGGCCAAGAGATGCAAACTGATGCATCATCTCAGGTTAGTGGGCTAAAATGCTGTAGTCTCGGAAGGATTTGAAGCATAAGACAAAAGACAAACAACATATGTCTCTCAAAAAACTTCCAGGAGATACTAGGGTTCCACCATTGTTCTTCCAGCCTTTATCTAGTCCACTTCCTCAGTCATCAGTGCTAGAGTAGAGCTACCATTAAATGTAAATAAGGAAAGGCGAGTGGTTTGCTGCTTGGTCTCTGTTGTGTCCTCATTCACATGGGCTTACAGGCTGTTGCATTATGTTACAGAGAACATGCACAAAACAACTCTTTCCCATCCTTGGTGGAAATGTCTTTATTTCGTGAAGATAAGATTTAGCTTATGTGAACAATGAATAAGTGGGCTTGGTAGTGACAAATTTCAAACACTTCCAAGGATTCTGAATGTTGGTTTTGAACTTACACATAAGAATCTTTTGGGAAAACTTCAAGGGTATATTACATGAATATTCTGCAAAGCTGCAAAGAATGCAGAATGTGTTAGCCTTTAAAGAGTGTTACTATAGCTGTACAGATAGGTGAGAAAATGAACAGATAATTGATTCAAAACTGCTTTTAATTAGGTGTTGTCCATATTTATTTTCCCTTTTAGTGATTAATATGTTTCAAATATTATACTCACCTTTTCATTTCAAAATTTCCATTTCTATCTTTTTCCTGTTGCTTCCTAACACGTATCATTTATCTGAGATACCAAAAAACAGTGAAGAAAAATATTTGCAGTAACACTGCTGCAGTTAATTGCTGGAGAATTACATGTTTCACAAATGTAATAATTGTTTTCTTGACAGTTTTTGTCCTTCATAAAACAACTGAAACATTTTTCAATAAAAATAAACAACAAAACAAGGGATAATATAGTCGTCTTAGTTCAGATCCAAAGCTAAGTGAGGTCAAGAACCTCTCCACTTTTTTTCTGTTGATGGCCATGTTCAACAGAAGCAGTTTGAGTCATGCCTGAATATGTGACTTATTTGAATATGGTACTAAATAACTACATTATTTGCACTGAGTTATTGAAATGACTGTATGACACGTTTTTAACTACCCATCATTCTTACGTAACTCTAAATTTTAACTCTCTTAATGCATAGCTATAGATAATTATGCCTAAACAAATAGGAGGTTACATTACATGAACTTACATACTCAAGTATGACATTCAAATGTGTCTATATACATGTATAAATGTAATAATCGACTCATTTGGTTTTAGAACAAAACACGCCTTACCTTGCTATTATAGCCTTCGCAAGAAAGAAGAGCAAAAGATCTGTGCTCTTTCTTCTTCTGTGTACATTTTGCTTCAAATCTCTGTCTACCCATTTTATAAAGGGTTATGTCTGTCTTGGGTTATATTATGAGCAGGTGGAAGTATTTCTTTTTGGAACATATTAAAATAAATTGTCAGATTCATATCTTATTGAAATGCACTATTTCCTCTGGGCTTACATGTTAGAATATGTGATGAATAGTGTTTCTTTGTTCATATTTGAGTCAATGCTCTTTTAAGAAGTCTGGGAAGAGGGATGGGAGATTGCTTCTTACCTGACGAATTCTAAGCCCGCTTAAGGCAGAAGAGGCTCCAGACCTACATGTAAGAATATGGAGTTATAACAGGGAACTGACAGCCTGCAGCTCCAGCAGACAGTGTCAGAGTTGAGTGAGGAGCAGAGGCAAGACAACCAGGTGTAACTGGCGACAGAGGGTGAAACTTTCTTGGAAAGAGGAGATGGTGCTTTCGCTATTTGTTTCAGCAAGACTGGGATTTCATATCAAGTTTTGGTCCATCACAGTACCCTAGAAGTTAGACCACACATTTTTAAGAATGTTTCCCAAACACAGCTTGAACACCAACAGGCTTGGGGCAATGCCCACTTCCCTGAGGAGCTTGTTCCAATGCTTGACCATCATCTCAGCAAAGAACTTTTTTCTGATATCCAATCTGAACTTCCCCTGATGCAGCTATAAGCCATTCCCTCGTGTTCCTATTGCTGGACACCAGGGAGAAGAGATCATCACCTCTCTCTCCACTCCCCGTTGTGAGGAAGTTTTAGAGAGCAATGAGGTCACTCCTCAGTCTCCTTTTCACTAGGCTGAACAGACCCAGTATCCTCTAGTCCTTTCATAATCTTCGTTGCTTTTAATAATTTTCTTACATCATTGGATAGGGGATGAGGAATTAGCGCTACCTATTCAGGTGATGTCTAATAAGGAAGTAGTGGCTTCCTTACATCAATTTGGGTCTTGCTTCCCACATCTATAGTGTGATAGATGGTTTTCAGTGGTCAAGGTGTTGGTAAGAAAAGTCTTTTGTTTTGGATTAACTATGAATGATATGTAGAAAAACCCCAAAGCTTCACATTTCTTAAAATACCACTATGATTACAGCAGTTTATTTTTTATTGTCCCAGCCTAAACTGGATCATTTCTTAAATTGGATGAAATTTATATAAGAAACAAATTTGTGAGAAGGAAATATTTATGTGGAGAAGGAAAGCCATTAAAATAATTTCTGACTGAATATTTGGAGCTGCAATGAGACTGATGCACAGTGGAAATTCTCAGGGTACTGTGGTTTTTATTTATAAACCATAATGATCTTCAGATCAGGAAGAGAACTGGATTTTTAAAAGTTTGTGACATTTAGTAATCCTTTTGGTAATCATTTGGATAAGTGTGAAAAAGTCAATACATGGTTTTTACAGATGGAATATATTTTCAAATAATAAATGTATTACCTATGTGTGACAAAATCTTATTCCTCTCTTTCCTTTTACCTTGGTGTGTATGGACAGAGCTCCAAGGCAGCAGAAGCATATTTCAAATTTGGGTGGCTATGGCTGACAATGCAGTGAGCTGATGCAAAGTGTCAGGATGATGAAGCAGCACTCCGCAGTGCTTCATTTGCAGAGTAGGAAGAAAGGAGAAAAGTTGGAATGAGCTATAAGTAGGGGCAAAGGATCCCTATGGTCATAGATCATCTGCCAAGTGCAATGTCATGGGATGAATATCACGTTGAGTGGTTAGCAGTAGCTCTCATATGCTTATAGTTGTACATTGTGGTCTGTACAAAGATTCCACTACCTCCAGTAACCTTGTAAAAATGCTATTTAACTGGAATTTGTGGAAGGGAACACTAGACACTAAGTTAATATATGTCTAAAAATATATTTGATATGATAACAGTGATGCTATTATTAGGTGGCAATCCGCGTAGTGTTTAGGGTGCTGCTCAGTATCAGAATGTCTTTCATTGCCATAATTACTCATTTTTCTTTTCTTTTGTTGCCGGTAGAGAAATCAATTACAGGTCTTATCAGATTAGGTTTAAATCAGTTATTGTCCTTTTTATAGTGGAGACACTTGATGAGTCGATAGTTAATAATATGGAGTGGCCAGAGTAGAAGCTATTGTTTCTGCTCCGAAACATACTTTGCCAAAATGCTGGATGCTGAATTGCAAATAAACTTGCCTCTTTCTGTGTTATTTACATACTATTTCAAAATCTGCATTTATTGAGTAGTTTTAATATTATCTTTTGGGAACCAGAGTGATGAGATATTAATTTTCTTCCTTCCAATTTTCCACCACAGTTTACTCTGCTTTGCAAAGCTAATCATCATCAGTCCAATGAAAGAGTTCTTTTAATTCAAGCTTATTTTTACATTACTTTATGTTCTTTTAATATAGCACATTTTTTCACCTGATCCTTAATTTTCTTCTGCAAAATGCTAGATTTTGGAGAAGATTGGGTTTTCAGATGCGTCATATGCACTGCATTTTACTTGTTGGTTTGAATGGTAAAGCAACACCTGTAGCTGATACTTCTAAGTTATGACATAACATGCAGTATGTGGAATGGATTAGAATTAGGACCAGTGATGTTTCAAACTCACTGTGGCTGCTTTTAGGTATTAGATATTTTAGATCTAAAATTACATTCTGCCTGCATACTAAGTAATCAGACCAATGGGATCTGCAAATTGGCGCTATAAACCTCAACAGAGTTTCTGTAACTTCCTCTGCCAAAAAAAAAAAAAGAAAAGAAAAGTCAGTAATTTAGAACTCTCCATTTCGTTTCCAGCAGGGAATGCTGCAAAATTTAGTTTTTACCATTTCTCTCTCTCTCTAGTGCTATCTTGGTCAAACCCAGAAGTATCAACTCACAGAATTTAGAACTTGCTCTTTCACTGGAAATTGTTCTGTTGAAGATCACACTAAGTTATACTACAGCAGAGGAAAGGAAATTTTAGCCTATGTTTCCAAAACTTACTTGCGTGAGTCTGACTATGAATATTGCATATTATTTAAGCCTGTTGATACCCTGTAAACTGAAGGAATCACAAAGTTTTCTTCCGACAAGCACTGCATTGCAGAGATATGAGAATATATACTTGTGGATAGTGATTTGCGGATGCTAGTAAGTGGATCTGTTTTACATTTTACTGTTTCTATCTGTGCCATGTACCTCGAAACTACCTAAGCTTCATAATAATTGTTGTATTAATATTATACTTATTTTGGAAACACTGCCTTCTGAAAGCTCTTCTGTTAGAATGTTGTCCAAATAAACCAGACCCTATTAATAGCTGTGATACTGAGTAATTAGCATAGACTGTATTTAGGCTTCCAGGCCTCCCCCTCTGCTTACTTTAAAGGAGGTAGGCATGAACGATAACCATGTGATCTGTTTTGACCTTCATCTCTGCCAATTGTGTGAAGGTTTCAACAGTGTGAGATACAATTCATTAAGAATACATGAGGTTTACCAAATCTGTTATAATTAAGCCTGTTCAGTCTTCTAGAGTTCGGTAACCAAATGTGGTATTTTGTATTGCAATTGTAGTATTCTGAAGTAGGCTTCTGAATGCATGGGAGAATTCTAATAGTAAATCTCATTTTAATTTCAGGAGAATGGTGTAAAAAGATGCAGTGTAAGAAGTACATGTAACTGACAACTTGGCGCATATGAAATAATTTTCACCTTTGAAAATACATTGTTTCAGTAGCTTCTATTAAATGTAGTATATAACTGCAACTGAAATAATTATCTGTCTCAGGAAATGTTAGATATGTAGTGTATAAAAAGAAACGTCTGCATAAGACAAATTTGGAGGAGTGGTGAATAAATAATCCAAAGAAAGCTAGAAATAAATGTGGGGTTTTTTTGTTCTTATGTACATTGTAGTCGTGAATAACAGGTTATGGAATATTGTGGAGAACTTGTGTTGCAGAGGGAGCTATCTTGTTTTGGTAGCACTTTACACTGGCAAAATCCAAATTATAGTTGACTTAAGATTTCGTATTTTTAGTCATCTTTTCATTGTAACTTTTTCCTCGTGTAATGTTTCATTTAAATATTGCTATTTAAAAAGAATCAGCACTAGAAATATTTGGAATTTTCAGGCATTTAAATCGTTATCACAAAAGCAAGTCACGTAATAGAAGATGGATGTAGCGACTCCTACCCCACTGCTCACCCTCTGTCCAGGATCGGAGTGCACTGAGCTGGTTTGGTTAGATCAACAACAAGCGAAATCTGAAATATCACAGTTTCAGAGCACAGTGCATTGAGGTAAACCAAAACTGCCCTTTGGTTTTCTGTAATACATCAGGCTGTAATTTGCGGTTATTCAGTAGCTGCCACACAAGTAGCTGAGCTTTCTCTATAGTCATCTGGAGCAGGACTGCATGATTGCCACCTCAGTGCAAGCCATCCCTGATCATGAATCAGAGCCCTGAATATTTTCAAAACCTAGGGTTTAGCAAATTACTCCCATTACTCTTCTCTCTTGACTAGTTTTAGCAATTTCTGTGAACTAATTAATCAACTCAGTCCCTAAATGCGGGAACCGGCAAACTGATTGGCAGTTTTGGATTAAAAAAGGAGACTAAAGAGTACTGACTTTTGTGCAGTAGGTAATCAAGTATTACTTATTGCGTCTTTGTCAGTGGTGGGGAAACTGAAATCAAGAAAGTTAAATTAGTTCACAGAAGTCCCTAAAATTAAACGGATAGATTTTTCTCCGAAAGATTAAATAACTTGCCTCCAGAACTAAGACCTGCGTGAACCTGGACTGTTCTTCACTTAACTTCTCTGAAGTGCCCATTGCAGATAGAGTTACTAATGATGTTTAACTTTCCCTGGAAGTATTTTGAGCAATAGCTAAAGAAATTTTATGGAATTGTAAAAAGTGTAAAGTTAGTAGTATGATTGCAACAGGCAGAATTCAGGGATTGTTGGTTCTCGGGTTTCATAGTATTCCTGTAATGTGTGCGTATCACACACACAAAAAATGCAACTACCATCAGCTGAGAATTTCCCAGCTAAATAATTTTTTTTTTTTTTACTATTAGGAGTTCATGTATGTAAACTTTGTCCAGCTGTAATTATAGGGAGTAAAAAAAGGAAAATGTTGAGAAATGTGAAACTAAGCTTCATAGATTAAGTAGTTTAAATCAGGATCAAAACACTTTATTGAAAAATTAACAACAGGTATTTGACAGACAATCAGTAAACTATACATTCAGGATCAGTATCAGATTAGCCATAAAACTAGACACTTACAAAATGTTAACAAGCACCCACAAATTTCTAAACACCCCTGTGTAACTAATCCCAAAAGTTTTAATACCCCTAACCTCCAGTGATGGGCTCAGACCTCTCCAACCTCCCCGCCCTCCCCGAGTAATGCATACCCACACCAGGCGTGTGTCCCTACTAGGTGCACTCCAAGACCTCCCACTCCTAGCTGGAGTGTGGCTGCTCATCGTGTCTGATGACAAAGGTGCTCCGTCAGGCCTTGACAGGGGATGTGCTTCTTGTGGGGACAACTTGTAGCTGCCTTAAACCAGGTTTTGACTAACTTCTGTGTCAGCCTCAAGGTCTCCTCTCTCATGCAAATGTTCATGCTTCTTTAATTCTTTTCAGGCTGACTTCTTTGTTTCAGAAGTCTGTAATTTTTTGGTTGCATTTTAGTCCACTAATGGTTCTCTTTCGTATTACCATGAACAGTTTGGGGCCAATGTCCTTCCAGATAGTTTTATGTAATTGGATTCACTCATGCTGTTTACACTTGTGTTCCTATCTTTTCAAGTGTTGTTATCCACACCATTTGTCAAAGGTGGACCATGGCAGCACTCTCATACTACGCAGTTGCAGAGAAATATTTACACTAAGTCTTCTGAAAGCTTTTGGTTAGTTTTCAGCTGCGGGCAGATGGAAACTTTGATGTTTATAATGTTGATTCAGATCTTAAAAGACAAATGTTGAATGCTTTGGAAATTTTCACCCTGTCATAGCTTTGTCTTGTACTTGCCCATGCTTGTCTCTCTGTTGGCACAGTTCCTCTTTCTGCCCTTAATAGAACAGAACCATATTGAAAAATGAAGGATATATGTAAGTGTTTTTCTGTGTCCTTGGTAACAGCTACATATATATGGCTCCTATACTTCTTTGTTCTACTATTATGTAACATACTTCCCAATTTGGTCTTTATTTTCATTTCTATTTTACAGTGCATTAGGGCACTTCAAATCTTGCATTATGTTTACATAATAACCTGTTGATATGATGAATTATGCTGCATACTTTGGCTTATATGAATTAATGAACATTGTATTTTCCACTGGAAAGGACATTTGCTGTCTGTTCTATTATATCTTTACTGTGTCTGCTTTGTAGTGATATTTTGTAAAAGCTTTGAAATTGAATCCTACCTATGTGTTCAGACATACTTATTAAGGTGATATCAAAATCCTGTTTCACCTCTTAGTAGGATCCCTCTTAAATCACCTTGTGCTTAATAAAGGCAGATAAAAGGATATTTAAATGCTTGGTCAAGTTAACTGTGCACCTTCTTGTGTTTTACAAGTTTATTTATTTGTAAAAGTTAAATGGTGAATAGGAAAGAGCAAGAAGAACTCAAGAGAGCATTGCTTTCTTCCTAGCTTACCTGCAGTGGACACATTATAGGATATATAAAGGTGAACAGAGACTCCATTTCTGTATTTTATTTATTTTATCTCCAGGCCTTTAGTGCATTACCTAGAGGAGAATTTAGGTATTATTTGCAGTGTCAGTAGACTGTAGGAGTGAACGAGCTTCTCATGTTTAGCACAAGGCTGAGTACATTCAACACCTGTGACAAGGTTATAGCTAGAAAATATTACAGCTCCTCTCATGGGCTTCATGAGAGTCATTTGCAGTGTTTCAGTTGAAGATTGAAAAATTGTGCCTGCAAAGATATGGGCTCCAAATTCGTGTGGGGAGCAAGACAAAAGTCATGATCTTTACAATCCAGAACAGTGATCTTTTCTTCTCTCTGTAGGCAAAGAAGAAGAAAATAAGAAGAATACATTTGTGTTGCAGAAGCAGTTGAAGTAACTTGGGACTAAAGAAAACTACTCTCTCCAGTCCTGTCAGAAGAGGGAATAATGAACCTTGCTACAACAAGGTAAGTACTTTTTCCTTTTGCTTAGTGGTTGGCATTTTGCAACTGTGTGTATATCATTGACAGAGACTTCGTTACGGTACCAAAGGAGATTCATAACTTCTAGCACGAATGATAACTTTCTGGCTTCTGGAGGGTTCCAAGATGTTTTTCAGTCACTAATATTGCAATTTATTTCTTGTTTGACTTTAGGTAAAGCAACTGATAGCTCTGTACCTCCTTTTTATTCTGTAAAATGCATTTTACAGTATTTCCTTTGCCCTTTTCTATTGTAAACTCCTATGCATGTACAAGAGGGCTGTTAGGTTTGGCATCTGATCTGTATTTTAGTATAAATTGCAAAAAAATCCAGGAGGAAAATAATTATCTTGATTCTTTGCTTTAGACTGTTGTATAGAGCAAATCTGACTGGACCAAAGGCCCTCATCATGATCTTCCAGAAAATGCAGTGCAAGGGGTGTCTATGCATCACTGCCCAACACTGGGCTCATTATAAACTCTTTCTTTATGCAAAATAGCTTATCTTTGAAAAATCAGTCCACTAAAATTCTCACAGTATGTACACGATTGCAGCAAGTTACAGTAGATATTAAAAGACAGTATAGACAATACATCTGTAAATGGTAATGAGAAAGACATAGCCTTGAAACACTATTGTAACTCTTCTACTGCAATCATTGTTGATGTGGGAAGAACTTACCCATAGTCACAGGAACGTACTGACAAAGACATATTTGTCAAATTTTCTTCCTTTAAATCATGTGATCAATGACAGCTAGCTATCAAAGACACTGATCTAAAGTGAATAAAAAATGTCTCTTCACAAATTATGGAGAAGAGTAACTACTTTACATAATAATTCAAACAGAACATAGATAGCAGAGAAACATTATTTAAGCACCTGCAATCCAATATTGCATTTTGTATGTCTCAAGTTCTTGGGCAGAATTCCCACTGTGTTTGGTATTGTACTAGTTCCACAGCAAAAAGAGGGTTACACTTTGCATCAGAAGCCTTACTAAGTATTTGCTGGATCTACGAATTAATTAGAAAAACATCTGCAGATTTACGCCACAGGATAGATCGTGGAGAGAACAGCTAACAGCATCACGAAAATATCTTCTAAAGTTGTTCGGCAAAGGAGGGGGCAGGGACAGAAGTGTTAAGGAACATAAACGTTGGTGCCTTCATCTCCCTCTATCACAAAGCACCTCTGACACCCTGTTGGTGTTGCGCTCGTCTTAAAGTTGGTATTCCCTAACTTTTGCTTTTACTTTGTAACAATAATGCTCATTTCAATAGGATATCTTTGTATTTATCTGAAGAAAAACCTAAACAAAGTTTTCTGTCTTGCTTTGTGTATGGTTTTTAATTTGATGGTCTTAGGACACCCAAACTCATAGTTTAATTTGTGGACCCAGTAGACATTTGAATAGCTAATTAGGAAACAAATAACATTTATTAGTGTATCGAGGATGAAGAACCTTGGTGATAACTTTTATTCTATTATACTTTTAATTATATTTTTCCATGCATCTGTGTTTTTTTTAGTTTTATTTTTACTTCAGCAATCAATGTTGTTGATGAATTCTTAATGTGTTCTAATGCAGTTAAGGCTCATGTTAGCACAGAAAGCTGTGATGTTAATATGCTTTCTGTTTTCAAGACTTGAAATCTGCTCCACTTTCTTCCTTTCCTTGCCCATAACAAGAATAAAAAGAATTAACTGTGTGAAGGTTAAGCTTATGGTGCTATTGCATTGTGTACAGCAGATAACACTAAGAAATCAGCATTTCCTGTGTTTAATATCTTGAGACTTTGTCTATTAACATTGAAGTTATTAGGACAGTAAGGGATGCTGAAGTGGATTGTATAGTTGCTGACATTTAAAGAGCAGTGTGGAAAAGGTATGTGGTTTCACTTGGATCTTTTTGCGTCAGCTTGCTAGTGACAAGGGAATAGAAAGTTAACTGATATGCACAAATGGGTTTTTCTGGTTTTAGGGAAGCAATCAATAGGGCGTGGTGACGAACTGGTAGGAAATGTGGGTGTTGACAGAGAAGAGGAAGACAGCTAGAACACTGGACCTTCAGGTGTTTTCTGATTGGCAGGGTGTTGGGTCATTATTTCTAGCACTATTCAAATAGCTCAGAAGATGATCTAAAAATTATGTCCTCAGATTTGGTGAAGGACAGTTTTATTATTCATTTACGTCTTCATCAACTAAATTTTGCCAGATCCAAACTGTTATTTCTCATTTGTATTTGTTTATTTTTTCAGTTATTTAGAATCAGTTTACTTTTGTGACCACACATACAGTAATCAGTTGACTTACTAGTGTTCCTTTTTCTGAAAACTATTAAAAGACAGTAGCATGTGACAAAATTATTTCATTTATGAGATTATCACTTCTAGTCCTGCAGCAGAACTGTTTGCTGAAACTTGGACAGGGCAATTTTCCATCACCAATTAAAAAAAAAAAAAAGTTGATTTTGCTAAACTTCTGTTTAGGATGAATACTGAAACCTCCAACAACATTGAAATACTATATTTTTTTTCACATTTTAATGTGTATTTGTGTGTTCTTTGTTTTTGCTATTAGATATTAACAATTCCGTGTACACACAGGCTTTTTTTATTGCTTGAAGAATTCTGAAGACTTTAGTCTTCACTTAGAGCTTGAATGAATATGTATTTTCAAATCTCACTTGTTCAGTGAAACAGCCATTTTGCCCTCTGTGCATTTCTAATTATGCTCCTCGCCAGTGCTATATTATGCAGAGTGGTTCTTGATTATACTGTTTGAAATGGTGCTTAATTTGTATAGGGATCTGTAAATGTGTCACTTTCAGCCCCTATAACTACTGAAATGAAACAACTTCTTTCTTCTGGTTTGCGAACCATCCTTTCTTTTATCGAGAAACCAACATCATTATTTTTTCCATGACCATGTGTTAACATTCTCCCATTCATTTTATTCGCCACATTTTTTCTGTACTTCCTGATCTTACTATAACCATGACAGTTTGCTAAACTGTAAATAGAACATATACAGGTGATTTCTATTTTGTAGACACTGAAATTCAAGGTCAGTCCAAAGGCAGTGTCAGATGAGAGCAATGTATTCCAGAGAAAACTGTGAATCATCACAATGGGGGAATGGCCCATTTGCAAAGCTCACCACTCTTCTCTTCCCTGCTTTTATTGCTCTGGAGATGAGGAACATATTTTGGATGATTGTATTTATTCAAAAGCGTCATCTCCCAGTTCAGGATGGAGTCTGAATTTCAACTCCTATGCACTGTTGACAGTAGAAAGAGGTGGCTGTGAAGCCACTGGTATAAAACAAATGCTTAAAGAGGTTAGCTGGGTTTCTGTCATGTCTTTCAAACACAGGAATTTCAAAAACCAAGGAGATATATGTCTACTTCCTAAATTGAAAGGGTCTAGTACCTTGTATCTCTTATTTTGATATGCAATCTACATTTTAAAGTCGTTTAGACAATTCCTTCTAGTTGTTATTTCTCTAAGTAACAGTATGGAAGAGGTGAAAAACTGATGCTCTGTCATATAAGAATCAATAAAACCTTGCACTTATCAGAACGGTTTGAAGCTAAAGCTTTGACTTTAATTTGTATCAGAAAAAGGAATGTGATGTCATTTTGATACAGGTAGTGATAAACATTGGGAATTTAGCAGTGTAACTAATACAGCAACTAAACTGGAGGTCAAGGACTCACACTCCTTATTTTCTACTGTAAATCTTTGTAACCTGTTGCTGGGATTATTTTCCAGCCTCAACATTTATTTATTTATTTGATTGTTTGTTTGTTTGTTGTAAAAAATAGCTAGTATGTACTTGAAACATGCAGTGCAAAACTCATTTCCTGGGACTAAACAATATTGGGAATTTATACCAGGTCAATAATTATTTTTCAGAAGTATCTGTAGACCTCAGTTACTATCAGGATCTCAGTACTTCAAAAAAAAGTATAATAAGAAAGAGCCTCTCCCTCAAAAAGTGCATGTCCTACAGAAATACAGTGAACCCAGGGAAGGGTCATGTGACAAAGCCTAAGAGGGCCGTCAAGCTGGAAGGTCCCTTTCCTTCCTGAACCCCGTTCCAGTCCTGGAGTGCCTGCAGAGAAGCAGACGTGAGTTGGTCAGAGGCTTACTGCACCCACGCTGCTCCCTACTTGCCTACTGTTTCTTCAGCTGGCACCTTTCACCAGCACTAAATTACTCAAAAGCAGTGAGGAGAACAAGAAATTAACTCTCTGAAGAGTCTTTCCAGAAACATATTGGATTTTCTGATTATCGACCTTCCCTCCCCAAGCCTCCAAGGACACGATAAGATTACAGTGCCAAACTGGAGCCCCTGATGATAAATTTGTAGTGTGTATGTTAGTAAAGCTCATCTGGATCTTCATTCTTTACTTAGATAATCCAATACCCTGGAAATGGTCTTCAAAGTGCTTTGAATATTTTCCAGGTCTACTCTAAAAATGTAAAGCTGTGCATATTTTTCTGAAATATGGTGAAATAGGAAATTATATCAAATTTTATGCTGCAAAACTATTTAAACAAGCATAAAGCACATCGTTGAGTAAAGTACTAGTAGACAAAACATTTTGTGAGGTTATTAGTATTCACTACACTGACAAAACTCACCCCTGTTCCACACTTTCTGCATAGGAATGAGTTAAGCTTTAAAGTGAAGTATCTAGATTAGGAAAAAAAGAAAAAGATTTCACAGTGGGGTGACACAGTTTTGAAATCAGCATTTGTTAATAGTTTCATTTGAAAAATATCCTGGAATCAAACAAAAAAAAAAAAAAAGAAAAGAAAAAAATACTGCAAACAAAAATCAGAGTTGATTTTTGTTTAAAAATGAACATTTTCACATTACATAGTAGCACATTTCAAGAAGCACCTCAAAACTGAAGTTTTACAAAAGTTAAAAATTAAAACTCTAAAATAGAATAAGATATGTTTCATTCATTTCACAAGATTATTTTTGTTCCTGAGTTTTCATTTTAGTGGGAAAAAACATAATCAAATGTCATGTCAATTGTTTTCCCTTAAATGTATCCCCTTTTTTCAATCTCCTTTTGATTTAGTCACTGTATCAAAAAATGAATGATACATACAGTTCAACTTAGCATAGAGTTTATGTAGTTATTTAAAGATGCTTATTATTCATTACAGTAATATTATCAAGCCTGTAAAATCTGGTGCTGTTCATTTCCTGGGATCTTGGGTTCCTGTGAAAAGCACAGGTTCATTTATTGGAAGAGCAGAGCAGAATATGGCAACATGTTCCTCAGCAGTTCAAACCACAACTAAAAGGAACCCATGCGTAGTATTTGCAAGATGCTAGTTGCAATTCTTTGGAGGGCAAGCGTGATTTGATTCATGATTCTTGAATGTTTGGAGTTTCTCTAATATGTCAGTTTTCTGTGGCTTGGGCAACGCCATCCTTCTTCAGTGTCTAACAGACAGTGTTGGCATAGACTGAGCAGAAAGCCAAGAGGGGCATTGGATCCAGGTTTATCCAACTCCTCTCCAGAACTGTAGCAAATGCAGAGTTTTCTTTTATATTACAGAGCTGTATGGGTCAGAAATAATTGTGGTATCAAAGCTGTAGTTTGGGAGTTTAAAAATCTGGATTTAAGCAAATTAAAATACCGAACAGCATATCCCCTATGTTAGACATAGCCTCCTGTGGAAGCAGAATATGCCTTTGCAGGCCTCCCTAGTTAAGAAACGTTTGCAGCTAATGGTCTTCCAGTTAGCACGATTTAGTTAACAAAGGAGTGGCTTATTCGTAAAAGGAGTGGATGCTTTGTAAAACGATGTGCTGTCTAGAGTCTCTTCATCTGAAGGTTTTCAATCACTGTTGTTATTTACCATATTTATCTTACTTGACTGAGTGTTGGTGAAGGAGCTGTATAACCTAGAGGTATATAAATTCAGTAACTGTCCCATTTCAACAGAGTTCTTATCAGCAGAGTCTGTCACTCTGTTGCTCAGGGTTCTCTCTTATATAGTAATAAGCTGTTTGTGTTCTGACCTAATCCAAGTTGTAATTCTGGTTAATTCCACGACATTTCCATGAATAAAAAGATGATACTGTACCTGAGCGGGAATTCATTGAGTGCGTGCAGATAGGTTGTTCTTGTTTCATAATTTGTCTCTGTAGAAATGATTATACAAACTGGAATTAAATGAAGTTCCAAATATGTCTTGAATGTATTTCTGAGTACCAGCAAAACTCTGTTGTTCACTGTCATCCTTTGACAATGAAGTCGCAGTGAGACTTTACCACTGGAGTATGCTGGAGTGCACATAATGCTCACACCCGGCCCTGTTTTTTTCCTTCCTGCTGTCCTGTGCTTGCTGAAAATATGTTGCAATATATTAAATAAAAGCCTCCAAAACATTCAAATGGAAAGCAAAAGGGTTAAATCCAAAATGAGAAGTGCTTTAAGTATAAAAGAATTCAGCAGTCAACATATTAATTCACAAGGAACATGTTATTCTTCTACAAGTCATAATTACAGTCAAACAGTGGTAAATGCACAACCTTGTTTCATACAGTCATGCCTTTAACAAGGTTATTCCTCTCCCTTACCTTTATTTAACAGAGCCCATTGTGTTCTTATGTATGGTTTGATGCAAAACCAGCATATTCTTTAATAGCTTTTGAAGAAAATTTTTTCAACAGGTATTCATGGGAGCACTTGTAGAATTGATATATTTGCATTTCAATACACCCTTGTTTAACTGGCTTCTATGATCAAGATCAGGCTGACTGTCCGACAACTTGTCTCTCTCTAGAAATGCTATTTTTTGTTGCTTCTTTGGGGTAGCTTTTCTACTTTGCACTGCTTGAACGCAATTACGGACTGACCTATGGTTGTGTATGCACTATATTACTAATTTTAAGGGGCAGGTGGAGATACGTGAGAAACAGAAGATCATGAAAACATTAGTGTAAGGCTCTGAAGAAATTTCCTTCTTTTTAAATACAGTTTGATTCAGAAAAACTTAAGCTGACATTTTCATAAAGGCATTGGAATGCTTTATTGTTTCTTGACACACACACACTTTACACACAGTAATGTCAGTAGTAGCAGCTGTCTCACGTAACTAGTACCTGCTTTAGTGTTGCTAGAAGTGGCAGCAAATGTGGGGCTTCCAGGAGCAATGATACCAGATACTCTTGTCAGCCTTACCCTAAGCAACTGGTTATTTTACCTGGAAGTAGAGAGAGCAAAAACTAGAGTGTGCTGCAATTCTGCCTAATGGAAATTTACCACCTCTGACCATTTTTTGGATGGTAACATAACGTCTTCTACATTTAGTCTATATAGATATGCAGAGAGTCTTCCCACAAGTGTTGGGGTTTTTGGGTTTTTTTGGTTCCTTTTTTGTTGGTTTTCTTTTTTAAATCTAGGTAATTCCTGAGTATGTATATTTGTTGAGTTCAGAAGTTTAAAAAATACTTCCTCTCCAGGAATTTTTTTGTTTGTGAAAGCACTACAGTTCTGGTACAAGAAATGATTGAAACATTGCTTTACTTTTAATTACGCATTGGAACAGCAAGGGAGAATTTAAACCCTAATGGCAGAAAGAATGAAATAATTCTTGCAGGGGTACAAGTTACTGAACATCAGCTTTGCACTACCTTTAAAAAGACCTCAATCACTTAGGCCTTGTAGTAACAAAGCATTTTATTCAAAGTAACTAACCTTCAACTTCTGTTTTGTTTTGTGGAAGCTGATAGTCTATATATGGCTTAAATGGCTTAAACAATAGGTAGATTCAGAGAGAAGTCTTTGTTCATGTGCTTACATCAAGAAAATACCTACAAAGGTACGCAAGCTGACAAATCAAGACTAAAGAAAAAATTAGCATCGGATTGATATGGATGGAAAGATAAGCATAAAGTGTAAATTCATTCGTGTAGAGATACAGATATGTGTGAGCCTTGGATAACTGGTTATAGCAGATTAAAGAAAAAGATCAAAAGAAATTAAGAGAAAAAGCAGGCAAGTTGAACAGAATACTGAGTGATTCATCTATTTATCATTTGCAATTCTGGAGAGATCATTGTAATTACCCAGTTTAACTACTGGTATAACTCCTAGTTTGAAACTTTGTAAGTAGAAGGAATCATTAGAGACCTGACTGACTGTAAATTGTCCCTCCCTGGGACTAACAGCACTCTCATTCACTCACAGTTCCACTAAACATGTCAGGGTGTACAGGGACCTCTCTATTCGAGTACGTTGGCGTCATTCCCTGGTGTGATGGGCAGCTGACTTCATGGTTGTGTGTTTCGTGAATGTTATTTAACCCAAACAACTTTTGCCTGATTTAAAAAGAGCTATAGCTTCCCAAAGATACCAGCAATATGTGTGAATGAGTTTTTATTTATAATAGAATGCTGTCTTTGATATATAAATACACGTAAATATATGCATACACGTGGACACAAACGTATGTAAATGTATAGGGTTGTCTAGGGAATGGATTAGGAGGATTAAAATTTTGTTGTTGCAGTGTAGTGCAATTAGTTCTGTGAAAGAGTATATAGCAGTAAACTAAATTAGTATTCCTCCTCACTTTGGCATGCATTTGTTAAAAATACTGAGTGTTTGCACAGGTAAAGCAATTCAGATTCTTGAAGTATGCAATCCAAAGGAGCTAGGGAAGATCCTAGTGCTTTACCATTAAAACTAATTCACAGCTTCCGAAAGATGCCTGGTGAATAAAAGGACTGACCGTGCTGTTGAGCTAGGGAAAGGAAGGAGTGTGGAACATCACAGATTTTGCAAGAAAACTAAATGAAAACTAAGATTAATTGTATAGATAGATGTTTGACAACTGAAAGAAATTATCTTTTCTGTTGTGGACTCATGTTCATGGTTCTTCAAAATATGTGCTTGGTAAAAAAAAACCAAAACAACAAAGGAACTCTTCCCCACCTCCCAGAAACCCTTATATTTTCTGTTTAATGTGGGTTTTTTCGATATATTTTTTTAATGTGTTAGTGTTTTAAAGTAATTTTGTTTAGGCAATGAAAATATTTAGTTTGGATATATGAAGAAGAACAGAGACAGAATGAAAGACTTCTGTGAATAGCTTTACTTGTAATCACAGCTAGTTTGTGGAGGCGTGATATAACCCCTTTCAAGTTTTAAGGAGTTTTAGAGGAAAAGTTATCTTCTCCTTGGATATTAAAAAATAGTTTCCTCCTTTAGAATTATTTCCTTACTATTGAATTTACATTTGACTAGATGACCCACAGAGGTCCCTTCCAACCCCTACCATTCTGTGCTTCTGTGATTCTCCGTCCTCCACCAAGCTTTACCACAAGTGATCTTGGACCAGGCAGGGAGGCACTGGTGCAGCTCTGCCACAGGGCCGTACTGGGGGACGGGGATGACCCTGTGGAGACACTGTCTCCTCCCATCCCCTGGCAGTGCCAAACCAAATCACCTCCTTTGGCCATGAGACACCATAACCACAATCACCAGAGGTGCTGGACGTGGCAAGCTGGGATTTAAAGCCCACCTCTCTCAGATTCAAAGCAAGAACGTGAGCTAGGTGTTCCATCCTTTTACCCGGTGGGTGACAACAAAAAACACCCATAGAGCCTTTGTGGTCAATTTTAGCAGCAGCTAGGAGTAGAGCACTGGTTACCATGCAACCCAGTTTGTACGTGGAGTAGTGTCTGAGCTGACGACACACTATTATCAAGCACTCCAAAAAGAAAAACACTGTCTTGCCTTTCTGTTCGGTAATTACACAAATAGGTTTTAAAGGCACAGCAGCAGCTTAGATTTGGACCAAATCTGACGTCGTTTAAAAGAAGAGGGTTTTTACAGCACTTAAGGGAAACAGATATTTCCCAGATTTGTTTAGAAACTGCAGTGTAACCATGGCTTCTAAATAGGTAATTAAGAAAACAAACAACACCAGACACCTTGTGATCTACTGGATCGCTGTAAGACCCAGAGGTCTCAAGTGACACAAACTTACATTTGCTTTCATCATCCAGTCTAGGAGAAATGTAAAATTAGGTAGCATGGAAAAGTAAACTGTGTTTAACACTGTGTTAATTTTTTTAAAAATTCAACAGATAAAGAAATGCTTTTTTGCCTACAGGAGACAGTATTTAATAGCAAAAAAGAAAAGTTCAGGCAGTCCAGCAGGGACCAAGTTTGCACCTCTGTGGGACTGGAAGATCAGAGGCTGCAAACTACACCAGTGTCTCAAAAGCAAAAAAAAAATTACGGGTTGTCTAGAAAGCGTGGATATGTATACACACCCAAGCACCCCCCCCAGTGCTGGCTGCCTTCCCCAGCCAAGTGAAACCAGCACAGCCCAGCACCGGGAAGCTCCCGGTCCCAGAAGGGATGCCCACGCCCGAGGGGGTTTCCACCACCCTCACCCCACTCCCATGGGTGCCCTCTTCAGCTGCCGCTCCCGACCCCTTTTCCCCCCATGCTGTGGGCAGGCGGCTACCCCGGCACCCTGACACAGCGGCTCCACGATTTCACTGGGCCGAGGCCACCCTCTCACTGCTCCCTCCCGGCACCAGATGGTTCCCATTAACTTTGTCCTCACTCAGCTCTTGAGTGTCAACTGGAAAGCCCAGACCCCGAATATTTTACGGATGAAACAATAACAGGCTCTCCGCCAAGGACATGGGACTGGATCCCAGTCCCTGCTCCGTACCGCTCTGGCGGAAAACAAGCCAAGAGCCGTTGTGGGCATTGGGTCGGGGATCTCCTCCACCTTGGCGAGGGGCAGCCAGCCCTCTGACCTCTGACCACACAACCCCACCATGCCTCCGAGCCACAGCGAAGGTCTGCAACGTCCCCACGCAGGGAGGGGGACAGGCAGGGGCTGGTGGCTCCAGCACGCAGCCATGTTCAGCCCGGGCACAGCGCCTACCTCCCTCTTCCCTCCGTGGTCTCAAAGCATGGCTGCAAGGTGCCAGAGAGCTCAGGCTAAAAGCTTGGGAAAGCAGGCTTAAGTCCCCCTTCAACAGGAGGAAGAAACGCAGCCAGACAAAACCCCACTGTACCGATAATTAAATACAGTCCTCAGACAGCCCAGGTTTCCCTCAGCACAGATTTGCTGCCATGCCCTCCTGACTCCACTTCCAAGATCTGACTTCTTTGGTTTGGAGTGTAAAAGGTCAGTGGAGAAGGCAAATCTGTGTTCAGTCTTAAGTATTTCAACTTTCTCTGATCCAGTTTCAACAAAAAATGGAAGTTGCTTGGGTGAAGTAACACCACCTTGAACGTAATTGTTTTTTTTCTTCTTCATATTTCCTGTCTGTTTCACAGCACTATTTATCATCAGGGCACTGGAGACATAAGACAATAACTATCAAATACTTGTGGATTTTACTTTAAATTAGGTCAAAATGTGATCTCAATAAAAAAAATTACAAAAACTAAATATTAAGAAAACAGTGAAAATAAAGGACAGAACTCCACATGCTTCTTTAGGGAAGCATTACATATTTGAAAACAATTCTGTTGACTGGATATTAATATCCAGTACACATTTCAAAATTCATTATTTTAAGAGAGCTCTGCAATTAGCTTTCTAATTCTGATTTTATAGACTAGCATGCTGGTTTCTAACATGCCACATCAAATAGTGTGAAAGTATATATAGAAACCAACCACAAAATATTCCAGGATCACATTATTGCCATGCTGGTTTAATTTTTTAGCTGCATGTCATTTCATAAAAGGATTATTTTAGCTTCAAGTGCATATGCAAGACAGACGCGGTGTTTCAGGCTGCCATTCGCACACTGACTGTATCGAGAAACGTCTCATTCTAGAGAATCACCAGCGAAGGAGATGCCTACCGCAATTCTTCCCCTGCGTCCTTTAACCACACTGCAAGGGCATTCAAGAAAAGGAACTGGAGTCCAATCTTTAATTTAAACACTAGATGGAGCCCACTTCCCAAGACTGAAAAATGAACCCTCCCCTTGCAACAAATTCTTACCAGCCTATTGCAATATCTGGTCATGCATAAACATGACAGAACTGAAACAGTTGCAGTGACTGCCATTACTGCAAAAACATATACTGGCCAGCAATCGTATCTCTGCATAGAGGGACAGGCTTTAACACTGGGCAACCACAAAAGAGTTTATATTCCTGTACAGGTACATTAGCTTGGCGTAAAAGACCCGCAGTACTTGGATAAGCTAGGCACATATGGATTTTTCAAGTACCACATGACAAACATAATGCTGGGTTGAGAGAACTACAGCTGAGTCTGACATCTCTTTATTTTGACAATAAGCTCCGCTGATTCCAACTATGCGAGAATTTTGCACACCTAAATTTGTATTAAATAGGAAGAATACCTTTTCGGTTGGTTTGAATTAATTCTAACAAGAAAGCTCACTTATGACATTTGATAAAACGCCATCTCTCAAATGGAACACACCACACGTTTAACTAGAGATAAGCAAGCTTTGGTGTTAAAAATAGGATGCAACTCCACCAAACCTCAGTAGAGCTATTCTGGCAAGAAAGAAAGAGAGTGCCAAGTTGCCAAGATCCAACTTGACCAGCTTCACAGTTACTGGATAAACCCATTTCTCTCAGGCTCCACCACAGACCACTGCCCCTTCTGCAGTATTTTGGCCACGCTCTGGACCGGCTTCGCGATGCAAAGGGCAGGCAAGAATCGCAGGCAGGCAACCCTTGGCCTTTCCCCAGCTTGCCGAAGGACGCGCTTGCAGGAGCGGCTAAAAGCCAGGCGGACGATAAAGCTGTGCAAAGCCTCGGCTGCGACTTCCAGCAAAGCAATTCTGCTGACAGCCGGGCTCTCGCTGATTGCTTCAACCTTTGCTCAGTCCAGGCCACTGCCTTCACCTAACTCTTCTCCTAACAAACCTTTGGTAATAGCTTCATCAAGGCGAAGATAAGCACGGAGGCAGTCAGCTTTACCGCAGAAGGCCATGTTTTCCTCAAACAGCACTCCATCCTGCTCAAACAAAATTAACCACGGTAACCTGGCTTGCCTCAGGACTTTTTCTGAATTGCCTGGGAGGAGAGATGAAGGAAGTTATTACCAACCACCGACTCCGAACCCAACGGCAATTTCCAGAGGGAAAAATACAGCGTCCACGAAGAGAGGTGCAAGTTTGCCCTA
>Ga0181612_130911_pt1 | contig 27442 bp, 20 predicted proteins | sample HoacroProtozoa21_FD_119630 | JGI IMG/M metagenome (GOLD analysis project Ga0181612, IMG submission 119630) | Hoatzin crop microbial communities from Cojedes, Venezuel. Combined Assembly of Gp0051906, Gp0051904, Gp0051908
CCGCGGCGTGGACACCTTCGAAACGGCTGCCACCATAGCCACCGGCAAACTCGGCATCTTCCACGGCATGAAATCGTATTTCTGCCAGGACGAATACGGCCAGATTGCCCCGGTGTACTCGATTTCCGCCGGCCTGGACTATCCGGGAATCGGGCCGGAACACGCCTGGCTGCACGACACCGGCCGCGCCGAATACGTGCCGGTCACGGACGAGGAGGCCGTGGAAGCCTTCGAGTACCTGAGCCGGACGGAAGGGATCATCCCGGCCATTGAGTCGGCTCACGCCGTCTCCTATGCCATGAAGCTGGCGCCGACCATGAACAACGACCAGATCATCGTCATCAACATCTCCGGCCGCGGAGACAAGGACTGCGCCGCCATTGCGCGCTACAGAGGGGAGGATATCCGTGAGTAATATTCGCCAAGCCTTTGACCACGGCAAAGCCTTCATTCCGTTTATCACCTGCGGCGACCCGGACCTGGAGACCACCAAACAGATCGTGATCGCCATGGAGCAGGCTGGCGCCGACCTCATTGAACTCGGTATCCCGTTCTCCGACCCCACGGCGGAGGGTCCTGTCATCCAGGACGCCAACCTGCGCGCCCTGACCGGCGGCGTGACCACCGACAAAATCTTTGACATGGTACGCGAATTGCGGCAGACCGTCAAAGTCCCCATGGTTTTCATGACCTACGCCAACGTCATCTATTCGTATGGCACGGAACGGTTTGCGAAAACCGCTTCTGAAATCGGGATGGACGGCGTCATCCTGCCGGACGTCCCGTATGAGGAGAAAGAGGAGTTCGCTCCCACATTCCGCAAATACGGCATGGACCTGATCAGCCTGATCGCCCCGACGAGCCGTGACCGCGTAAAAGAAATCGCCTCCCATGCGGAAGGCTTTGTATACTGCGTGTCCTCACTTGGCGTCACCGGCGTCCGCAAGGAGATCACCACGGATATCGGCGCAATGGTGCAGCTGGTCCGGGACGCCAACCCGGACATTCCGGCCGCCATCGGCTTCGGTATCTCCACACCCGAACAGGCTCAACACATGGTCCAGTATGCCGACGGCGCAATCGTCGGCTCCGCCATCGTCAGACTCGCCGCCCAACACGGCAAAGACGCGGCCCCATACATAGCTGCTTATGTAAAATCCATGAAAGACGCTATTTCATAATGAGGATGAATGATTTTGGTTCGATGCTCTTGATACCAATTTGCATCATTCAAAAATAAAATAACTGCTACAGGGAAGAAAAAGAGAACGATCTTGATTGAGGAGATCAAAAAAACCTGCAGCAGTTATTTTATTGTAGGTGAAATCCATGGTCTCTCTGGGGAAACTTAAGATTCAGCCGTTGCAATTTGGATCAGATTGAACGGTAAAAGTTTGGATTGAAACATTTGTGATTAATGCTTACAGTGACTGAATATAAGTGAGAACACATGGGATTCCGAAATATTATTCGCAATTACTCCAACAACTGTTGAATTAATTACAAAATTATTTTATAATTCTTTTTAAGCAAGTTCAACCACCAATATTGCCACAGGTGTAGGAGTAATCTATGAATACCAAAAACAATAAGCGAAAACGCGAATCGCAGGAGAAAATCATGTCTGCTCTGTACCAATTGGTGAACACAAAAAGTCTGGATTCCATCACGGTCACCGACCTTTGCAAGACGGCAGGGGTCAACCGCAGCACATTTTATTCAAGTTATGAGGATATTTATGATTTGTACCGTAAGTCTCAGGAGTGTCTGGAACAGGAGGCAATGGATCACTGCTGCCAAATTCGCGATGGCTGGATCTATGTGATAGATTTCGAAAAACTGTTCACCTTACTGGCGGAGAACCCAGATGTTTACCAGAATTATATGAAGTTTATCACACTGGACAACATGAAACCCTTTCGGGTCGATCCGGAGCTGAGCCAGAACTATTTTAAGGACCCCCTGTTCCATTACCACCTGGAATTTTTCCGTGCCGGAATCACACGGATTGTGAAGCTTTGGCTGGGAAACGGCTGCAAAGAGTCTCCGAAGGAAATGTTGCAGGTCATTCAGAACGAATACAAAGACCGCGAACTCCCGGAGAACATCCGATTATTATATAATGAAATGGAATAACCGGAAAATCCCCCGTATGCTCGAAAGCGTACGGGGGATTTCCCTATATAACGTCAGATTGGAGGGAGTGGTCAAAGTTATTCGCCGCTGGCGCCATAGTTGGAGAGGACACGGGCGGACGGGTCGTTTACGTCACAGCCGTCCCAGGACTTGTTGGGCATCCAGTAGTCCACGACCATCTGAGACTGGCCGGGGTAGTAGCGCTCAAAGAGTTCGCGGTAGAGAAGGGACTCTTTGGTGAATGGCGTGGGTTCCGAATAGAGTTTGCACTTCTCTTCGAACTCTTCGTCGGTGTAAAGGCTTTCGGCGTATTCCTTCAGGTCATCGGCAAGAGAGTGGCCTACGGCGTCGGAGAAGGCGGCCTTCTCCCGCATCAGGATGTCCTCGGGCAGATAGTCGCCCTCGAAGGCCTTGCGGAGGAGGTATTTGCCTTTGCCATAGGTGTTCATCTTGACCTTGGGGTCCAGGGACATGACGTATGAGGCAAAGTCGAGGTCGCCAAACGGCACACGCGCTTCCAGGCTGTTGACCGAAATGGAACGGTCCGCGCGGAGGACGTCGTACATGTGGATCTCATGGATCCGCTTTTCGGCCTCTTTCTGGAACTCCTCCGGAGAGGGCGCAAAATCGGTGTATTTGTAGCCAAACAGTTCGTCGGAGATCTCTCCGGTCAGAATGACGCGGAGGTCCGACTGCTCATGGATGGCCTTACAGACCAGGTACATGCCCATGCTGGCGCGGATGGTCGTGATGTCATAGGTGCCGAGCAGCTTCACGAGTTCGGGAAGGGTCTCGAGGATCTCTTCCTTCGTCATGAAGATCTCGTGGTGGTTGGATCCGATATAATCGGCCACCTGGCGGGCATACTTGAGGTCAATGGCGTCATCCACCATGCCGATGGCGTAGGTTTCAATGGGTTTGTCGGACAGCTTCTGCGCAATGGCGCAGACGAGGGAGGAATCCAGGCCGCCGGAGAGCAGGAACCCCACCGGGGCGTCGGCGTCCAGGCGCTTTTCGACGCCGGCCACCAGTTTGTCGTGGATCTTCTTCAGGATGGTGTCCATGTCGTCATAGCAGACTTCGTCCACCTTGGAGATATCCCGGTAGCAGACGAATTCACCGTCCTTATAATAGTGGCCGGGCGGGAACGGGTAAATCTTGTCCACGAGACCCACCAGGTTCTTCGGCTCAGAGGCAAGGACCATGACATCCTTTGCGTCATAGCCATAATAGAGCGGACGGATGCCGATCGGGTCCCGGGCGGCAATGTAGGAGTCCGTCTTCGCGTCATAAATAATAAGGGCGTATTCGGCATCCAGCATGGCGAACATGTCCGTGCCGTATTCGTACCAGAGGGGGAGGAGGATCTCACAGTCCGAGTCACTTTCAAAGGGGTAGCCCTTGGCCATCAGTTCCTCTTTCAAGGGACGGAACCCGTAGATTTCTCCGTTGCAGACGACCATATCCGTCGAGCCTTCGTCGTTCACACGGGTGAACGGCTGCATGCCGGCCTCCGTCAGACCCATGATGGCCAGGCGGTGGAAGGCCAGGTATCCGTCCCCGGTGGGCAGGACACGGTGCATGTCCGGCCCCCGGGAGATGGTCTCATCAAAACCTGCCTGCAGCGTGTCAAACGACACGCCGCTCTTCGTATAGCCAAAAATAGAACACATTACAGTCCAACTCCTTTTCTCCAAAATGACGTTATAAGTGCTCATATTTATAAAACCGCCTGAGCATGGGCGATATCATGCTGATCAATATTGTTCGACGTCCTGCAACGCGTCGTAACCTTCCTCGCCGGTGCGGACCTTGACGACGTTTTCAACGTCATAGACGAAAATCTTGCCGTCGCCGTAGTGGCCGGTGTAGAGGACTTTCTTGGCGGTCTCAATGACCTGTTCGACCGGAACCTTGGCCACGACGATCTCAACTTCGATCCGCGGCAGCAGGAAGACGTCCTGCTCGGCGCCACGGTACAGGGTCGGCTGTCCGTGCTGGATGCCGCAGCCGAGGACGTTGGTGACGGTCATGCCGGTGATGCCGATCTCCAGCATGGCAGCCTTGAGTTCGTCCAGTTTGTCCTGGCGAATGACAATGTCCAGTTTGGAAATCTTGCCGCCTTTTGGCGACGGGCTGGCCGGGACAGCGGCTTCCAGGGGTGCCGCATGGTCGAGTTCCGTGGTCTCCGCGTCTTTGACCGTGGCCACGACCGGAATGGCCGTGTCGGCGGCAACTGCGGTGACCGGGCCGGCTTCGGAGAACGCCTCCATAGCGTCCTCATAGCCCTCCGGAATGGAGGCCGTCGGCACGTAGCCGGAACCGGACAGGTTCGGCATGAAGTCTGCGTAGGCGCTGACCAGGCCGTGTTCCGGAAGGTCCAGACCGGTGAGTTCCTCTTCGGGGGAGACCCGAAGGCCTGCGGTCTTCTTTAGAACAGTGAACAGTACGACGGAGCAGGCGCCGACCCAAGCAAGGACGGAGACCACGCCCAGGCACTGGACGCCGACAAAATGGATGCGGCTCATGCCCATGGCCGCCAGGTTTTCGTTCGAGCAGAAGACGCCCGTCAGGATGGTGCCCAGGGCACCGCTGACGCAGTGGACGCTGACGGCGCCGACCGGGTCATCAACCTTCAGTTTCTGGTCAATGAAGCTGACGGCAAACGTCATGCAGACACCGGCGATAATGCCGATGATGCAGGCCGCCCACGGGTTGACCAGGTCACAGCCGGCGGTGATGGCCACCAGTCCGGCCAGCGCGCCGTTCAAGGTCAGGGAGACGTCGGGCTTCTTGTACAGTATCCAGGTCAAAATCATGACCGTATCCGTTGCGGCAGCCGCCGCCAGGTTGGTATTGAAGAAGATCTTTCCGGCCAGGGCCGCGGAGTCTCCGACCATGCTCACCGTGGAGCAGCCGTTGAATCCGAACCAGCAGAACCACAGGATGAAGACGCCGAGGGCGGCAATCGGAAGGTTGTGGCCGGGAATGGCGCGGGCCTTGCCGTCTTTGGTGTACTTGCCGATGCGGGGCCCCAGATAAGAGGCGCCGATCAAGGCAATAAATCCGCCGGTCATATGGACCGCCGTGGAGCCGGCAAAGTCGTGGAATCCAAGAGCGGACAGCCAGCCGCCGCCCCAGATCCAGTGTCCCTCGATCGGATAAATGATGAGGGAGACGATAGCGCTGTAAATGCAGTAAGAACTGAATTTCGTCCGCTCCGCCATGGAGCCGGACACGATCGTGGCGGCCGTGGCGCAGAACACGGACTGGAAGATGAAATACGAGAAGAAACTGACGCCCTCCGGCAGCATGGAGGAGTAGTCTCCATGGGTGAAGAGGTCAATGGCACCAAACAGTGCGCTCTGGGAGCCGAACATGATGCCAAATCCGACAAACCAGTAGAGGACGGAGCCGATGGCGAAGTCCATCATATTCTTCATGATGATATTGCCGGCGTTCTTGGCACGGGTAAACCCTGCCTCGCACATGGCAAAACCGGCCTGCATGAAGAACACCATGGCGGCGCCTAAGAGCACCCAGATGTTGTTTAGTCCGGACGTCATCGTAATGATACTGTCAGTCATAGGAATCACTCCAACTCTAAAAATTAAAAAAGCGGCAATGGCGCAGGGCAGGAAAGTCCCACACGACGCCATTGCCGCAATTTCTAAACATAAAACAAACGACAGGGATATCCGGAATGAAATCCGCGACGTCCTTGTCGTTTGATGAACATAGTTTAATCCCCGGAGGGACTTTTGTCAACTAAAATTTTAGCCGACGATTTTGAAGGCACTGGAATAGCCCTTCACATTGGTATAACCCGTGGCGGTCAGAGAAACCGCGTTATAGACCAGGCGATAGGTACCATTGGTGACTTTGCCGCCGCCCATCTTTTTGATGAGCCAGCAGACCTTGACTTCCTGATCCACGTTGTCCGTGAAGCCCGGAATGCGGATGTAGGTGTACGGATCCGCAATGGTGCGGACGTTCTTCCACTTGCCGTTGATCTTCTTCTGGACATACATGTAGGAGTAGTCGTCCGGAGCCAGTTTGGTGTTGCCGGCCAGTTTCAGAACGGTGATATGACGCGGGTTGGCCGCCTTGAAGGTGGCGGTGACGGTCTGGCCGTTCTTGTACTTGGACTTCTTGACGTCCGTGACCAGGGCGCCGACATCTTCGCTGTCCGGAAGGGGCGTGGTGGCGGAGGCATAGGTCTTCACCACGGTGCTGGTCAGGTTGCTCGGGGACTGGGTCATGCCCGGGCCCGGGTCGGAGTGTTTGCCGGCCACGATGTTCTGTGCCAGGCCGTCCAGAATCTGTTTGGCGGCGGCGTCGGACCACGGTCCGTACAGGTTCGTGGAGCCCTCATAGTGCTGCGCGGCATACTCTTCGCGGGTGGTGATGTACTGCGAATAGGAGTTCGTCAGAGCCGAGAAGACCACGTGCTTGACGCCGGCAGCCTTCAGGGTCTTGGACAGCTGCACGTTGATGCGGCGCGCGCATTCGGTAGTGTACTCAAACGGAACCGACGCAATAACCAGTTCGCCGATCTTGAACATCTGGAACGGTTCGGTGGTCTCTTTGAGGTCCAGAAGCACGTCCCGACCGGAGCAGGCGAGGCAGACGACTTTTTCCATCTGCTCATCGTCGTACTCGTCCGACTCGAGAAGTTTCATGGCATACGGCCAGAGCGGATCAAAGAGTTTTTCCAGACCAGAGAGGTCGATGGTGTCGGCGAAGACGGGTTCCTCGCGCACGACTTTACCGTCTTTATCAATGTAGTAGTTGTTGCGGACGGTGCCTTCCTTGGCGTTGTCCACGGGAGCGCCTTCTTCGTCACCGGCAATGATGGCCGCGCCGATGCAGGGGACGGAGGTCTTGGCGTTGTCGACGTCGTCATAATCCATGTGCCACTTGCCGATGTATTTCTTCTGCACCTTGACGTTGCTGAAGTCGACCGTGGTGTAGTCGTAGGCAATGGACTTGGACAGGTTGATCTTCGTGACGCCCTTGCCGCCCTTCAGGATGCGGAGGGTCTCGTCCGCTTCCTGCTGGCCGTCGACGATCTCATTCTCAATGGCCTTCAGGTTCTTGTTGATGTCATTCGGGCGCAGGAACGCGGCGGTGACGTCTTTGGTCTGCGGCTGGTTGGGGGAGGCGTCGCCGGATTCGTTCTGCGGGAAGGCGCAGACGTAGCCGTTGCCCTTATATTTTTCAATGAAGTACGAGGCGTAACCCTTGTGGTCCGCGGCCACCAGCGTATTGTTGATGCCGTTGGACGTGCCGTGCGAGGCAAAGAAGGAAATACAGCCGATGCCGCCTTCGCCGTCATGCTTGAACTCGATGACGGACATTTCCTTGTTGGTGCACTCCGCGGCGGCCTTGACCAGTTCCGCGTTGTCGTTGAGGTCGAGGTCCACATTTTTGTTCCAGCCATAGGCAATGATGGAACGGTTGAAGGCTTCGACGTCGGCGTCGTCATAATAAGCGGTCACGCTGCCGGGAGCCAGGTCCTTGTTGGCCTTTTCAATGGCATCCGCAATGCCCTGGACGATGACGCCGTAGCTCTCCTCGTCGTAACCCGGAACGCCGTTGACCAGGTCATACAGGCCGTACCAGGAGACGTTGGAGGTCGAGGAGTGGCAGTGCGTGCAGCCGATCATGGTGTTGGCTTCCGTGTACTGGGTCAGTCCGCGGCTCTGCAGTTCCTGGATGACGCCGGGCTTGATGCTCTCGGTCAGATGGACCAGTTCGGCCGAGACGTAGCACATGTAGGTGCTGCCCTGTTTCATGACGAACGCGCGGGCGTTCAGGTTCATGAGGATGCCCTCCATGAGGTCCCCCAGCGAGTTGTAGCCGGTGCTGATGTCCGTAATGGGGCCAGTGATGGACGCCTTGCCGACACCGACCTGGAACTTGGAGTCCTTGCTGGCCTTGGCCACGCCGGTAATGGCGGTGGCGGACAGCGAAAGGATCAGAGCCAGGACCAGTACCAGGCTGACCAGCGAGCGCAGACTACGACGTACCGTCGTTTTCATAAGCATTCTCCTTTTTCAATTATCATAATCTCCATTAATTCGCCTTAGAGTCGTGCGAATTATCCTTACCCAAAAATTTTAAAACATGTTCCAAATTTTGTAAAGGAGAGGGGAGCAGGTTTTATCATTCCAGGGGACTTGTCTTGAAATACCCTTTTTAAAATAGTAAGATATTTTCATTATATTCCCGAAAATACAAGAGGAGGGAAGCGCATGTATACCAAAGAGGATGTTCTGAGCTTCGTCGAAGAGGAAAACGTCAAGTTTATCCGCCTGGCGTTCTGTGACTCGGACGGCGTGCAGAAGAACATTGCCATCATGCCAAGCGAACTGCCGCGCGTCTTTGCCGAGGGCTTTCCGTTTGACACCTATAATGTCGAGGGCTTCAGCACCTATCTGAAGTCCAACCTGTTCCTGCATCCGGACCCGTCCACGCTGTCCATCCTGCCGTGGCGTCCGTCCAACGGACGCGTGGTCCGTATGTTCTGCAACGTCACGTATCCGGACGGTCGGCCCTTCGAAGCGGACGGCCGTAGCATCCTGCAGAAGGCGGTCCAGTACGCCGCGGACAACGGGATCACTTGCACGTTCGGCACGTCCAGTGAATTCTATCTCTTCAAGCTGGACGACGACGGCAACCCGACGAAGATTCCATTCGACCACGCCGGTTACCTGGATATCGGCCCGGAGGACAAGGGCGAAAACGTCCGCCGGGAAATCTGCTTTACGCTGAATGACATGGGCATCATTCCGGAGTCGTCCCACCACGAGTCCGGCCCCAGCCAGCACGAAGTGGAGTTCAAGTATTCCGACCCGCTCACGGCGGCGGAGAACGCTCTGACGTTCCAGTCCGTCGTCAAAACCATTGCCATGCGCAACGGCCTCTGCGCGGACTTCAGCCCGAAGCCGCTGGAGGACCAGAGCGGCAACGGCATGCATATCAACATTGCGGTCCAGGCCCTGAACGGGGAGGACCGGCTCATGGCCTTCATGGCCGGCATCCTGTCCCACATTGAGGAGATGACGGCCTTCCTGAACACCCGGGACGAATCGTACCGCCGCCTCGGTGAAAAGAAGGCGCCCATCTACATCACCTGGTCCCCGCAGAACCGCTCGCAGCTCATTCAGCTGCCGGAGACCACACCGTCCCGGCGCCATATGAAACTGCGGTCGCCGGACTCTCTGTGCAACCCGTACATCGCCTACGCATTGCTGATTTACGCTGGCATGGACGGCATTCTGAACAACATGGATCCGGGCGAACCGACCAACATGGACCTGTTGGCGGCCGACCCGTCCCTGCGCTACAACTTCCAGAAGCTGCCGGCCACGCTGAAGGACGCCAAATACCGTGCCCGCAACAGCGAATTTATCAAAAACATTCTTGGGGAAGACTACCTGAAACTCCTGTAATTCAACCAAAATCTTCGGAAAGGAGGGGAGCGTCGTGCGGACCGATCAACGCAGCAGCGTGCTGGTCGTCTCTCAGACGGACAAAGCGCACAACTTCATTACCGGCATCCTGCCGCCCGAACAGTTCGAGCCCGTGGACGCCGTCCATTCCGCCGGGGAGGCCAAACGCCTGCTGATCAACAAACCCTATGATATCGTCGTCATCAACACGCCTCTCAAAGACGACTTCGGCGCGGATCTGGCCATCCAGATCACCGAGGACTACAACCTGGGCGTCCTGATGATGATCAAAGCCGACCACTACGACCAGGTCACGGACCACGTGGAGGACTACGGCATTCTGACGCTGTCCCGTCCGTGCACCGACCACGACATCTTCCAGTCCCTGAAACTCCTGGCCGCCACGCGCAAGCGCCTGAGGGCCATGGAGGAGAAAACCGTCCGCCTGGAGCAGAAGATGAAGGAAATCCGCCTCATCAACCGCGCCAAAGGCATTCTGATGGAGCGCCAGCACATGACCGAAGCAGAGGCGCACCGCTACCTGGAGAAAGCTGCCATGGACAACTGTGTCAAGAAGGCGGATATTGCCCAGAACCTCATCCGCAACGCAGACCCGTTCGCGGCAGGTTAAAGGAGAGAAAACCGAAGAAGAGAGGAGACCCGCATGAAGAAAAGTTACTGGATCACCGGCGCAATCCTGCTGATTGCCCTGATCTGCGGCAGTTTTTATGACCTTCCGATTTCCCAGGCCCTTTACAACGAGCACAACGCGTTCGGCATCCTGTTTGCCGGCCTGGGGGAGACCGGATATTTCCTGTGCAGCGGCGCAGGCATCACCCTGGCCTACACGGGCTATGACGCCGAGAAGAAGAAAACCTGCATTCCGCTCTGTATCCTGGCTACTGTCAGCTTCCTGTTCGGTGCAGGAACGGCCATGTATCAGGCCTATGAGTACTTCAGCGGCTGGCTTCTGATCCTGATTCCCATCCTCGAATGGTGCGTTTTTGCATTCATGGTCCATCAGCTCCGGAAATTTGCCAAAGACGTCGACAAACGGAAACTCCGGATCGTCGCCCTGGCACTGGCGCTTCAGCCGATCCTGAGCTTTGTCATCATCAATATTGCCAAACTCATCTGGGCGCGCCCGCGGTATCGTTCCATTGCAGGCGCCGCAAACCTGCCGTATCAGAACTGGTGGGAAATCGGCACCGGAGCCAAGGCCAAATACACCGCACTTGGCGTGGCAGGGGAGGAGTTCAAGTCGTTCCCCAGCGGCCACACCGGAAACGCCTCGACCACGCTGGCCATCTCATTGACCAGCTTGGTGCTGCCACAGCTGAAAGACAAACGGAAACTATTGTACTGGTGTGCAGCAGTATTTGCATTCCTGGTCGCGTTTTCCAGAATCATCATGGGCGCGCATTTCCTGACAGACGTCACCATGGGATTCACCACAACGTTTATCATTTTCTTAGTCCTCAGCACGCGGACGGAGAAAAAGCTGCTGACCGCAGACGATTTCCAGGAAACCGCCACCGCATCAGCAGCCCAATAAATAAAATTCATAAGAAAAGCGAAGGGGATGGTCGTTTGGCCATCCCTTAAAAATTTTTGCTATAATTATACAAAATAAATGTTTTGTATAATTCAGGGGAGTCAAAAACCCAAAAACACGGAATCCGGCCCTCTCGAACCTCCACTATCCACGTAGTTATGGGAAAACTCCAATATCTTATTAAATTAGTATTCTTATCTCTTTCTCTTATCTTTTTGCACTTATTTCCTTTTATTCTCATTCAATAGAAATTTTTCGGACAACCCTCACGATCGAATCCAAAATCCGCTCAGTTTTTCTCCGACGATGCTCAGCTCATCCAAAACATTTCTATTCGATGGAATTTTTGTCAAAAACACCTGTTTTCCAAAATTTCCATTCAATCAGTTTTTTTCAGACATACGTAGGTTCATCAGAAAAATTCTGATTGAATGGATTGTATCAATATCAAAATCAAAATCAATCTTAATCAATATAATAATTTTGTATCCATAGCATCGAAGCAAATTTTTTCATCTTCCCTGGAAGTCTCTTTCGCGAACTCCGGAACCGGTCTATTACGATCCCAGGATACAACTCTACCGGAATACTTAAACGTCCATCTGAAAAAATTTGCCTTCGATGACGAAATCGATCATATTCTCCTATTCGTTAAATTTTTAACAAACTAAAACAATTCCCCTTCGGTGAAATCGATCCAGTAATGATCGGCCAGTTCTTTCAGGCGGTCCGGACTCTTTTCGTGGTTGTCATAAACCGCCACTACCGGGAAGCCGGCTTTCTTGGCAGACTCCACGGCATACAGGGAATCTTCAAAGACATAGGTCTCCCCTTTTGGCGTGCCCAGAAGTTCCAGGGCCTTCTCAAAGGTCTCTGGATTGTCTTTTCCTTGTGTGGTGTCGTTGCCTTCCATGATGGCCACGAAATAGTCATTCAGGTCCAGGCGGTCCAGCGCCAGCTGGATCAGGCGGCTGGTGTTGGCGGTCAGGATCATCATTTTGACGCCGTTGGCCTGAAGGGTGTCCAGGTATTCCCGGACTCCGGGCTTCAACGGGATGTCGGTTTTATAGTGTTCTGCAGCCATCTGGGCAATTTCTATGACCACTTCCAGCGGCTCCATGGGCAGCTCATAGGTGTCGATATAATACTGCGCAATCTGCATGTAGTTCATGTTCGAAAAGCGGGTCCGCAGCTCGCCCCTGGAATGCTTCCCATGATTCAAGAGAAATTGTTCATCCAGGCCATCCCAGGCCGGCATCGAATCCAGCAAAGTTCCGTCCACATCAAAAATAGCGCCCTTAATAGCCATACCACACCTCCAGTTTTCGTTATTGCTATTATATCACATTGCATAAAATAATTATTTTCTCATTGATTTTTCGCAAAATAGTAATATTTCTTGGATATAATTATACAAAATAATTCTGTTTGAGGTGATTTTTTGATCACGCGAAAAGATTATGTGGACTTTCCTCCCCTCATGGTGGAGTACCTGAATTACATTGATGCCATTCAGAATAAGTCGAAGAACACCATTTCCGAATACGCGTCGGATCTCCGGACGTTTTTCCGGTTTATGATGCAGTACCGGGAACGGGTGGATGCCTCTGTCCCCTTCCAGGAGATCGATATCTCCGGAATCGACAAGAAGTTCATCCAGTCCATCACTCTTTCGGACGCGTATGCGTTTCTGTCGTACTGTAAGGATGAACTGGGCAACTCGGCCAAGACCCGGGCGAGGAAGGTCTCTTCCCTCCGAAAATTCTTCAAATTCTGCACGGTCCAGAAGCACATTCTGGAGGAAAACCCCATGCAGGAGCTGGACACGCCGAAGATGAAGCAGACCTTACCGAAATACCTGACTTTGGAGGAAAGCATGCAGCTCCTGGAGAAGGCCGCGGAAGGGCCGAATAAGGAGCGGGACTTCGCCATCATCACGCTGTTCTTAAACTGCGGCATGCGGCTTTCGGAACTGGTCAGCCTGAACTATACGGATATCCGGGAAGACGGTACTGTGAAAATCACTGGTAAGGGCAACAAGGAGCGTACCATTTACCTCAACAGCGCCTGCATTTCCGCCATTGCCAGCTACATGCGTGTCCGCCCGCATGACGGTGTCAAGGACAAGGACGCCCTGTTTTTGAGCAATCGCCTGCAACGGATCAGCCCGAAAACGGTCCAGCACATTGTCTACACCGCCTTGGATAAGGCTGGCCTGCAAGGTTACTCCGTCCACAAGTTACGCCACACGGCTGCTACGCTGATGTATCAGTATGGGGACGTCGACGTCCTCCTGCTCAAAGAGATCCTCGGCCATGAAAATGTGGGCACTACTCAGATCTATACCCACGTAGTCAATGACCAATTGAAATCCGCCACGGACGCCAACCCCTTAAATGCCGCCGCCAACCGCAAACGCATCGAAAAAGACATCCAAAACGCTGAAACCCGGCGCCGTGAAGACCGTCGGACCGGTGCGGAGTCGTAAGTCGTCCCTCATTTCGAAAAATCTCCAATTAAATGACCAGCTTTTTCAAAAATTTTGAAAAAAGCTGGTCGTTTTTGTTTATGGTTTCGAATCTGCGAGTGACTTTTCGAAAAAACGAGGGGTTGAACGGGTGATCCTTTCGAAAATTTTGAAAAATCACAATTTTCAAGCCGTTCGTTTTCGAAACAGGTTGTTTAGGTGCCCGCATTAAAGTACAGTGCAATGGCTTAAGTGGGTAAAACGCCCTGAATGCATGGTGCAATCACACTGCTTAGGGGCATCCCCCCAAAGCTACCCTTTGACGACTTCAAAGTAGGCGTCCGGGTCGGCAAGGCGGTCGGTGGAGTCCTGTTTGACATAATCGTAAATCAGAGGGTCCTGGATAAGGGTGTTCCAGGCGTGCCAGGTCTCTTCAATAAAGTCGGGTTGGAGCTTGGAACTCTGGCCGAGGAGCGGGCAGTAATAGCTGAGCTCGAGGTCGTTGAAGATGAGCTGCAGGCGGTTGTCGTCGGTCAGGTGCGGGAGCAACGGGAAGGTGCGGCACTGGATGGGGCGCTTTTCGCGGTTGCAGTGTTCGGGACCCTGGCAGCGGACGAACCAGACGGTGCCGTCCCAGGAGGCCGGATGGTAATCCGGCTCTACGGGCTCCTCCGTCCACTGCAGCCAGCCGTCGTTCTGGTTATGGACCTGTTCCTCACCCGGCAGCAGATACATGCCCAGGTACGGCTGGGACACGTCACAGCACGCCGCGCCGCAGATGATGCCGCAATCGAAGCCGACAGGGTTCACCTGGTTGAGACGGTCATAGACCGCCTGCCAGGTCTCTTTGCTTAAGGATGGTTTCATGAGAAAAAGCGCTCCACCAGTTCGCGGGAGTACTCCGCGGTCTCGTCCATGTTGCCGAAGGACATGATCTCTCCGGCGTAATACGTGTTGAGGTTGCCCTGCAGGGCTTCCACTTTATCATACCAGCCGGCGGCGTAGTCTTCGGTGTAGATATGCGGGAAATAATACCAGTCTTTCTGGTTGATGACTTCCTTGGCCGGCGCGCCCATGGTGGCGCAGTCCTCCAGGACGTTTTTCCGGTTCTCCTCGATGGAGATCTCCGGCTTGTCCCGATGGTTTCGTAAGGAGTATGTGACCAGAACCTGGTCCTTGTCCTCAAACCAGCGCCGGTAGAACAGCATAAGCCGGCCGTAGTTCTCCGGCTCCATGTACTCCCGGATGAAGAGGGACTTCTCCGGGTGGTCTTCCGGCTCGGTGACGTACCCCAGGATGTCATACCGTTCGTAGTCGATTTTGGAGAAGAGTTCCTTCTCCGTGTCCGTGGCATCCGCGTAGTCCGGGAAGAACTGCAGCGGCGCCGTGACGATCAGCTTGTCAAATTCCTGGAGTTCACCATTTACAGTGACCGATACTTTCTGGTTGCTTCTGGTTACGTTTGAGAGATCCGCGTTCAGAACCGCGGGATTCTTCAGCTTGGCGTTCAGGCGCTCCCAGATGCTCTGGGTGCCGTCCTTCCAGGTCCAGAGGTCCTTGCGGATGAAACTGGTGTTGGTCTCCCAGTCCAGGTATTTGAGCACGTAGGCGGCCGGGATCTCATCGAAGAATCCGTAGCCGAAGGACGTGAACGGGTCGATCCACAACTCCTTGACCAGCGGGATCTCATTGAGTTCCAGAAAGTCCTTAAATGGCAGCGCCAGGTCCTTCAGATTCGGGTTTTCGCCCGAGACCGGCTCCCGGCCCGGCGTGGCGGCAAAACCGTCGTAGCGGCCCTCTGCGACGCCTCTGTGGCCATTGACGTCATACCCCTCGTATTTCGTGAGGAGCAGCATACAGAGTTGCCGGAACTGGTTTTGGACGTCCAGAAGGCGCTCCGCTTCTGCGGGGTCCCCATGGTCGTCCATTGGGGAATACCGCGTGCCGTCCGGATGGGCGTACTCGGCGTCCAGTTTGGGGCCGTCGTGCGTGAAGCCGCAGAACTCTTCCACGTCGTGCACAGCATAATAAGACGGCACGCCCATGATGGCGCCCATCTCATACCGTTTTCCCTTGTATTCCGGAGAATGGCATTTGCCGCCCACGTGGTCGTCCCGTTCGAAGACCACGTAGTTCTCATATCCTTTTAATTCCAGGTACATGGCTGCCGAAAGCCCCGCAGGGCCCGCGCCGATAATAGCAATTCGATCCAGTCTGTCTGCCATGGGATCACCTCTTCCCCATTATACAAAAAGAAACCCCTGCAAACAATTGCAGGGGAAACTTTGTGTGGTTTATTCCATGATCGGAATTTTGACTTTGAGGTCGGACAGCGGCCAGGCGGAACAGCAGTGGAACCAGCCCAGTTCCTTGTCCATTTCGCGGCGGCCGTCTCCGATGGGAGACACGAAGATGTCCCCTTCCAGGAGCTGCGTGCGGCAGAAACCGCATTCGCCGTTCCGGCAGTGGGTGTCCACCTTGATGGCGGCCTTTTCCAGGGCCACGGCCACCGGCTCGGAGGCCAGGGCATCAATGGTGGTTTCGTCAATGCCGCGGACGACTGTGATCTTATAGGTCTCAGTCTCCTTACCCACGGGATAACCCGGGATCTGAGTGACGTCCTTTGGGTTGTTGATGACGTCACAGCGGAAGCGCCGTTGCGGCACACCGAGTTCGTTCAGGGCGTCCTTACAGAACCGCCACATGGGATACGGTCCGCAGAACATGTAGGTGCATTCGCGGCCCTGATCGTCCGCGGGCATCGTGTACTTCTCAATCAGGTCTTTGTTGAGGAAGCCCTTCTCCCCTTCCCATTCGGGTTCGTCGGAGAGGATGTGCACCACTTTGACGTCCGAGCAGTCCTTTTCGATCTGGTCGAGTTCGTGAAACAGGACGATGTCGTTGGACTTCATGGAGCCGTACATGATGGTCAGCTTGACGCCGGAGTCCTTCAGCTTGCCATAGGCAATTTCCTTGGCCAGCGAATGGAACGGAGCAATGCCCGAGCCGCCGGCCAGCGCCACAAGGTTCTTGGAATCCCGCAGCGGTTCATAGTAGAACGTGCCAAACGGCAGGTTGCAGTCCACGACGTCCCCGACCTTGAGGTTCTGGAACATGTAGTCCGGAACCAGGTACGGGCGGTTGGCGCGGACCGTGATTTCGAAGAACGGATGCTCCTTCCGGCGCGCCTCATACGGGGCGGACGAGATGGAGTACGGACGGGTCAGGTTGCTCTCCCCGATCTGGAAGCGGAAGTTCACATACTGTCCGCTCTGAAACGGCGGGATGTGCCCGTCCACAGATTCGAACCGGAAGGTCTTCGCGGTGGGAGACGCGTCCCGGATGTCCACGATCTTGCACTGCATGGCAGCGGGATGAAGCTGATCCGCCAGGATGCGGATGGGATCCTTTTTGTTGGCGTCGTTCGGGATGGGCGATGCGGCGGCCCACTTATCCGTGCGCTCCTTGACGATCTTCTTGGAGCCGGTGACGTCATTCAGGAAGCCTTTTACGTTTACGCCAAAACTCATTTCGCTTCCTCCTTTGCAAGTTCTGCGTCATGGACCGCTTTCGCGGCGGCCTGACCGTTGGTGATGGCCGGTCCCATGCCGTCTCCGGAGATGGCGTGCGCGCCGGCAAAGGCCAGGCCTTCAATGAAGTCCTCGGCGCCGGGCATCAGCTTCCGGGCAACGGCGTGGTCGTCCATGGAGTGCGAATAACCGTAGATGGAGCCCTTCCAGGCGCCCACATAGTGCGCAATGGTGACCGGGGTCGTGACCTCGATTTCGATGATCTTGTTGCGGTAATCCACGCCGGTGACGGCGATCTGCTTTTCGATCATCTCTTCCGCCATGCGGCGCTTGAAGTCGAAGTATTCGTCCTCCGTCAGGGACTCAAACGGCTTGACCAGCGGCAGCGCCGTAATGGACAATTGCGTAACGTCCTTCGGAAGATTCGGGTTCGCAATGTTCAGGCAGATAGTCGTAATGTAATCATACGGCGTATCCAGTTCCTGATAGTTCTCCCAGATGACGTTGGTGTCCAGGGTGTCTCCGGAGAACGTGGAGTAGTTCGTAATGCCGTTCTCTTCCGGGGTGCCCTCGACCAGCATGATGATGGACACCGGACAGACGGAGAGTTCGCGGGCATTGATCATCTTGATGGCCTCAGGCGGAACCTCGGAGGCCGGCTCGATCATCTGCGTGTACACCTTGTTTGGGTAAGCGGCCGAGACAACGTAGTCCGCGCCGATTTCGAATCCGCTCTTCGTGCGGACTCCGGTGACCTTGCCATCCTTGACAAGGATCTTGTCCACTTCCTGCTTGAACTCGAACTGGGCGCCGTTCTCCTCGACCTTCTTCTCCATGGCCATGGACATTTCATGAGAGAACTTGCTGGGCACATAAGAACCCGTGAAGTAGTCCGCCATGAGGAAGGCGTAGATGGTGAAGGGCAGGTCGTCCAGCGGATGGCCGACGTAGATCCAGTACGGGGTCAGGAGTTTCTTCAGCTTTCCGTCAATGCCGCAGGCCTCCATGACCTCCGACGCGGAATAGCCCAGCGTGCGGACGAAGTCCGTGTGCTTCATGAGCATGGCGCCCTTGCCCATGTCGTGCGTGGACAGGTAGTTCATGCTGTCATACGTGCGGCGCATCAGCTTGAAGAATTCGAATACCTTCTCGAAGCTGCCGGGAACGACGGAGTCGATCTCTTTGGCCGCGCGCTCATAGCCGTCATGCAGGATGATGTCGAGGTCGTCCGATGGAGAGACTACGCGGTAGCACTCCGGCACGGGCAACCAATTGATATCCACACCCATTTCATCGAAAAACGCGCCGACCTTCAGGCGGTCGTCCGGCGTTCCGATGGACATCATTTCATGCAGTGTTGCTTCAATCTCATAGCCGTCCCGCACGAAGCTGGTGGCCAGGCCGCCGGGCAGGTTGTGCTTTTCCAGAATGAGGATATCCTTGATGCCCCATTTCTGCAGCCGAAGCGCGCACGCCATACCCGCAAGACCGCCGCCCATGATGACGACCTGATAATGGTCTTTGAAGTATTTGCTCATTAATACTGCCTCCAATTGGTGGTTTCAGAAAAGTTGCCGACGCCGTAAAGGCGCCGGCAACCAGCAAACAAATTGGGATTAGAAGAAGCGCTCGACCAGTTCCTGGGAGTACTCTGCGGTCTCTTCCATGTCACCGAAGGACATGATTTCACCGGCATAGTAGGTGTTGTTCTGGCCCTGCATGGCTTCGACTTTGTCGTACCAGCCGTCTGCATAGTCTTCGGAGAAGACATGCGGGAAATAGTACCAGTTGCGCTCGAGGAGGACTTCCTTCTGCGGGCAGCCCATCTTGACGAGGTCTTTCTGGACCATCTTGCGGCCTTCGTCGACCGGGATTTCCTTGGAGTTCTTATGCTTGCGAAGAGAATAGGTGGTCAGGACCTGATCCGGGTCGTCCATCCAGCGGCGATAGAAGATCATCAGGTGGCCCAGACGCTCCGGTTCCATGTTCTCGAAAATGTAGGAGGAAAGGGCAGGAACCTTGTCTTCGTACGGCAGGAACGCCTGAACGTCATAGCGCTCGTAGTCGATCTTGGAGAAGAGTTCTTTCTCTTCCGGAGTAGCGTCGGCATAGTCCGGGAAGTACTGCAGCGGGGACGTGACGATGAGCTTGTCATACTCTTCGACTTTGCCGTTGACCGTAACATAGACTTTGCCGTCTTTACGCTCGACCTTGGAGATGTTGCTGTTCAGACGGGCCGGGTTCTTCAGATACTTGTCAACGCCTTCCCAGATGCTCTGGGTACCGTCGTTCCAGGTCCACAGACGGGTGGCGACGAATTCGATCGTGGTCGGGAAGTCCAGATATTTCAGGACATAGGCAGCCGGGATCTCATCGAAGTAACCATAACCGAACGCGGTGAACGGTCCAATCCAGATCTTCTGAACCAGCGGGACACCGTTCATTTCACAGAAATCTTTGAACGGCATGGCAAGGTCTTTCAGGTTCGGGTTCTCACCGGAGACGGGCTTACGCTCTTCGTCCATGGAGAGACCTTCGTATTTACCCTGGGCAACGCCGCGGTGGCCGTTGAGCTCATAGCCCTTGTATTTGGTCTCCAGGATGGTACCAAATTCTTTCATCTGGTTCTTCATCTTGAGGAGCTGCGGGATCTTGAGCGGGTTCTTTTTCGGATCGAAGGGATCAATGAGTTTGCCCTTCTTGTTGCGGTAATGGCGATTCAGCTTCGGGCCGTCATGATCGGTGTGACCGAAGATTTCCGCGTCATGAACGGCATAGTAATATTTGCAGCCCATGATGGCGCCCATATCATAGCGGCGATGACGATATTTCGGAGAGAAGCACTTACCACCGACATGGTCCTCTTTTTCAAGGATCGTGTAGTTGGTGTAGCCCTTCTTTTCGAGATACATGCCCGCGCAGAGACCTGCCGGGCCAGCGCCGATGATACAAATTTTCTCATTCAGGTTTGCCATAGATTACCTATCCTTTCCCTCCACTTTATTCAGTGGAATTTAATGTTTTTCACATCAAATAATAGTTTATCACCTTGTTAATTTATAAACAAGATAAATTCGCCATTTTTGATAAAAACTATCGAAAAGAATACAGCTTATACCTAAAAATAACCAAAAGAGCGCAAAAAAATTCCGGAACCTCGACGAGATTCCGGAACATGGTGGAGACGATCGGGATCGAACCGACTACCTCTTGAATGCCATTCAAGCGCTCTCCCAGGTGAGCTACGCCCCCATGAAGTTGGTTGCCGTTTAACGGCTCACCTATAATAGCACAAACCTTTCCGGTTGTAAAGGAAAAATTAGATAGTAAATTTCCCTGCAAATACGGTATACTGGAGTTGGTCGAAGTTCATTTTTTCCGAACCACAAGGAGGTTCATCATGATGCACGACACCGAGGGCTACTCCCCTTACGAAATCGAATACCTTCGCCTGCTGGCCAAGGAATATCCCACCGCGCAGAAGGCGGCCACGGAAATCATCAACCTGAACGCCATTCTGGGCCTGCCAAAGGCCACGGAACACTTCATGTCGGACATCCACGGCCAGAATGACGCCTTCACGCACGTCATGAACAGCGCGTCGGGCGCCATCCGGGATAAAATCGATACTCTGCTGGGCGGGGAACTGAACGAGGAGGAGCGCGCCAAGCTGGCCTCCCTCATCTACTACCCCAAGGAGAAGCTCCAGCTCCTGCTCCAGGAAGAGCCGGACGAAATCGAGTTCTACAAGCGCACGCTCAACCATCTGATCGAGCTCTGCCACATGATCACCTCCAAATACACCCGGTCCAAAGTCCGTAAGGCACTTCCGGAAGAGTACGCCTACGTCATCGACGAACTTCTGAACCAGGACTTCACCCTGAACAACAAGCAGGAGTACTACGACAACATCATCTCCACCATCATCAACATTGGCAAAGCGGACGACTTCATTGAGGCCGTCTGCGGCGTCATCAAGCGCCTCATTGTGGACCGTCTCCATATCATCGGAGACGTCTTCGACCGCGGCCCGCGCGCGGACCTGGTCATGGAAGACCTCATGCAGCACCACGCGGTGGACATCCAGTGGGGCAACCATGACATCCTGTGGATGGGCGCCGCCGCTGGCTCGCCCATCTGTATTGCCACGGTGTTGTCCAACTCCATCCTGTACAACAACCTGTATGTCATCGAATCCGGCTACGGCATCAGCCTGCGGAAACTGGCGGTGTTCGCGGACGAATTCTACACCATGACGGACGTCCACAGCTTTGCCACCCGGATTCTGGACAAGAAAGAAAAAGAGCGCACAACGCACAAAGAGCTCGTGCGGACGGCACGCATGTCCAAGGCCATCACGGTCATCCTGTTCAAACTCATGGGCCAGGTCGTGAAACGCAACCCGGACTTTGAGATGGATGACCGGTTGCTCCTGCACAAGGTGGACTACGACCACGGCACGGTCGACCTCTACGGCACGGAATACCCGATGAACGACTGTGACTTCCCCACCATCGACCGCAACGACCCGTACAAACTGACCGAAGAGGAGTCCGAAGTCATGGCCAACCTGGTCATGGAATTCAAGGCTTCGGAAAAACTGCAGAAGCACATCCGCTTCCTGTACCGCGTCGGCGGCATGTACCTCGTCTACAACAACAATCTGCTGCTCCACGGCGGCGTTCCCATGAACGAGGACGGCAGCTTCAAATCTTTCGAATATCACGGCGCCACGTATAACGGCCGCCGCCTTCTGGACCTCTGTGAGAAGAAGGCAAAAGACGCGTACTTCGCCCCGGAGGGCTCGGAGGCCAAGGAGTCCGGCATGGACTTCACCTTCTACCTCTGGTGCGGCAAGAAGTCTCCCCTCTTCTGCCGGGACCGCATCACGACCTTCGAACGCCGCTTCGTGGACGACAAATCCACCTGGAAAGAGTCCAAGGACCCGTACTATGAAATCACCAAGACGGAGGACGGCTGCCTGAAGATCCTCCACGAATTCGGCCTCGGGGACAAGGACAGCCACATCATCAACGGCCACGTCCCGGTCAAAGTCAAGGATGGCGAATCCCCCATCCGCGGCAACGGCCGTCTCTTCAACATCGACGGCGGTTTCTCCAAGGCCTACCAGAAGACCACGGGCATTGCCGGCTACTCCCTCATCTACAACTCCTACGTCATGAAGCTCGTGGCGCATGAGCCCTTCCCCGGCAAGGAAGAGGTCCTGAAGAACAACAAGGACATCCAGCACATGACAGACGTCACGGAAGAACTTCAGGACCGCCTGATGATCTCCGACACCGACAACGGTGCCAAACTCCAGCGCAATATCAAGCGCCTGACCAAGCTCATGGAGGCCTACAAGAGCGGCGTCATCCCGGAGAACCTGGGCAAGAATGATTGACAGCCCTTTTCCGAACCTTTAAAATAATTAGGTGAAATGAAACGCAAGGGAGCTTTTTGAAATGAAACTTACTGACACCTTCAGCACCAACAAAGTTCGCCAGGTCAAGGACAAGAAAGAAATGGAATGCCCGAAGTGCGGCAAATCCGTCCGCATGGAAATCATCAAAACCAAAGACGGCCTGGGCTTCTCCGGCAAAGCCATCACCAACGTCAAGAGCAGCGCCTACTGTGTCTGCCCCGAATGCTTTGCCCTCTTCGCGGTCGAAGCCAAAGCCGGCGCCAACCTGGTCAACACCGGCAACTACGACTTCCTGACCGCCGACAAACTCATCTTCTTAAAAGACATCCCTTACCGCGCAAAATAACTTCCTGTCAGTCAAAAGAGACGCCCGCACGGGCGTCTCTTTTTTAATCCCACATATCCAGTTGACGATATTTTTTCTTCATGAACCAGAGGTAGTAGAGACCCATGGCTGCGGCGGTGACGATCCAGGTGATGGAGTAGCTGGCCTCGACCATTTCAATGGTGTGCCATTTGGGCACTACGGTCAGGAGCCAGATGATCCTAAGGATGCAGGTGCCGAAGAACGTGATGATCATGGGGCGGATGGTGTCTCCCAGGCCGCGTAGGGCGCCGGAGAACGCTTCAATGAAGGAGAAGGCTATGTAGAAGCGCGCCAGGTAGCGGAGCATCTGCCAGCCGATTTCGATGACGTTGGGGTCTGTGGCAAACAGGTAGTACAGATATTTTCCGCCTGTCAGGAGAAGGGCCATCAGGATGAGCGTGAAGGCGCACAGGATGCCCGTCCCCTGCCGCATACTTTTGTGGACGCGTTCATCCTTGCCGGCGCCGAAGTTCTGGCCGACAAAGGTCGTAATAGTGACGCCCATGGACTGGAGGATCATCCAGAAGATGCCGTCCACCTTTCCGTACGCGGCCCAGGCGGAGATGGCGTCCGTGCCGAAGCCGTTGATGGCGGCCTGGATCATCAGGTTGGAGACCATGTAGAAGATGGATTCACAGGACGACGGCAGCCCGATCCGGAGGATCCGGCGCAGGATGTCCTTGTGGATCTTCAGTTTCTTCGGATCCAGACGATGCATGTCGTCGATCCGCATCAGCACCCAGCACATGGCACCGGCGGCCACAAACTGGCTGATGACAGTGGCAATGGCCACACCGGCCACACCCATGTGGAACACCAGGACAAACAGCAGATCCAGGACAATATTGACGACCGACGTCAGGATGACCATGTACAGCGGTCTGCGGGTGTCCCCAACGGCGCGCAGAATGCCGGCGCCCAGGTTGTAGATCATACCGGGAATCATGCCGATGTAGAAAATCCTCAGGTAGAGCAGTGAGGGCTCCATGAGTTCTTCCGGGGTGTCCAGCAGTCTGAGCGCAAAGTTGGAAATCAGGAATCCCACGACCATAAGGATGCTGCCGGCAATGACGGCCAGCACCATACCGGTATGAACGGCGCGCTGGACGTCCTTCTCCTCTTCGGCCCCGTAGAACTGGGCCACGACCACGGTAGCGCCGGAAGAGATTCCGACGAACAGGCCGATGAGCAGCATAACGATCATGGCGGAGGAGCCGCCGACCGCGGCCAGGGCTTCCTTGCCGACAAACCGTCCCACGACAACGGCGTCTACCGTGTTATAAAGTTGTTGAAAAAACGACGCCAGGAACAGCGGCCAGAAAAACACCAGCATCCGCTTCCAGATGACGCCATTGGTGATCGGATTGTTCTCCGTCAAAACTTTCGACTGAGGCATAATTACGTTTGATCAATCTCCTGTTTCAATTCATTGCCCTACTATTTAATCAAATACACAATAAAAATCAATGCTTTTTTACAAAATTTTCGATCCAGATAAAAATAGGTCGTATTTTGAAATAATTTGTCTATTGGAAATCGGCGCTGAATGGAATAAATTAAACTTGGAAAATGAAAAATCGTTCATTGAAAGGAGATGATATTCCATGAATCAACAACCATTCTTCTGGGGAGCTGCCAGCGCCGCCTATCAGGTGGAAGGCGCTTATCGGGATGACGGAAAAGGACTTGGAATCTGGGACGCATTATCGGAGGGCCATGTGGTCCATGGTGATAATGGAAATGTTGCCTGTGATCACTATCACCGCTATAAAGAAGATGTGGCAATCATGAAGGAACTGGGGTTGAAAGCCTACCGGTTTTCCATCTCCTGGCCGCGCGTCATGCCGGAAGAAGGCAAAATCAACGAGGCCGGTCTTGAATTCTATAAAAACCTGGTCGCCGAATTGAAAGCGGCCGAAATTGAACCGATGTGTACCATCTACCACTGGAATCTTCCGATGTGGCTCCATGAAAAAGGAGGCTGGCGATGGGACGGGATCTCAGACGCGTTTGCCGAGTACACCAAAGTATTGGCTGACGCGTTGTCCGGGGACATTCGGTACTGGATGACGATCAATGAGCCGGCCTGCTTTGGCGCATTAGGCTATTTAGTTGGGGTCCATGCCCCCTTTGAGAGTTGTATGGGCGAACCGGAAAAACTCAAGGAGACTGAGGAAACTGTTTCCCGCAACATCCTCCTGGCGCACGGAAAAGCCGTGCAGACACTTCGCAAATACGGAAAACAGCCCCTGAAGATCGGTGTGGCCTTAAACGCAAACCTGATCGAGCCCTTTACGGAGGAGCCGGATGAAATCGAGCGCGCGCGGGCGGCTACGTTCTCCGATGCGGACCAGCTTTTTTCCTATAGCTGGTGGGCCGATCCCATGTTCCTGGGGAAGGTCCCGGAATGGAGAAACCAGTATTTAAGTGACGAGGAACTGGCCATCATCCACCAGCCGCTGGACTTTCTGGGATTCAACTCTTATTCGGACGGCAATTATGATGAACACATGGGTCCCAACCCGAATGTGATCCCCGGCATGCCTCGCACGGCCATGGGCTGGCCCATCACTCCGAACGTGCTTTACTGGAGTGTCCGCTTCCTGTATGACCGCTACCAGGTCCCGATTCTGGTTACGGAGAACGGAATGGCCAACCTGGACTTTGTCATGAGCGACGGCAAGGTGCATGACCCGCAGCGGATCGAGTTCTTAAAAGGCTACCTGGCCGGTGTCGAACGCGCACGGGAAGAAGGTTATCCGCTGCTCGGATACCTTTACTGGTCCATCCTGGACAACTTCGAATGGGCCGAAGGATATGACAAACGCTTTGGTCTGGTCCATGTGGATTACCCCACCGGGACCCGCACGCTGAAGGATTCCGCCTATTGGTATAAAGAATATATTGCCAACCATGAATAAATAGTAGGAGCCATCTCCCGGCGGAGATGGCTCTTCTTTTTTATTCCAGGCCAATAAATTGTTGCATGTATCGGTCCATGGCGTCGGCCACGTTTTTGGAGTAGGCCACGGCTTCGACTACGGTGCGGGCGCCGCGGGTGACGTCTCCGCCGGCGAAGACCGCTTCGTGGGTGGTCTGGCCCTGCTCGTCGATTTGGACGAGACCCTTTTCGTTGGTCTCGATCCCGGTGGTCGTGTTCACGATCCGGCTGCGCGGGCCCTGCCCGACGGCAATGATCGTGGAGTCTGCCTTGCAGAGCTCCGCCTCACCCAGAGAGGTGATCTCACCGTTTTCATCGAACTCGGCGTGGCGGAAAATGGGGCCGTCGTCCGTGATTTCCTGGGCGCGCATGCCATACCGGAACTTGACGCCGTCCGCTATGGCGTACTCGATTCCCCGCGGGCTGGCCGCCGCCTCATTGCGGCGGACGTAAAGCGTAACATCCCGGGAGCCATGACGGACCGCGGTACGGGCCACGTCGATGGCCGCGTTGCCGGCGCCGATGATGGCCACGCTGTTGCCCAGGTCATAGCCATCCGGGTCTACCAGGTAGTTGATGGCATAGAAGACGTTGCCCAGGCTTTCGCCCTTCAGGCCCGGGGAATTCGGCCGCCAGACGCCGGTACCAATGAAGATGGATTTGTAGCCGTCCCGCAGAAGGACGTCTACCGTAATCGGTCCGCCGATCGTGGTATTCGGGCGGATCTTGACGCCGAGTTCTTTCAGGAGGACCTGATAGCGGTCCAGAATGGTCTTCGGCAGGCGGAAGTCCGGGATCCCATAGCGGAGGATGCCGCCGATCTTATCCCGCACCTCAAAAATGGTGACATCATAGCCACGCCTGGCCAGGATGAGAGCAATCGTCAGGCCAGCAGGACCGCTGCCGATGATAGCCGCCTTGACGTGGTTCTTCGGAACGGACTCGACCTCCATACTGCTGAGGTAGGCATCCGAGATATAGTGTTCGATATCCGACCACTGGATCGGCGTCCCCTTCCGGGCCTGGACACAGTGGCCTTCGCACTGGCGGTCGTGGTCACAGACCAGGGAGCAGATGACACTCAACGGATTGTTTTCAAACAGGGTCTCCCCCGCCTCCGCGCTTTTCCCTTCCAGGAACAGCTGGATCATCTGTGGGATCGGGGTCTTCACCGGACACCCCTGCACACACATCGGCTTTTTGCACTGCAGACAGCGCTGCGCTTCCTTCACAACATGGACGGCCACATCAGTCAACTCCTCTGAAATTTCTTCAATACTATTGAACCACTTCTGAGATGCAATAGAAATTCGCATTCCGACGAAATCCGCACCCGAAAACGCCTGGTTTCCGGGTGCTTTCATTTTTTGAAAACAAGATTTCAGGAATACGTCAATAGCTTTCAGGGAGAGTCGTAGAACGGGCCTGCGTACCACCCACTGTAAACAAGAAAACCCGGAAGTTCATGGGAGAACTTCCGGGTTCTTTTTTTATTTGGTTCAGGTCAGGAACTTGGCGATCGGCCAGAGCAGCCAGTCGGACGGGCCGATCTGGTCGGCGGTCA
>Ga0181612_152781_pt1 | contig 27440 bp, 8 predicted proteins | sample HoacroProtozoa21_FD_119630 | JGI IMG/M metagenome (GOLD analysis project Ga0181612, IMG submission 119630) | Hoatzin crop microbial communities from Cojedes, Venezuel. Combined Assembly of Gp0051906, Gp0051904, Gp0051908
GTCTTAGGACATTTTATTTATATTTATTTTTATCTCCCTCTCATCCAAGCATGTAAAAAATATTTCATCTTTCTCAGCATGTTTTAGTTACAATAGTACTTACACAACTATCTGCACCAAAAAATCTTTGTTTCTAGACTCTTTTTATCCCAGCGAGTCAACATTTTACCTTGTGATCAGTTCATGGCAAATTTAACACAATTAGCCAAAGGGATGGCTTCTCAGGGTTAACTTTCATCACAAGTCCTGAGTCCCAAATCAACTGCCCTTCTCAAACAGCACTTTCCCCCAAGCACAAGCCGCTGGTTAGTTTTCAATATCATATCATGGCCCTATGAATTCTTTACTGTTTATTTGCCACCCCTGAAATTCAGTAGATATGACGACTACCCTAACTATCCATTTTGTACCACCAAAGCTGTCTCCTTCATTAAAAATTTTTCTGTAAAAAACTGTATTGCTTTTGTTCGCTTGTTGTCAACTCAAATACGAACTGTCTTCATTCAGAATCAAAATCTTTCTCATGTTTTCAAGCTGGATGGCTATTAAAAGAGCACAGAAGAAAACATGTAACGCTCCAGTTCTGTAACTTGTATAATTAGAGGCTCTAAAGAACTTTTCATTGTTCTCCTCTCATTAGGAAAACACAACAATAGAACACCTACTACATCTCTAGATTGCCTTGGCATTTATTATTATAAAAGACCTGTGAAACACCGTTTCCCACCTTTTAAAACTGCTGACTAAAAGTGACTCAACTTCAATTTCCTATAGTATTTCAGAAAACTTGTTCAATACCTCTGTAAATGGAAACTGGAAGCCATTCCTGTTAAGAGCATGCGTGGTGCTACAACACTGTATGTTACAAAGCTTTTACAAAACAAATGTAATTTAAGGTTAAGCAGCTTGTGGGGTGGGGAGGGAAGGGGGAAATGTACTCAATGGTACAGAAGAGTAAGGGTTCACAGGGTTCACTGTGCCTCTGTCAGACTAGGCACATCATTGACTGGATCAGAGGCTTTTCCAAGTACTTTTCTTTTGCAGTGAAGATGCACATTTAGCACTTTAAAAGAGCCAAAAGGTGCATACCAAGGAAGTGTGGTTCTTGAATTTCTTAGACCCTCGTCTACATTCTCTCCAGCTGAAGTTTTGGAGTCAAGCAAGAAATAAAATACTATCTACTTTATCTTGGTTCACACTGGGCCTGAGTGCTTTCCCTGCTCTTCCAGCAATTAAAGGCCACCTCATATTTGGACTGCAATGTGAAGTAAGCTAGCTGTATTCTTCTCTCCTTTAACATTCCCAATTCAGTGCCTAATATAGCTAAATATTTTAATTCTGCCTTACTCAGCAAAGCAGTCCGGAACGTACACAGGGCCACTGACTGGGACGAGCATGCTTATATTCCTGACCAAACAGGGAGGGACCTAAGCACTGACTTAAACATCAGTCTGTTCACAGCCAATCTATTCATGGGAGCAATTACTTATCCCTAAGGCAAGCAGAAGGGAAAATAATGCAAACCCCTGTTTTTTATTAATTCTTTGGTGTGAAAGGTATTATAGGGTTCCTTTAAAATACCTACACAGATGGCAATACCACCCGTTGATACTGCAGTGGGATCTTTGAATCTCAGCCACAGGTGGCAGCTAGAAGAGGGCATGCATTCCAATTGCCTAGGTGAAAAATCACTGAATTACTGAGACTTCAGAATATTCAGCAAAGTCTTATCTGAGACAGTCAGCTCCTCTCTAAGAAATGTCTTAAAATAGAACCATCACATCCGAGCAAGCAGGCAATTGTAAAGGATTTGACAGAAGCACACAAAATCTTAAATAGTTCTGATAATCTAAACTAATTTCAGGCCAACCCAGATGACAAGGCAAGTGAGGATGAATTAAAATTACAGATAAACACATTCAGAACAGATGTCAGAAACCATTTTCCCCACACATACACATACACACACAGTCGTAACTGTGCACAACAGCCCTTCAAAGTCATTCAAGACATTCAAGATACAACTAGATACTACCAACAGGGGAATTAAATATTGAAGAGTATGTTTAGATTTTTGATGTGCCTGATGACCTCTGCTCCTTCCCCAAACATTTCTGATAACATTGCTCTCTTCCTTCTCAAGGCTGCTGAAATGCTTGCTCCAATTTTTCTTAAAGAACATATTTATATCTTTCTACTTATTTCTTCTGACTGCAGAATGACCATTAATAAATGTACTAAGGCAATTAATGAAAAAGATCATATTTCATGCTAACAGACATAAAACTGTCACTTCTGCAGCATCGGGAACTGCACAACTGGCTAGAGCTTAGTGGTCTCAAGTCAGATTATCTAAAATTAAACATTTATTCCATTTTGAGACACCTGAAGATTGATTTTATTTTCCCAAGCTTCTCAACGTCTTCAGGCTCCAGTTCCCAGAATCCACTTTTCCAGAGCGGTATGTTAGGCTGTTTTGTGCTGTCACCCAGTTACATAAATGTGTAAAGTAAATCTGGGGGACAACTCACAGGAAAAGTCATAAAATTTGCACTAGCAATTATGCTCTTTCATGATCTGAATCAGTTTTTAATGAGTCACGAGCAATGAAGCACTTTAAACAGCAGTTTTTATGCCTTCAGAGACTGTGGCCCCAGAACTCAATGGTCTGACATAAAACAGTGACTTCATAAATTCTTTCAAGCTTCTGTATCAATGCAGACCTTATTACATACTGCTTATTTGTGTACATTATAATAATGGTACTGCACAGCCTAACAAGCTTATAACGATACTTTTTTTTCTGACACATAGCTCTTCTAAATTCTCAGCAATGTTATGAATATGTTTAGAAGTAAACTAATTCATATTTAGCAAGCTCCCTTAAATCTAAATAAAACTAAAACCTTGAAATAACTCATACCTCACAGCACTGAGTAAGAAACATTTGATTTCTGAAAAAGCAAAACCCAGTTTCACAGCTAGACAGGGAGAGATGAGAAACATGCTAACTGAAGAGCCTTCTCATCCTCTAATTGAAAGTATAAAAACCTCCTTGAAACAAAACAAAGCAATACAAGTAACGGTGGCAGAAGCCCCACTTTTAGATTTAAATGCTGTTCCCTGCTGTAAAATGCACACTTCAACTCACCAGTAGGATTCTCCACTTACTGCTAACCAGCATCAGCAGTCAATCTAAATCCAGCAGCCAAACCATATTACGGGACAGAAATAAAAATTACTTTCTCCAGAAACCAAACAGCTCTACTTCATTATTTCCTCACACTCTCTTTAAAGGAGAGCATGACTGAAGCTGCTAGGGCTGTTAAGGCTATTCTCACATAGTGAAATTGTGAGCATAACAACATAAAAATTCTCTCATGAAACTTTGAGTCACTCATTTAAAAGAGGAAAAATCCACTCTTTCAAAATTATGCACTGTCTTTGGCAAGGAGAAAAACAGCTAAAGGGAACAATAAAACATTTTTACGACACTATTTTTTGTATTAGATTTGTCCCTGGCCTATAAAAAATGCAGCAGGCATGCTGTAAGAAAAATGACTGATTCTCAAAAAAGTAGTGAAAAACATATTTTATTACACAATGATTCTTTGTAAAATTCTAAAATTAACTAAAATTTCTGTAAGCCTAAAATGAGAGCTTAATAATACCACACTGTCCTGCTGAAAAGTATAAAGTAGCCACATAGTTTAAGCAGACATTTATATTCAATAACAAAAATGAAGGGCAAAACTAGGAATACTCTGCATAACATTCAAGGATAAATTCTAAATACCGATCTGATAAGGCCCACTTTTGCATTCAGGTGCAACAAATCACAAAAAGAAGCTGTCATTTTATAGCAGAGTTCTTCCATACTATGCCTGACTTGCTGTACACCTTATACAATCATTTCATTGAAATCTAGAAATTGGCTTTTATCAATATACTAGCTTTTGCTATACTATAAACTCACGTAGCAAACCTGAGGAAGCAAAGGTATTATTTGCTGACTTTACTTTTCTAACAAACAATAATGACTATCTAGGAAGCCCACCAGCTGTGTACATTACAGTGTTTAGCTCGGCCCTTTCTGACTCACAATTTCCATCACCATAAACACCACAGATTTATTTTTTTCCTTGCATACCCTGGTTTATTTTAGGCACTTCTCTATTATTGTAGCAGATATCACAGAGATCCCTGAAGAGTGTACAGTCTCATACCACAGTGCCATGAAGTTTCCGTATTTCTCCAGGGGTTTTTCCTGCCATTGATCCCCCACATATCTCCTTTCATTAAATGGAAATTCCTTTACCACAGCTAGAAAAGCACAAGCTGCAAACCTCCCACTCTTGCCCAGTTCAGCAAAGGTATTCTATAATTCTACACAACGTGAACTTCAGAAGTTTTCAGTTTCAACAACCGGGTTCTAAAGCAAGCACAAACTGATACAAAACCAGAACCTACCAATCACTAGTATGCACCGATAAACTTCACACAGAATTATTGTGCTCATTTAGCATTACTAGTAAATGCTTACTAATCATCCTGTTGACTAACGAAAGACCTAGCTAAGAGCTAACACAAAGAATTACCTGTATCATCATACATATAATGTGAAATTTCCACGACGTGCAAATCATGCATGTGGGCTTCCAATGAACACCTTGATGACTCAGGACTATATTTGCTACAGTATTTCTTCCTCGCTACTTTTGCTTGGACAACAAAAGCTGAATATAGTCTCTGAAAGATATCATCATTGCAAAACAGAGAAACACTCTAGTCTTTCCCAGTAAAGAACATGTTCCCACAGGACGCGACCAGAAACTATTGCCTGCTTGCCATATCAGAGGGCACCTGTTTGCATGATAAAACCCATACCAAATATGGAAATCTTAATAAATATTCCTTTTTAACACCATCACTTTACATATGATAAAATTATATACTACCACTCTGGATTGCGTGCAAGTGAAGCAAAAATGTCAAGCAGCATATATTCTACTTCAAGATATAAAAAGCAATTTTGGAGTGCTAACTTCAATTTATGCCTTTGTGAAGTTGACAAAATTATTCATATCTTTAAGCATAATTTTCAAAAGAATTTTTAAAAGCAAATATGAAATACAGTAGGAGGTGGTACTGTTTTAGCAGTCAGTTAAAGCAGAACAGCAGTGGAAGTTTAATGTATCAGTTTTAAAACACCATGTATAAGAATTCATAGGAAGTTAAAGTACAATTCCTTCCTTTGATTGTAGAGACCATCACGTAAGTATACATATTCATGCTACTTCATAAACAATAAAAATAGTTTTGGGGTGAATATCTAAAATGAGTACCTATCATTAACAATAATATAGAAGTGAATAATTACAGAACTTGTCTTTCATCAACTTTGAAGCTTTCAGATTTCTAATGCTTTTAAGTAATGAAGATCATTTTTTCTGTACTGCACTACATCAAACTGGGCCATCTGTTAGGAAGTATCATTAAGACATCGAGCCTTCTGAGGGACAAAGCAGCAACATTTACTGCTTGCTTAAGTAGTTACAGATGTTTCTAGAAACTGCTTAAAAAATTCATGTGTATATTCTCCGACCACGACCCAGCAAACAGTCTCAAATGCGCTGGCCCCTGCAACCACGTGCATATGATGGCAAGTTCAAGGCCTTAGTAAATATTTAACTACGTGTATTTATTAATTAATATTTACTGGCTAAGGGAGAGATTCAGAGCCCCTTCATTGGCATCTGCAACACCACCAGAGGAATTTACATACAGGCAAGAAAAGTAGTGCAGCAGGCCCCAATAACCATCTAAGTCTGGAAGTGCCTAATGCTCGTTTGGCATGCCTCTTGCTCGAAATTTCTGAGGTGCCTCACTAAACCCCGACACGCAAGTCCTGCTCTGACAGACCAGGTTCCCCTTAAGCTCAGCTGAGACTCAGCACCAAGAAACAGATGTGGAACAGAGGTACAATACAGATGTACAGACTAACACCTTTCACCTAACAGCTCACTGATTACAACACACTTTAAGAAGAAAGCTTGTTCGAGTTCCCTAGCCTTGTGATACTTGCATTTTCCTCATTTAAGGAGATTTCCTCAACGAAGATTTTAGCTATCGCTCATTCAGTCTGGTCCAGCATGCAAGCAGGATTCACTAGGGCTGAACAGGAACAAGCAAGAGGAACCTCACACTGGAGGGCAGAAAAATGGGGTTCTGTACTGTAGGGTTATTTTTTCATTTTTATTCTGTAACTGTCCAGCTTAATTAATAAATAAGTCCTGAGAGTGCTCAGATCTAAATCAACCTCAAAACATCCATCAAACTGGAATCGTAACAATATTATTGTGATTTTAAAACACAGAGCTTAAAAACTCGTTTCTAAAACCCATTATGTTCAGTGCAGTTGCAGTTTAAGCAACAAAAAATACCTCTTTTTCAAACATAACTTCTTCCTAATGGGAATTCTTAAGAGATACTGGGCCCTTTCTCCCCCAACTCTTCCTTTTCTCCCGTCCCCTCCCTAATTCAGAGCAATTACAGCTTTGTATCTGCTAAGTCTTATACCCAAAGGAGTATCACAGGCTGATTTTATGTGAAGGCTAATTATAGACTCAGGTTTATAGAGGTACCTAATATCTCATTAAAATGGAACTGTTCCTTCCAGTTATCCCCCTGTTGAATCAGCAACTTATATTCCTTCCAAGCATGCATAGTCTCTGGCTTACCTCTACAAACACTGCAACACTGGTTCTCTGGAAGAACATGATCTTTTTCTGAGCAGTTCAACGGCGGACAAGTCTCTGTTACTTTTACTAAAACTCCATTCTGAAAATAAACAACATTTTAAAAAATTAAATTGATGAAACCATGTGCAACATAATCGTCAATCTATAACTCTGGTAATCTCTAGTAACAACACCAATAAACTACAGCAGCAAGTTAAATTCATTCTTTACAAAATAACATCAAATACTTTACTTTGACATTTCTATGCTCAGAGTTGAAAGAAAAAAAGGCACTTAAGCTCAAAATTCCATGGGAGTTTTTCCAAATATGTTGCCTCCAAGTGTAGTTGTTTTCCTTCCAAGTATTTGAAGGAATTAAAGAATTTCACTACAGGTTTTTGTTAAAGACAGTCTTCCTTCTTTACACAAGAGAGTTTTACTCCTCTATATAGTCTACATAACTCACTGATAAGTTATTCAAACAAACACAGCAGATAGAAGACCAGCATTTTCAAGTGTCCTGTGTTGTTCTGCTGTGCCCAATTAAAAGAGTCTGCTCTTTAGAATTACTGATCACAATCACCTAATTTCCAAAAATTAGGTCCTTCAAAGTATGGCAAAGCAGAAATCCCATCTTATCATATCCATACAGAAATTGCTGTATAAAATGTAAATCAAGGTCAAGATATTTCTATGATTTAGAGTAAGAGTATGCACAGGAGGTTTAGCTAGTGGTAGAAGTTTTCTAAAATGAGACAGAGCCCTTCTGGGGAGATTTTACACCAAATTTTACTCCCTCTTCTTCCCATCCAAGAAACCAGCATCACCATATCTCCAGATCGAATAGCTGTCTCACTCTTCAGTTGGTTGTTTCTTAACATCTCGTCCCAAAATAGCCTCCTTTCCTTTCTCCCCCTTCAGCCTTCCCCATGCCATAATTTGCGTCTTCAGCACCCCTTCTGCTGCTATGCCATCACTGTGTACCGGCAAGTGGAGCAGAGATTAACAGCCAGGATTTTTGCTCAGTAGGAGCTACAATAACTATCCACAGGACTGTCCACACCTGAGTAATCCCATTTTCCAAAGAGTTGTGAAACTCTACTAAGAAAGCAAGTAGCCTGCTATATTGTCAATACACCTTTTTAATACGAATCTAGTCCCCACGTCTCCCAGAATATTTTTCCTGATGCCTCAGATGGTGGAACGAAAAGATGGAATGAGATTTTCTGTTTTCTTCAAAGAAATAAATTACAGTTTCTAGCTATCATGATTGCAGAGAAAAGTTTAAAAATGTGATCGAAACATATCTAGGGCTAAGAAAGCAGAGGAAAATTAATACCAAAAAATGACAAAATACATTATTAAAGCCACCTTTCTCATAATCTGAGCGATCAGATATGTGACTTTGAACAGAGGATATTGACAATACCTATGTGTCTACCCTGTATGAAGAAACACCTCTATATAGAGACACCCTTGCTAGCCAGAAGCTTGCTTTCACATCTACAAGACATTGTGCCACACCATGCCAAAGGACTAGCTCAGGTGCCAGAATCATTACAGGTAAAACCCTTTGCTGGTAATCAGTCTCACCAGCCATGCCACACCAATTCAGCTACGTTGTTTCAGGCTCTAGAGTTAGCTCTCACAGCATCAAGCTGCCCTGCCCAGTTATGCACGCAGAAACGCCTGCTGAGTATACAACGTGCAAATGATGCACAAGGTGCCTAGCAGGATGTACGACAGCACAGCAGACCCAGGGAATGCAAAACTGACCGTTCTACAATCACTGCTAGTCACTGCCCTTGAGATCGCAGTCTTAAGGCTGAGCAGGGCCAAGCCATATTTTCTCGCTTCCCAACTGTCTTTACTTGCAAGTTGCATCAGTTGCTGTCATGAAAAATAAAATAAAAACACCCCAGGCATCCAGTTTTCTTTTTTTTTTTTAAAAAAAAAAAAAAAAAGGCAGCTCCCTACAGTATCAGATGCAGCATGCATCACTGAAGCAAGTGCCCACAGAAGACCAGTGAAGTTAATGGAGCTATTAGGTCTCCTTCTGATCTCACTTCTATAAGTGAAAGGGAGGAATCCCCCACAGTTGCCTGTGCAACTACAGCAGCAAAGGTGATAAAAGAACCAGACACACTGAGCCGTCATTTACTATCATGTTATCAAACTACCAGCTGGAAAAGCTCTGGCTATAAGTCATCGCCTATTCAAGCTCAGACAAGACAACTGCACCAGAAAAGGTACAGTATGTCAGCATATGGACATAAAGTGTTGACTGACAATTAATCTGATCAAAAAGATGGCAAGAAATCAACAAATCATATGGAAGTCAAATCAGCGGATCAGGATGAGTCAAAAAGCTAAAATCAAATTCAGTCCAAACTCATACCTTCAGCAAATCATAAAGAGACAAAAAACCCCACAAATTGAGAATTCCATTAATTTAATGACAGTAAGACTTTATTTCCCTGAAGTCTCCCATTTTCTGCAGAACTTGTACCTTGGGAAAACAAATGAAACATACTTCTAATTAAGTTTTAAAACAGTTACAATATTTCCCTGTTGAATATTGTTTGGATAACATCAATTTGTTATAAACCAGTACAGATCCAATTATAAGAATTATCATCATTAGATTTCAGATTTTATCCGCTGAGATAAGTAAGAAGAGTTCACACTTCAGAATTATTGCTTTAGGCAGCCTTACAAAAATTACTAACTTTTTCTGCTCAATTCACATATGTAGTCATAGCATCTGGAGAGAAACAGATGTCAAGACGACACACTTCTGGAATAAAGAGGTCAAGATCCAACTGTTAAAATGCAATCCACAAAGAATGAGATCTGGAGTCAAACATTCACAACCAGATAATTAAATTTCTTGTAATTACAACGGTAAGTACATGAAAAAGTATTGGCTATAAGCCTAATCAGTGACACACAGTGAAAATCTGAACCACAAACAGCGCATTTCAGATTATCAGCTTTGGAAAATAATAGCAAGACTTCAGATAAGGTTCTTTGGGGGTTTTGTTGTTGTTTGGGGTTACTGATCAGCCTTTCAGAAGAAGGTTCTAAATAGCGTCCTCAGCTGTCACTCTAGGAACCACACTGTTCCTTATTTTTATGAAAAACTTCTTCGTCAAGCTTCCTGAAAGTCGGTGAAGCCCTGTCCATCTTTCTAGTATTTGTATGGCACTCTCTAACTGCCCACCCCCAGCATTAATGAGGAGGAATTTATTCTTGTACCCTTTGCTGTCAAACACGTCATCCAGTTACAAATAGGCATCATCTCATTCACAGGCACTAACCCAGAAGTCAGCTGATCAGCAGTAAACTCCCGATCGAACAAAAGTTATAGAATTCTTGCCATTGACTTCAAAGGAGCCACCTCATCATATTGGTGAAATCCACAAGCCAAAATAACCACTTCCTGAATGCAGGAAGGTGCAGTTTTCTAAAGGACAAACACACTTCCATTTTCAGAGGGACCTCAACAGGCTGCAGAAATCGGCCAACAGGAACCTCAAGAAGTTTAACAAGCAAAAGCACAAAGTCATGCACCTGGGAACAGCAATCCTATGTGTCAGTGCGTGCTGGGGTCACCCTGCTAGAAAGCAGCTTGACAGAAAAGCATCTCGGGGCTCTGGCAGGCACCAAGTTGAACATGAGCCAGCCACGTACTCTTGCAGCAGAAAGGGCTAACGGTAACTTGGGCTGCATAAGGCTAAGTATTGCCAGCAGGTCAAGGGGAATGATCCTTCCCCTCTGCTCAGCACTGGTGAAGCCATACCTGGAGTGCTGGGTCCAGTTTTGGCCTGCCCAGTATAAGAGATGGAACAACTGGAGACAGACCAGCCAAGGGCCACAAACACAAGTAAGGGACTAGAGCATCTCTCACAGGAGGAAAGGCTGAGAGATCTGGGACTGTTTAGCCAAGAGAAGAGAAGGCTCAGGAGGCACTTTATCAATACACATAAATACCTAAAGGGAGGGTGCAAAGAGGACAGAGCCAGGCTCTTTTCAGCAGTGCCCATGGGCAGGACCAGTAGCAATGCGCACAAACTGAAACTCAGGAGGTTCTGTCTGAACATCAGGAAACACTTTTTCAGTGTGAGGGAGAACGAGCACAAGCACAGGTTGCCCAGACAGATTGTGGAGTCTCCGTCCTTGGAGATCTTCAAAAGCCATCTGGACACGGGGTCTTGGGCAACTGGCTCTAGGAGCCGCTTCTCGAGTAAGGGAGTTGGACAAGATCACCTCCAGAGGTTCCTTCCAACCTGAACTATTCTGTGATTCTTAGAAACACCCATATACTAATTTTGTCATTTTGTCACTGTAGATTAATCTAGAGAGTGTTTGTAGGCAGGATTCCAGCTGGAAATAGCTGCCCATCAGTAACATCTGTGCTTATAGTTAAGAGGATGTGCATCACAAATACATCTTTAGTCTGGATTAGTTTTCAGAAATAAAAAAACTGCTCACAGCCTGATAATCTTTGATCTATCTGGATCCATCAGTATTATTATTACTTTTATTAGATGGAAAAAATATAAAAGTTAAAAGTCTCTTCAGCTTGGATCAGTACCTATGCAAAGAATAACCATCTTCAAATAGAAATTGAATTGTGAAGTTTCAACTTTATCTTCTTGACATCACCCCACCGACAAATACATCCTCCCACAGACAGAAGATCTACTCCCCAAGATTTTTAAGTCATCTTTATGAACACTAATAAATTGACAGTTGATGTGTATCCTCTATTGTATTCCTTCATGGATCAACTTTCCAAACTTAACATCTGTTTTTCAAGTCTGGATAATATAACCATATTAACTTTTTTTTGATCCTTCCCGTGGCAGAACGTCCTTCCTTTACTCATACAACACCTTGCCCAGTGTCCATTCAACATCAGTAGGCCTGCAACAGACAGAAAACGATGACTACCGCCACAGCTTGACTCCTCGCCATTCATCCTTCATCTAGTAAGCATTCCTAATTGAGGCAGTAAATAAGCAGGTGTTTTGCTTGCAGTTTTTCAGAGGTCATGCTGAAGACACATTGAATGAACTTCCTGTCTGGAGACACATCATCTCATAGAAGCAGCGGTAAGCACCCACCTAGAAACTCTCCCAAGTCAGAATGACAACCTTTGCCCGCAAGGTTCAATGCCTTCCTGAAATTCCTGAAACACTGCTGTGAAAATACCTTTTTTTTTTCTCCAACATGGACTGATATTTTTTTCATGATATTGCATTCACATACGCTCTTTCCAACACTTATCAATACTCTTCTTTCAGACGTAAATAATACAAACTGCAACATTTCTGCAGTTAGCATTGCCATATTAATTTCCTTTAACAATAAGTAAAATGCAAAAGCTCTTTTCATTATTATTTTAGTCACTTCTAATACGACAGATATTTGATGGTCAGTATATGCTTTTAATCTTCATGAATGGATTATCATACTCATAACGATGAATATAACGCTCTTATTTATAGCACAGAGAAGTTCCACTGACATAATTCAGATCACTCTCTCTGGTCTCACTTCAGTGTGAAAATCCTCCTGTTCTCATTTTATTTCAATACAGGTACTTTCCCTCCCAAATAAACATTCTATGTCATATTATAAATAACAGGCACCTTAGTCTGTCTTCAAGGCAATGGCCTTGCCCACATATGCACATATACAATGTTGAGCACCCCTATGCAGCTAAACACTAACAATAGCAAAATAATTCTGCATAACAAGCTGCTTTCACAACATCTGCAACCAGCTATTGTCCGTTTCCATTAGTGAACATAAAATTGCTACTGTGTACACTCAGCCACAAGCACAACAATAACCAGATCATTGTAATCTTTTCCAAATGTTTTACATAATTGTTCTAGCATACTGATCTGTCAATAACATTTCTAAGTCTCCCACTTTTCACCCTTCCCCCTCCACAAATTCAACAAGATGTAAAAACAGAAAATACTTGAAAATTACACGTGAGAGCAAATATGTTTAAAATATCTATACCCTTCTGAAGTGATAAATCATATTTAAAGCACACACATACTCACAAAAAATACACGTCTCAGCAGAACAAGGGGCATTTTATAATCATCTACTACTACTCTCTTCTTCTTCTAAGTCTAGCCTTGACAACAACTGGTTTCTGTCATACTCACACGCCACGTAGCACTCACATTCACTAACACTCCATGAATGTTGCTAACACAGCCTCCTTTTACCTGTGTTCGTAAATACTGACTGTAGTTGTCTAAGTGTTATGAACTTGCCAAGAAAGACCCTAGTGCAGTCCAATACTTAGTAATTCACCTCAATCACTAGCAGAGCTACATACAGTTTAAATAATACTAAGGTAAATTTAGAGTAACTCAAACAATATAAGGCAGGTTGCTTCAAATCTTAGCAATTTGGCTGAAATTACTAACTGGCTCGAGATGCTGCTGCCTTTCTCTGGAGCTTATGAAAGCAGAGATAAAGGAGAAAACATCCCTCCAAGTCATTTTTGCCCTATTTTTCATTACCCGGCAAGGGTCATATTCCTGTCTTGTATTCATGTTTGTGGCTTTGACTTCAAGGTCACCTTTTCAAGACAACAGATGTCATACTTGCATGAAGGAAGCCTGAAGAAATGCACTAACTTATCATTGTCACTTTTGAACACCACACATACGTTTAAAATCAGGAAAAGTTTATACAACTGAAACTTACTCGACATTCCCTGCAGCTCTTGGTTAATACTCGTTGACCTTCTGCTAGCACTTTGCCTCCATAGATACACTTTGCTGTCATTTGAGAGGAGCAGGTGAGAGATTAAAAATAAGTTACATCAGTATTGAAGTACTAAAGAAATGCAAAGTATAACATGAAAGTAAAAACAGTAATTACATACACTGAAAAAATACGGATATGTTAAAAATATGATGCATTTTGCTTTCATCAGAGGTCAGTATTATATATAATTACCAACGAAGTAGCTAATAATAAAATCATTTTAAGAGCAAGCAGCAAACCTTTACACAAACTAAAGAGGAGGAATAAGAGCATAAGACAATACATACTGGACCAAACACTAATGGGAGTATTCAACAGAAAATATTTTCATTACTGACATTCTGTGGATAAGCTACAGCATTTGTGCTACTAGAGGTCTTCATGACTCACTTCAAGAACTAGAGACATTTATTAGTGTACTGTTCATCAAGAGAATAATATAAGCACAGATTTCAATTAAACCTTCAGATTTTCTGTGAGCACAAAGGTGAACTCTTCAACTTGCTCGAGCACTGCACAATGGGATTAGATGCAGCGAATGACACTACTGAATCAACAAACTGTAAAAATCTGTTTCAGAAAAATATTCTTAAAGCACACATGAAATAAGCAGATTTCCAAGGAAACTGAAAAAATAAACTACTAATAAATTCTTGCCTAAAGTTTTGATCCTCTGCTAAAGATAGCCAGCTCCACAATCGAACCAACAGACTAGAACATGTGAGCACTCCATCTCAACGCAAAATCAACGAGCTTAGCTTGGCAATGCTGCCATCGTGAAGCAGAGCGTAACCTCCAGCAGGGCCACAGTAGCATACAGCTCGGTCTTGTATTACCATAACTATCACCATCCTCTCGGAAGTAGATGTCTAAATTTCAGTTCCAGAGGAGGACAGTAAATCCATTAATTAAAGGGTAAAACAGCTGGACTATTATGATCTTACAGAAACCAAGTATTCATCATACAGGCACTCTATATTACTAACCAAATCAATGCTAAACACTGATAAAATAACTTTTTGTTGTGGCATTTCAGCACTCTCTGCGCTTGACCAACAACAGTCTGACCTACGACAGTGAAAGGAGAGCTAAAGGTATGAATCCTATGTTGCAACTGAACAAAGACTTAAAAGTTTCCTGAGTCAAGGCACACAAACAGTAAAAGTGGAAGCATTCAAAGTACTCGGTTCTTAAAAAAAGTCACAGACTGTCTAGTAACTGTTTTACCTCAATTTCTCTCCTGAACACCAAGGTAAGGGAACCCAGCACTTACAGGTGCATGTGTGTACCCCTTACAGGTGATACCAGTAGGAGTATTCCACAGTAGCAACTGTCAGAGCCAGTTTGATTCCCAAATTTTAAACATAAAGGACTGCTAGATCAAACCTCATAAACTGTCAGACATAAATTTGCTTCTAAGGACTTTCTGTTTAAACTTACACTCTTGAAAATGCTCCTTTCTTTAAAAAAAAAAAAAAAAAAAAGGGAAAAAAAACCAAACAGAGCTCAAGATTTTCAGATGAACTCAGTTTTCATCATCAACAATGCATTTTAAAACACAGCTTTTTCCTTTTGGTATCCTAGTTCCCCTCATTTTTCTAAAGCTGTCCTAGTTTTTATGCCTGAGTTGTTGTGATCTCACTTATGAAGAAAATTTCAGATCAGGAAGCTTGGTTTAAATTAGGAACCTCAGTAACTATTTTTGGGAAGATGAATTAGAGAAATTCCTTTTTTATTTCTGTCTTTTCCCTGGACATGACTTGCTTTTAACAAAAGAATGGACAAAACAGAAAGCAAGTTAACGTACAACTCAGAAAAATGATGAGATTTTAAACAAAATTATAGTCTTCTGTCAAATAGTAGATGAAAGGCTAACACAAGATGGCAGGGATCAAAACAGAAGAGCTTCACTTTTAAAACCCTTAACATACCAGACATTAGAACTACTTTGTTCGTTAACCCTCAGCTAAGACAGGAAAGTGTTCAATAATCCAGCCATTCAATAATCCCTAGAGACCACAAATTACAGCTGATGATTCTATCAGAGCTAAACAGGAAAAGCACAGAGAAATTAACACCTGCAGTGCAGTTCTTTGGAAAGCCTCAGCAATTACCACTATCTTCCCAGAAGTGACTGACTGTGGCCCTAGCACATCATTCTGTCAAGGAGCTGGCATTTACAATCAATTTCAATCAACTTCCATACATCTCTTCCCATTGACTGACATGCTGAGTTCTTGTCAGAATAACGAGTCAAGTTTGTGCCAATCACTGACAAAAGGCAAGTTTGATTGTTCATCTTTCCATTACAAATAACAGGAACACAGTTCACTCATGGGGATGTACGCTGAAGCTACGATTTCGTGCCTTACAATTCCTTTGTGTCAGATTTTGACCATTGTGCATACATGCATGACAGCACAGGAGCGTCAAGAGAAGCATTCAGTTTCATGAAAGGACCTTCTAGACTCGCAACATTACAAACCAAAAATCTTTTGAGACAAAAAATACATGCCAGCATGGCCACTTTACCAATACTTTACAAGTATTCTGTTCATAAACATCTTTTAGTAAGCAGAATACTCATGCTGACATATAGCTGAGAGAAATCAGTTGACATGAGTAAACGAGAGCAAGGGCAAGAGCACAGCTAAAAGACATCTGTGCATGGGATTAATGAATTCAATGATTGAAGAAGGATGACAGAATGCTAAAAAGTGTTATTATTTTCCTAATATATCTTAAAATAATTCAATATCCCTGTCTTAATGAATTATTGAAAAACTCATGGATGACGTTTACAAGTCTCTAAGATCGGCAGGGGGGGATAATTTGTGCTTCTTAAGGTAAGACTGGTGTCAGTACTCAGATAAAGTTTCTGTATATAAATTGTCTTGGTCCTTTGTACTACTATTAAGGCAACAAATATTGAATATTCCTTCCAGAAATGTTATTTACAGCTTTCATTTCCAGAAGAAGCAGCTGAAGTCTGACAATAACGCTGATCACTATGTTTTTTCTTTCTTCTCATGAATTTATTTTGAAATTAATTACAGCAGACTATCACTGCACACAGTGATACCAACCCACTGTCTGAAATTTAGTCATCGTTTTAAAGAACAACCTTCCAAGCCGAAATAAAAGACAGGCAAAAGACTACCACTCACTTCGTTACTCTTCGCTCCAGAAAGTTATGACCATAGGCTTGATGCTCCTCACATCAAGAGGAGATACAAAGTATTCAAGCCAATTAAGTCTTCCCAGCCCCGAACAAGAGAATGAATAACTTTACACTGACAATTGGTAAAAAGAATCTTAGAAGTTTGCAATGCTTGTTCATTTCTCCGCAATTATTTATTTTCTTCTTGTATCAAGTTTGCCACTGTGACTTATGTTACCTGAATTACCAGGGCCTACAAAAGTCATTACACGGTGGACCTGCTTTCAGGACAAGTTTAACTCTGCTTAAACAGAGGGTGAAACTAAAAGGTCTGTGTGATCCACTTACCCTTGCATGTTTTGCAGCATTGGCCTTCCACGTGCACTGGGAGAGCATCAGGAGGACAATCGAGAGGGGGACAGGACATCCTTCGGCACTCCACAACTCCACTCTAAGCAAAGGTTTTTAAGACAAAATTCAACTACGACTGTTGGTAATTAGTAACTATTTTATACAAAACACAGAAGACTGAAAACTATTTAAGTAAATACAAATAGCATTGTGGATTACAGACCCATCCTTCAGCAACAGGTTTAATCCTATCCAACAGCAAACTTGAATCAAAATGCATCTGAAGGCAAACCACCTCATTTTGATCCATATTCCTGGCTTTATCCCTCTTTCCCTGAGCAAAATGCAGTAAGTAGAATGCATAAGCCCATCTTTACAAAAACATAAGCACCACTTTCTGTAGGCTGTGCCAATCATCTCTGATATTTTTCACAATCAGTTTTCTATTTTCTAGAGCAAATAAAGACTCTCTTCAGATATTTATCAAATAATATCATCGAGACATGATTTACATACTAATTCTCTTCTGTTCCTTGGTTTTTCAGAGTGATAAACACTGAGAACAGAATCTGCACATTGTTACCATGCAAGATGCAACTAAGCATCTATGAATACTATTAAGATAATGCTTCCTTTATGAAAAAGCTACAGCAGTGAAGAAAATTCCAAACCAGACACAGACAATGCCACGGCTTCACCCCAAAACTGTCCTCACAGATATAATTAGAACAAATAAGAAAGCGTTGTCAAGGGAAAGCCGGTTTTATTTATGAAGCTTGCACATAAGCAGCGTCAAGTTTTTATATATTTATTTTACCATTTCCCTCCCCATTGTTCATACTGCCACTAGATGCATACTAAAAACATAATAATTCTCAGAGTTGACATTATGTATTCAAGGACCATTTTCACATTTTAATTAGGTTCTACTCTTTAAACTCTTTAGACATTCTTACTTTGCATGTGCAATTCCTGCAGTGATCATCTTCAACCCATGAGTCTTTGTCTCTATAGATCAATCCATTTACTTGACATGTCTTCTCACAATGACAGTCTTCCAATTGATTCAGTCTTGTTTCTGCATAATTTAACTATAAATGAAAGTAACTTGATGAGATTTCTTCAATTCAAACACATGATTTAAAAAAGCAAACATGAGAAAGCAGTATACTTATTTTTAGCTGAACCAAATTTGACTACAACGTTCGAAACACTGAACCAGGACGTCAGCAGGTATAAACTAACCCTACTCCTCGGATTTTGATGAAGCTACCCATGTTAACTGACAACGGTTTATGATTCACACAATTGTCTCTTGTACTGTAACAAACCCCACTAAGATCCCCTCAGGAATGTCTGGGTGCTACCAAAAGCCCACAAACTACAACTGTTTCTAAAAAACAAACAAAAAAAAAATCTTAATTGCTGATCAACCTGATTACAAGCCAAACAGTACAAAGACTGGCAGACTGACTTTTCCTAATCATCCCCATCTCATCATTGTTAAGCATCAGCCTCACTAATACTTTCTGACTTTCAGAAAGGTCTTAACCTTGTAACAGCAAGTGAGATTTAGAGGGGAAAGAAAGCATTTTAATTCAGTGTAGTACAAAGAATTCCCAGACCGTGATTAATGGAGCAGCCGTGCTCCTGGCATAAACCTTGGGCTGCTGGCTATCTCTTAACACTCCTTGCTGTTCCCATTACTTCCTTGATTCCACCTACTACAATGCGTATCAAGAAGCTAAAACTGATGCATCTTTTCCAAGTATCACAGCTGCACACTAGCAATTGCTATGTTTACTGATGAGATGCTATGCAATAATAAGCGGGGAAATACTCATTCACGTAGCAGCAGCAAAGGACAAGGATTTTTAAACCACCCTCTCCTAAGCCATATCGCAGACCTCCCCTTCATACAAGGTACCATCCTACCATCCTCCAGAGAGGAACAACCCCTGTTTATGCACACCTTGTACCTAGTGCCATGATCTTTAATCCCTAAGAGCACTCAAAATGACTTTCTCATTTACTAATACTAAAAATAAATAAATACAGACAATATTCAGAAGCAAATATGTACATTCTTCAGGCCTTAGACTGCCATTGCTCTAAAAATTACCCTGGTGTCAGTTGGATGTGAGTTTCTCTAGGTCTTGATTTTTTTACTTCCACATTTATCTTATGTGTATAAGCCATCACACTGAAGCCACTACAGGGAGGCTACCTAAATCTGGCACAAGACAAGATGAATGTATACTCTATTCTATTCTATGATGCTATTATCCCATGTTGTAGATTGCTACATTTTAATAGTAGCAAATTATGTTAAAAAAAAAAATGCATAGCGCTATAGTATTTTATACATAATGACATATACCTGAATTTCATGTATTTCCATCCTCTAAAATTCCATCCACTTCAAATGAAAGTATTCTAATATATCCTTTTTCATTCCTGCCACTAAAAGAGCAATATATTTGGAAGAAAAAGAAAAAGAAAAGAAATACTAGGCAAATTTCTGTTGTTTTTTTTTTTCTCTGCAGTCTTCAGAAGAGAAAGCCCTGAATAAAAGCTCTTTATTTCCTAAATCGTTATTCTGGGATAACAGGGGATTGATGCTCATCTTCCCCAGACTCCTCGTGATCTGGTGACTTCAAAACTGCTTTTCCCTTTTTAAAGGCAAAACTATCCTCTTACTGAGCTGCTTGTTTTCATCAGAAACCCTTCTCAGGTCATTACATTTACAGTATATAAAGTATATTCAGTTTTGTTAAAATGGCATTTGACTAGTCTTGCACTTCTGTTTTATTTACATACCTTGTAGGAGTTTCTTTTAAATTAATATTCCCATACAAATGGGTTATACAAATTTTTGAGAGAAAGGACTTTAGAAATAACCATATTTGATAGTGGTACTTGATATTGTCCTTTGTCCTAGAAACTATTCCCTAGAAAAAGAAGAAAACTAAGAGAATAAATATTTTCGATTTATTAACTTCTTCTGTCATTTGCATTATCTTGATAAGTTTTACTTAAATATAATTTACCTCCTGTTCTAAGAAATATCTTTAAGCATAGCAGATCAATCAAGTAGATCACCAGAAGGAAGGCATGCAACAACAAACCCTCCAATACACGGGTCAAAGAACGTATCACAGCCCACAGAATCTGTTCAGAAACAATATCTAACTGTTACCTGCTGTACTAGATTGACCAGAAACATGTCATTTGTTTCTAAACCTCACACCTTAATCGAAAAATTTCTGTTGAACTCAATAAAACAATGAATTCCTTAAAACGAGCTGAAACATCCTTCCAAACATTGCCGAATACACACAACTAGATTTGTTGAACATTTTAAACATCAGCAGAAAATTCTCACGCTTCAAACATTTTTTAGGTTATGAATAGATATAAACTAATGAGGGAGCAGCCGCCCACACTATAACAAATATATTCCATACACTAACCACATCCTAAATTCTTAACATTCAGGAATATCTGGCAAGCTATTATTCACAAAGATGACAGAGTTCTGTTAGAAATGTATTGTTTCTGGTAAATACAACAACAAAAATATAGGAAAAAAAAAAACCAGCACAAAACCCAGCAAAATTTAAATGGAAAATATTGTTAATCAAAGTACTGATAGCCATATAAATGTAAACCAACCAGACTAACTAGTCCATCAACAAACTCAAGCGCTTGATTTTTCATGGTTTCAATCAAACCCAAGCTTTAACCTTTCTGACCTCAGCCAAGGAAAGATTAGTAGAAAGTTCTGTGCCAGAAGTCCTCGTGTAACAAGTACATCTGAATACAAAGCACACCCTAGTGTGGGCCCATAATTTACAAAAAAAGAAATTATATTCCACTCAAAGAAATGCAGGAGATGTCCAGACTTATTTCAGTAAATTGTTAAAGTTGCATTAATTGGCCACTATATTTGAAGAGGAGCTAACGGCATTCTAGCATGGCAGCTGGGAATGCTGAGACATAACACGATCCTTTTCTCCTACAGCAAATTAACATCTTGGCCAGATTTCCAACACTCTGACCTATGGTGTCTCTCTATTTAAGGACACAAGAATAAATCAGTTAAACATATATACTGGAAAGATTCAGCATTAATTCAAATAATGACAAAAAATAAAATAGGCTTTAAAAGCTATGTCCTTACAAGACAGGCAGGAAGAGGACATAATGGTGGTTAGCTTGTTACAGGTCATGATCCAGTGCTCCTGTACATCACACTCCATGACAAGTTGCTCTAGACAGCGCTCTGCTGGGCCCCTTATACAGCCCCTATGTCCCATCCTGCGCCAGCACTAGTCTCATGGGACCCAGAGGTAAAGCCTAAGCAGGAGGCTGCTCTCTCCTCCTGCCTAAGTACTGCATAATATGCGCTGCCAACCAAAATTACTGGAGCCTGAAGCCACTAGTCTGAGGTTTTCTTCCCAGACAAGCCCTGGCCTGAGATGTCATAGTTTTACATCATATAAACTGCACGGACACATTCACTGCGAACAAAATTCACTGGTCTATTCAGTGCTGTAATACAGCTGTAACCAGAGACAGAGGAAGAAACTGAAATCCTAGATACAGAAGAGCCTACAAGCAACAACCAGACATCAAACCATGGCGCCCACTTTTCCAAAACGTCGTGTTCATGCTCTGCATCTCTTGGTGCAGGACCAGGTGCTGAGGTTCATTGTTCATGTACCTTAGCAAGCCGCTCTCTGACCACGTGCCCTGCTAAACACCACCTCTGCAGGCAACTGCACAGCCCATCTAAGCCTTGTCATACATCAGCCCCACATGATATACCTGTATCTACATTAGTACCACTTCTAACTATTGTGGCTAGCACTGAAAAGGCAGATACAAACCTTAATGCTTCCCTCAAGTCCCTCCATTTTTAACTTGCATTTGTCTACCAAATTAACTTCCTTTCCTGCTGCATGCAGTTTTCCTGTACAACAATATTTCTCTAACAACTGCAATGAAACAGTCAGCGCACTGCTGTAACAGAAAAGGAACTCGCAGTGAAAGATTATCCCAGCACCACTTTACGGAAGCATAGAGTCTTTGCAGTACGAATACTGTGTTATTTGCTTCCTCTCGTAAAGTACTAGCAAGCAAAAATATAATTAACAGCAGAGAAAGCAAGTTACTCAGTACAGTGCATAATTGGAACGTGCTCATACCACCAGCAGGGCTCAAAATAATTGCCTCTCTTTCACAGTACAAGCAGCAAACTGAACTAAAAGCTTCACATTTCGCATTAGGAGTCATCCTGTCCAAAGCATGTCAGCTGACTAAGTGGCTTGTCAGTATAATGTGCATACTCTCTAAAAACAGTCTTTCCCCTTTCCTATTAGGAAGGAAAAGAACACTTAAAGGCAGCGCAATAAAAAGTGTAATGCTTTTACGCTAGTAGCACTACTATGCAAATCTTGTTTTTGAAATACCTGTTTGGTACCTACGCTAAGATTAAAGGCTTTTACAAGCTGATTGTAGTTGCACTTAAATCAGGTAATTAACACATAAGTGCTGTTTCAGATGAGACAATTAATTGTCCTTTACCACAGACCAGATGGTTCACCAACATTAACCTCAAAAAGTGTTCACAGATTACCCTTTAACACACATCAGGGGTTCAGTGACCTCTAAAACACAGCTTTCTACCCCAAAACTTCGCCACAGCCTTAGCTGAAAGGCCTTGGCTAACACAGATGTTGACTGTGTATTGCGGGAGTGAAGCCTAAAGAAAATCTCCAAAATCCCAAAAAAAAAAAAAAACACTATAGCTCCCCATGCATCCTATTCACAATCCAAACCAGAGAGGGGGAGGAGGAGAGGAAAAAAAACCACCACCCACCACAAGCACACACTGCACCACACCCCGCCTGGAGTTGGGTTAACTTTCACACTGGTAAAACCCATTGATCAAAGGTGATGTCAAGATCAGCACAGCCAGCAGCTTCACAGTCACTTCCATTTCGGGGCCTCATTTCCATTCCCAGGAAGGAGACTACGCCAGCCCTGAAGACTTCACAGGACTTCCCACAGGCAAACACGCACCCCTCTGACAGCATCACATGGTGAGGAAATTGTTGAGGGATTTCACTCCTTTGTTTCTGCATTTATCCCTCAGCATGAAAAGGGAAATCACGCTAAGGCTTCTTACAAAAAAATCAGACCCTGGGCATTTTGTCATGATCTCAGAAATAATAAGGCAGACAATAGAAACCGTATAAGGCTTAAGTGACATCCATGAAGCTGTATATTTAAGTCCACTGCAGCCAGAGCTACTGGCAGAAGGAGGGGGAAAAAAACGGTTCTACCATGAACATGTAGAATAATTACAAAAGGAATAAATAATCTCACGTTGGTCTTAGCACAGAATGAAACGGGCAACTGACAAAGAAGCTTAGGTACCTACTTTTGCAGTCATTTTTGCCAGGAGTTCTTGCAAATCCATGATTCCTTGCACCAGACTTAAGAAATCACTGCAGGTTGGGCATGCTCAATAAAGGAAGAGTAAAAAGAAATGGAAAGGAAAAGAAGAAAAGACACAATAATCCATAAGTAACCAACTGTACATCAGACTTGATTTATCTGAACATAAAATGCAATCTGTTTACACAGAATTTTTGCCTTCTGAAAGTCAGCACACGCAAAAATGACGAGCCTGAAAAGATTATTTTTAAAACAAAGAAGTAATTTGTGTGAAAAATCTAAAACAGAGAGAATAAAGAAATTGCTACTTACTGCGATTCAGATTAGGACACTGCATTATGTATCCATTAGGTATAAAGATGACTTTCACATCTTGAATAACACCCTTTGTAAAAGAAGAGAAAACTGGTAATACAGATTACAAGCATTCACTTCGATCTGTACAAGCTGTTTCACAAGTCATTTCTGAAGTGGGCACAAAAAAATTGACCAGCTCACTCTTCTCGAGAGGAAAATAACCAAAGATGGACAAAATACAACAACTCCTCCTATCTTCCTGTGTGTTTGGATATTAATTTTCATAACACACAGAAATAATACTGCTTTGTCTTTTGCAATTACCAAATATAAGCTGCTTAATGTCCTAAAATGGGATGAGACTGGGGAAAAGCAGTGAAATAATATCCTTTATTCAAGCCAATGACACACTTTCGTAAAAGACAAAAAGCAAACGCAGCAATACTCTTTAGTGATTCAGCATGTGAAATCAAACATTGTGAAAAGAGAAGTATATAGTGCAAGAGGTAGGCCAGCGTCTACACTTCAGTTGTTCAGTTTAGTTTAGCCTACTAGCTTTGTGTCTCAACAGGCAGTTCATATAATCATGCCATCGGTTAGAATTAAATCCTCTCTCTAATCCAGACAGATGGAGAGATCCCCTATGCAGGACCTCAAGGTCAGAGCCAGCTAGCGCAGCTTATATGAGGCCCAGAAACTGCAGCAAGCAGGACAGGAGAGAGGAAGGACCAAAAGGTCCAGTGCCGGCTGCATCCTCTGTTGCCCCTGACTTGCAAGGTATCCCCGACAGGCAGCAGACACCAAGGGTTGCCCAGTGTCCCTGCACACCCGGGTCCTGAAGAACCCTAGATCCTTCAAATAGTCTAGAAAACACTGAAGCTTCTGTTTGCTTTTTTAAGCTCATTACAAAGCTCTTGCTCCATCTTTGACTGCATAACACACTTACTCCACAAGATCCACTAGCTTTAATCATATCATGGTCACTAAGGGAGAGGTGCAAGGCAAAACAAGGGACTTCTAGTGCTGCTGTTTGCACTTTCCCTAACAGTTAATCAGATGTTGTGACATGGCTCTGTCTCCTGTCAGACACAGAAGAATTTCTTTAATTTGAAAGGAAATTTATCATCGCAGCAGTTATTATCTAATTAAATCACTGATTTGTAAGACTATGTTTTAATCTTCAGTTAAATTGCAATAGAGTGAATTTTGCAGACCAAGGACATCATCACTTGTTCAAAATGTTCAGCTCTATCCGTAAATAAAATATAGGCCTCAGATAGCCCTAGAAGCCTGGCAAGTAGAGTAACTTCTAACATCTACGTGTTCAGTTGCTAAAACAGCAGAAGGTAATCAGCAAGCACTGCTTCCTGCTTACTGTTTCATGATCAAATATTAACTGAAAATATTAACAGACATAATCAGATCACACTGTCTTACTTGCAGAAGTATATACATCTATTAACCTTTTCATCTATGAAAGTAATGAAACCATCATAATAATGAGAAGTAATACTGTCACTGGAAATGGAACATCCTGAAAGCCATTTTACATACTTTCTGCTAGCAGTCATCAGCGAGAAATTAGGTGAGGCACAAAAATACATTTCAATGCTTAAGCCTCTCCAGTGAAAAGCTCAACCAAGAGTAAACGAGATTACAAAGTTTCACCAGACCATACCGCACAGCTAACAAGACATCATCCAGAAGTGATGTTTTCCTCAGCTGTTTTTTAAAAGTGCATATTGAACTTCAACTACGTTTGTTGCATCAGAGCCCCACCGCTCAATTGTCTTTTGAGTAGATTTGCATTTAAATATAACCTGAAGAGGAAACGCAACTATTTTTTGTGCTTTAATTTCTGGCTACATGAAAGCATGTTACCATGGAAAAGCATATGAACTTCAATTCACCAGCACAGATGTCTTCTAAGTCTAGAAACCCTCTGAAACAGAATTAATACTATCAAATACAGAAGTGAACCTTCAAAGCGCAGAAATTTCGCTGATGTATTTTTTTAATAGAAAGACTTCATTATAGGCAAACGCTTATTACAGCCATAATTATTGTAATACATATGAACAAACTTGGACTATTCCTCCTTCAGCGTTAAGTCTAGGTTGCCGAGAGCTTTCTATGACCACAGCCAGCAGGAGAATTAGGCACGCGCAGGTCCACAGGGGAAGCCCAGGGCCCTGGTTCACTTTGGCAAAGGGCGGAAGGAGTTCCTCAGTCCACATTCTGTAAAAGGGCATCAGGATCTGGCCTTGACAGGAAGATGTCAGTGGTCAAAACCTTCCAGTTTTTCCCCTTCCCAAGTAGACATCACCTTTATGTTATCATTAAAGCATTTGGCCAATTACAACCAAAGCTTCAGTTCAGCATCAGGACTCACTAGATTGAAGAGCCTTCATCTGTGCAGGCAGATTACCAGCTACAAGATTAAATCCAGGCCTGCAGCACTAAATATCAAGCCTATCCCATGAGGATGCAATACAAAAGCCCTGTTTATTGCACTTCTCACGTCTCTATTAAATAGAAGACTCCTCCCACATTCTGTGAAAAGGCTCATATATTCCACAAGCTCTCAACTCCTACATTTTCGTTTCCTCCATTGCCTTTCTCCCCCTCTAAAACCTACTTCTCCCACCGAGACAATGCACACCACACAGCTGTGCAAGTTGCATTGGCCAGAGCTGGTGAAAGGCTCCGTGTGGAGGCACCAGCAGTCATGCCCAAAACCCTGTGCCTCGGCAACGCTACACCAACACGACTAGATCAGCGCTGCGCTCCCCTACACAGGGCAGGCAGGCCCTATGCCAGGCACCTGAACAGCTGCCCTTGGCACTGTATTTACCTCACCTCGGTCTGTAGGACTCTGAGACCAAAATAACTACAGAAACCCAAGTACACATACCATGCCGTACATTAAAAATACCAACATACTCCTCAAGCACCTACTGCACAATCCCCAGACACAGCAGCGGGATCGATAGAGCCTGCTATAGCAGATATGAAAATTACCGTCTTTTGACATGAATCACCTAGTCAGCAATGCATTAATAAGCTCATTTCTGCAGCAGCTCTTTGGAGAAAGCCTTAGGGGGAAGGGTTCTCCCCAATGATAAAATGAATTTTGCAGATAATTCTGATGCTGACAGCAATCAGATCCATCTTAGTGAGGGTTCCCTGCATGTCTGGTATCACGCTCTTCCTCCTTTCAGCTGCAGCTACTTTGGTTTCCTAATCTGATTATAAAGGTATTCTCTAGCCCTAAAATAATTCTTGTGTTTGGGACACACAAAGAAACCTGAAGGGTCAGCATGTATTTTTCCAAGGAAGCAATTCATGAGATTCCCTTCGAAGCAAACAGACAAAGCTATATTAACTCTGCTCCGCATTTTTTCCCGCCACTGCTGTGCTAAAGCCATTCTGTCTTATCTGAACTCCAAATGCTTGGTCGTAGTCAGTAAGTTACAACTAGTAAGAGATACCAGTCGTAAGGGGCAAGACTTCAATTCCCTTGATTATCACAGAATCACAGAAGCGTAGGGGTTGGAAGGGCCCTCTGTGGGTCATCTAGCCCACCCCCCCTGCCGAAGCAGGGTCACCTACAGCAGGCTGCA
>Ga0181612_129454_pt1 | contig 27436 bp, 11 predicted proteins | sample HoacroProtozoa21_FD_119630 | JGI IMG/M metagenome (GOLD analysis project Ga0181612, IMG submission 119630) | Hoatzin crop microbial communities from Cojedes, Venezuel. Combined Assembly of Gp0051906, Gp0051904, Gp0051908
CAGAGGAGGAGTTGTTTGTTTGGTTTGGCTGGTTCATTTTGGAGGTTTATCTCAATAAAACTTATCACAAAGTTCTTTTCCAGTGACCTGAAATTTAGCAGTTTCTTTATGGGACACCGTGGAAATTACTCAACAAAACAAAAGAAGCTAAACACACACACAAATCATTTAAAGCTAGACCTGACATAAGTTTTTGTTCCCATGTAGACTTTTAGTGCAAGTAGTTTTATAAAAATCGTTTTGCTCATTATTTCTGTTTCTCTATCAAACAGCACTGGAAATAAAGCAGAAGCTACAGGCAAGATTTTCTGGAAAGCAAATCCCAGTTACTTTCTTAAGAGGCCAGGGGAGAGAGCAGAAAACCCCAGTTCACATTGTCATCTGGTGGTGAAGACGAGCAGAGTGCTAGGTAACTTTTAGACAGTGGTGGGAGGGAGGTGGAGGAGCAATAGGATCAGTCGTGAGGGAGCAAGTGAAAACCAGTGGAAGAGGTTTGGCTTCATGGCAGAAGAGGGATAATGATTCCAGATCAATGACAGATCAGAGAAAAATATAGGACAATAGTTGTCCTGCAGAGTCCTCATCTTTCTATTTAAGACAGTAGAAAAAGGGGAGCTTAATCGCAATGAAAGCTCCATTTTGGTGTTTCACTCCCATGAAGTTTTGTGACAAATCAGTTAAGCCCACTGGACTCCACTGAAATAAAGTAGCACATGCAACATATGGTTCATTCATTTTCACTTGTCACAAGAATATTTTCTCTTCAGTATCTGAAGCCAATAGCGTGAGCACAAGACAGCTAAGATACACTCCACTAACCTTGTTGCACAAAAAAAAGTCCTGAAATTCAGGCATTTCCCACAGACTACATTGTGTTCAGCAAACCTTGCCTAGCAACAACACGAAGCAGTTGTATCTTTCCCCTTCCCTTCCCCATGCTCTCTATCATTAACAAAGTGTTTATTTATGGTCATGTTGTTCTTACTAACCTTCAACAAATTTTCTGATATTCTGGGCAAGGCTCCGGACACTGCTGGGGAGGTTCCAAGGGTCTTGCTTGATGTGGAGTCGTAGCCTCTTCGGACAGTTAAGCTTCGGTTCTATTTCCTGCTGAAATTCTAAGCAAGGACAAAAAAAATATTTTTCTGCTTAAAGCTCCTGAGAAAGCCATAGTAAGACATTATTTCTTCCTAAATGTTTTCACAGCTCAAGCAGGTGTCAACTTATTTAGTTGTATTATAGTTAGTATTTATCAACTCTAACTATTTAGTTAAAGCTAGGGTGACAGGTCTGACAGTCATCTAAGATCCGTACTTAGTCAAATCAGAGAGAGAACAGCATTCCCAAACATCATTCTCTCTAAATCAGGTACATAAGATGGAAGGTACCTGTCTCCATGGAGTAAGAAGGACCCTGGAACTTTTAGAGGTAAAATAAATTCAATCAGAAAATTAAACTTTAAACAAAATTACTTATTGCCTAACCTAGTCTATCTTTCAAATCATTGAAGTGCTCCTTGTACAGTTAATGAAGATGGTACAGATCAAGAATAAAATATCTAACTTATCCATATCTTCTGTGTAACTGACCATCTGTTATACCACGGAAAGAATAATATTTTGTCATGTGAGCCTGCCAGGTACTCAATCTGAAACACTGAGAAACACAAGAGAGCAGAAATGCTCTAGATTCATCCCCAGTATCTTGGTCCAAAAACAGGAAGGAAAAGAAAAAAAAAAAGAAACCGAGAAAGAGGAGGTTATGCAGTCTTCCATGTAAATTCAGTGAGGGGAAAGTACTTCAGGTTTTGTAAAACCAGATAACAGGTACAGTAATTATGCTCTGTTGACTTCAATGGGATTTTGGTGATTTATAAAAGCCAGAGATCCACCCTCTGGCCATCTAAAAGTAGTTTTCTTTGCCAAAAGACATATGCAGGATCAATAAAACCATAATCAAAACTATTATGCCTATTAATACAACATAGAGTATCCCACTGAGCTTCTTTCTTTTTTTTTTTTTAAAAAAAAAACAACACCAAAATTCAGTTCACTGAAAGAAGTCCTTTGCAGTTTCCATCACAATCTTACAGCTACCACCAGACACCTATTCATACACTTAGACTTAAGCAACTATGTGAGTATCTGAAGTTACATACAGGATTTTTTTTAAACAATAACACTTATGTAAGCATATGTTTGGCATAAATATTACTGTGACTATAAATTTACATTTGCAGATTATTTATAAATCAACTTCACAAGTAATATATCTGCAAAAAAACCTAAAAATCTGGCATTAGTAATAAAGTAGGTCAGAAACGGCTTCAGTAGTTGAGACAAGAATGTAATAAAAACACCTGCAATATACAAAACGTGTTTCTTCCTTCAAAAATCTCAGTAATTCTAGTCAGCTCAGAGTCTACTCTTTAACGCCAACTTCCCAACAAACCTGAAATTCTTTCAGTTGTGCAATAAAAGTGTAAGAAGCCAGTTTTCAATTAAGAACAAGATCTACTTAATTAATCAATTATTGCAGAATGACAAGATTGAGCAAAATCAGTTCTTTAACACCCAGCTCAAGGAGTAGATAGCCATATCCATGTACCCTTCAAGCTGCCTTTTGATTCTCAGAGATAGAATTAAACATTACCTTGGAGGCTTCGACCTGGTGTAAAGTATTTTGTCTGCTCAAAGGCCCTCATCACAGCTGGTCCCTTCAGAAGACTGACAATTGAATCGACCTGTTGGGATCGACTTTTGTGAGAAAGGTGTTTTTTTACAGAAACAATTAGAAATTCTTTCTTTAAGAAATATGGACTACAGAAAAACAGCTTTGGATTCTTTCTTACCTAACGGCTCTAGTTAAAGTAACAAGCTATGGAATGTTTGACTAAATACAAGGACCTGTTTAATTTGCAGTTTTGAACTATTTACAGAAAACTGAAGGGGAATAAGTAAATACATACCATCCCAGTAAACAGTGGAAAGCAAAAGTAAAAAGAAAAAGAAGTATTTGCTAAAGACATCTTAGCTCAAACGTGGGTTTTAGTATCAAAGCCAAGAAAAATAATCGCATACTTGACCAAAAAGATGTTCCAAACAGCTATGGAGCTTGTCCTGTTTATCATGAGAGATTTGAACACTTATGGGAAGCTCATCACCTGAAAAATATTTTCAAATGAAAAAGCATTTAGAAGTTCCAGCATCTTTTCCAAAATCTTTGTATCTTAGATAGTTTTCCACACAGACTGATGCTTAGGCTTTCAGAATTACAGTGTCCTCCCTACATATTTTGCATTTAGTAGTCAATAATACAGAAATAGCTCTTAAAGAAAGGACCACATTCAAAACACAGCTGGACAGAGTCCTGGACAACCTGCTCTACATAGGCCTGCTCAAGCAGGGGATTGGACTGGATGATCTCAAGAGGTCTCTTCAAACCTCAACCATTCTGTGACCAGAACACACAAGTCTTCTATGCTGGAGAACATCCTAAACACCATATTAAATGGCTAAGTAGTGTGAACCTAATATAGCAGACCACAAAGTCACTGAAATGCATTCACCATAAAATTTCTATAGCGCTTCTACAGACAATTCACAATCTTAATGTTCTTACTATTCAAATGGTTCTGGGATTTTAGTACTTCAACAAAAATATAGCATCCAAATCCCACATTCAATATGAAGCTTTTAGTAGTACAGACCACACCATTTCCTAAGAGAGTACAAAGAAGAAGGACTATCCTAGGTCACTGCCTTCAGTCACTTGCTCTCTCAGACAACGGGTGATACAATCTGAAGCTGTGAAAAATTGAGCTTAAAGCTGGTTTTCCTCCTTGCTGTTGCAGTGACAGATAAGAAGTAGCCACTTGATAATTTATAATCCAAATTTATTCATGGTCAATCTAGACTCATTTTTCTTATGTCAGCGAAACACTTAAATAGCACTTTTCTCTCCTTGATTTTTTTTTTTTAGCTCCTTTAGATGTCCTTACAGCCAGTAGTCAGAACCCTTCACAGGATTTTAATTGCAACAGATGGAGCACGGTGCCAAAGAGCCCTGATCTGGAGTTAACCAAGTTAGCTTTGGAACTAGAAGAAAATTACTTTGTCAAGAGAGTGGGAGCTTCATTGAACAGCAGTATTTATCAACTCAAACACTGTATCTGCGCTTGGCTAGCACAGATACATTCATTTAGGCACCAGAGTTGGTACCTCAGCTTGATGCTGCACAAGTGCGTATCAGCTCATTTATATCTTAAGTTGAAGATACAGACCCTAGGTCTCCTCTCTTCATTAATGGTTCTTTATGTCCTTCATCCTTTTCCTCTGTATCTGGTCAGCTCTGTAAGTATATATCACTTCTGCAAAGTAGCTGCCTAGAACTGCATTATTTACAAGGCATCTCAGATACCTTGCATAATGTCACTAATACTTTTCTGTTGCAACTGAAAAAACTTCTCCTGGTACAACCAGCAATTAAATTTGCCTTCTCTATGGCCAGGTCTCACCAGTGGCTCATTTTTAACTAATCTGTTCAGGTCTTTCTTTTCCTGAATCATTCCCAAATGATAAATGCCCAGCTCAGAGCAAATATTTTGTATTATTAGTCCCTGAGTCTATGACCTTGCACTCCATGCAGTTAAATTCCATCTCATTCCTATTAGCAGCTGCATTTATTTAAATTCAATTTGTCATGGCATAAACAAGAATGTGCTTCTATGTGGTCTCACATTCCTTCCTACAAACATACACAGCCGTATCCTGCTGTCTGGGTGCTGATGCAAGCTGGGAGAGCATTTCACATTCACCTAAAATGCTCCTTACTCTGTGCAACACAACGTGCTGTCAAGGTCAAGGCATGAAAGTGGTTAAAAGCAGTGACTCCAAGAGCTCTAACTAATTCAGTCTATTCACAGAGACACTGGAATGCTGGCTCTCTTTCACAGAAGGACTCTTAAGTAAAGCACTAGCTAGGCAGTAAGAATATGATACACTTCTATTACCAGGGAGGATGCAATTTTTAAAACAAAAATAACAAAACTGTCAGGCAAATTAAAAGAATAAAACCGAATAAAAGGAACATGACAGACTCATAGCCAAGTTTCCTAAACATACCTGAATCCATTTCATCACTGTGAAAATAAGAACTGCACTGACTGCTACAAATGCTGGTGAATGAGGCAATGGAGTTTCTATTGCTGTTGCAATCGCTTGGAAAAAAAAAACACACACAAAAAAAAGAAATAAAGTCATGTCCTTTAACACAGGCTCTGTATCAAAGTTATGGAAATTATTTCCCTTTTCCCCTTTTAAATTTAATGATGAGATGGTCTGTACAATTCTTTATCAACAATAAAGATCCCTACACTTAGGCGATCATATAATTAGCAACCCTGCTAGGAGTCAGAGGACAACATTCCCGACAGAGATGATTCAATTGTTTCCCTTCACCTTGCATGTGAACAAGTACACTTGCAATGCAAAACAACCAACTTTTCTTACACAAGTGACAGTTTTTGAAACTGTGGCTTCAAATGTTTTAGTAACTCCACATTCAAATTCTGTACTCCTAGTCCACAGTTAATACAAATGACAAAACACTCTGGTTTATAACTTGCAAACTAGAGTCCGTCATCGGTGTAGAAGAGATTTGATCCATTTAAGTAGCACGAAAACTCAAATACAAACTATTTTTCCCTGCTAATCAAAATATAGTTTATGATCCCAACTCTTCCAGCTGTTCATTTTGTTAGAGATGTATAGACATTTACATCTGTGACTTCAGCAAAAACTTCTACGCATACAAAATGTCACCCACATTGGTCTAGTAAGGAGATCTGAGGATTAAAATGTGTATTTTTCTCTGCTCTTTTCTCTCAAAAATAAATTATTCTGTACAGAAAACAGATGGAGAACATACCCACTTCTGCAGCATAGCAGAGTGAAACATAGCTTTTTGTACCAAAAATCCTATGAAGATAAATTCAAAGTCTTCAGAGTTATTTAGCCACAGGAAGACCGTTTAGTTTCAGTGCAGGAAATGCTTAAGTAATTAACTAGTCTTAAAAATCCAAGTGAATAAAAAATAATGTAGAATTGTACCTAAAGGATATTTATATACAATGATCTGGTTTTGGTTTTATGAATTGGGTGTACCCATTCACCAAGATATACACATCTCTATTTTATATATTATGCTACAGTTATACACACACCCATATGCTCCCTACTTGTTTTCTTTATTTTTGTAAATACAGAAGTGATCTTTTTTACTAGTTTTGGGATACTGACTTACATTACCTGGCTAAGGTATGTGTTTTGGACCTCTAGCCGACCAGGTAAGTGAACAGGGAAAGCTTTTAAATGAAGCAATATGATATAATTACAATCATATCCATTAAGTAGGTGAAAAGACATCAGTAACAACATGTTCCTAACAGAGGGTGAACAGTCCCAAGGAGTATTAAGAATTTCTGGCTTGATATTAAGAAAAGTTTTCTAACTAATTCTATTCACTGTAATATTAAAGTCTCCAAAAGGAAGATGAAGGTTATTTAAAACTGCATTGTGCAAAACATGAGAAAATAAAATACAGGAGAATGAGAAACAGATTAGATGTATCAGCTATATCATTCTGCATTTTTGTTATGCTGTATTGTAAGGTTTAGAATGAGACCTTACAACACAAAATGAGAGCATTCTAACAGCTGAAATTAGCCTACTAGTTCTAATAACATCCACAGTGGCATAATGGCACCTGGAGATTTTAAGTATTGCCTAATGTAATTATTTAAGCAAAGAAACAAAAAATTCAAATCTCACCCAACAACTGTTCTAAACTCACAGATTTTATGATTATTCTGCATATGGAACCCTAGATATTATCATTCCTAAGCAGCCAGAATAGACTATAAATGACTGCAATCAGAACAATGAAAATATTATAAACGAAGAGACACTTGTGCCCTACGTCACGCTTCTTTCTCCATATACAAATCTTGTGCCAACTGGGGAACTTCCCAACCGGAGCAAGGGCAGGCCACTGGAGCAGCTCCTGCACCGTCAGTTTGACATGTCCCGGACATGCAGAACCCCCTAAATGTGCTTCACCTGGAACAGCACTTTGGTTGTGTCTTCACCATGGTTAGAACATGATGGACATAATCTGTGCAAACTATCTCTACATTTATTTCTGTTCAAATTTATGTGTATATTTCTGTTTCTACTCTGACAAAGAGTTCCTATCTACCAAGTTGCAGTAATCAAATATTAGTTTATGAAAGAGATCTCAGTAACACAGGGTTCTGCAGAAAAATGACGACCCTACTGAGACTCTACTTTCTGAGCATAATAATGAACCATAGTAATGAACAAATAATGAACCCTTATTTTACATGCAGCTAAAATTTTAATTTAGATTTTATATCATGTAGTTAACCAATTCTCTCTAAGCAACAGAAGATAATCTTTATAAGACTTATGCTTGCTATAATTACTCCTTCCTTTTCAAATTTCTTTCTATTTTCATCCACAGTAAACCTGATGTATTATGAATTCTAGACATGAGATGATGGTACAATATTTACAGTGGAAGAAGGTGAGGAATATATGTTGAGAAAAAGGTATTTTTTTTCTTTAGATCAGCAAGAGTGGTGGCTCTGGCATCTTGCTTTCCATGGCAGATATTTGGTTTGTTGCTGGGGAACGTAATAATAGAAATTATCTCTGTTTTTTATTAAGACAGGTAATCTAATGTAAAGCTTTACAGCTCTGGCTGTCATACCCTAGAAAGGTTAGGGATATCGAGATCTAATAACTAATCTGTATTCATAAAAGAGTTTATTTTACACATTTTATAAACACAACTTGATTCTATGTCAGAATCACTACATTCTGATAGTCTTCATAGCCACTTAACAGTCTACAAACCCATAGGTTTGATTCAGTTGACAAATAAAAATATTATTAGTAAAGTTACCTGTATGAATCCCTGTTGCTGATGGTATCATGACCAGAATCTTCTTGTTCATCACCTGTCACGCTGAAACAAACTTTCTTCCCATTCCTTTCCCCCTTTTCATTATCACTGTCTGCCGGTATTAAAGGCTCAGGCGTTTTACGTTCTGATTTGGGAGAATATGTTATTGAAGAAAGAAGGCTGTGAGACAAAAAAAAAATAAAAGATAAATTAATGTTTTTCAAAAGTGAGCTAACAACAGAACAACATTTCTCATCAATGTCCTCCAACTACTGTTCCATAATATGTGAAGGGAACACCTTAATTCAGTCCATATCTATTTGAAACAAGGGAAGAAAGTGACACATGCTGCTGTTAAAAGTGTAACAGTGAAACCCACTAGTACTACCAAATACTCCATCTTGTATGCAGGCAATGATTGCATCTGGGGAAGAAATACAGCACATTCTTGAACACTTTGGGTCAAATTTTGTATTAACATAACTATTTTTAAACATGAACCATGTACTTCTCAGCACAAATTAAGAAAACAAACCAAAGAAACTACATCTCTGTGAAAAGCATGTATTTTCTGAATTACTACTGTACCAGACATGCCAGACTGTATCACAAGCTATTTTACTAAGGCATTTTAAGAATCTTCATTAACATATCTGTGTAGTTCCTGACATCCAAAGCATCTAAGCCGCTACCACAAGTAAAAGTCATGATTAATCTACAAGCTTCTGTGACGAGCAAAAAAGTGACATCCAGTCAAGAAGAAAGAACAGTGCAGACTGCTACATTTAGAACATGCACAAATACTGGAAGCAAAAGATTGATATTCTTGGGAGATTAACTCATATTGAGATGTTCTAATTTACTTTCAAGATCAGAACAGCTATAATGGGCAATTGTCCTTTAATTCCTATTACTCAAACACTCCATTAGAATGACGTTTTCAAACTAGTATTTGGATCTGAAAGGCAGCGTTTTTCTTGCAAAAACTACCTTCCAACTATCCCGAATCAGAAGACCCTGAATTAAGCTTTTTTTCCTTTAAAGTACTTAGACACAGTAGCAGGTTTTTATTGCAGGAGCTGTCAGAATGGTCAAGTGGCAAACTTCCTATCAAATACATGGCAGCACTCAAACATATGTTAGATCTTTTTGTTACACATAATTCTTACTTCTGAAGGGAAACTGTGTGAGATGCATATATTCTGTGAACAAAAATGCTGCCCTAATTGTTATTAAAGGGTAGCATTAAGAATTTCTTCCTTTACTCTTATTTCTCCGAACACATACTAGCAATGTTACATTATGCAAGTAGGGAATTCTGATTTTAAGTGGTTTAGAGATCCATCTTAACTTTATGGGATTCCACCAGATGAAGTAATTCATTCCTAATCCTAACAAAGTTAAGTTTCTTCAGCTACAGTTACATCAGTACTGAGCTATCAATTTCTCTACTCTTTTGACAAAGACATTGTACTAGAAAACAACCTGATCCTAAGCTGTTCTTGATAGTTGAAGTTTCTGGACTCAAGACAACATGTTCAACACCATGTTCAACTATAACGTTTTTGAGTATACACAAATAATTTCCTGACTCTCAGGAATGGACAGAGTTTTAAGAAAGAAATTATGAAACCATGTATTTTGGAAACACAATAGGGTAGACTATCCTTATAATGCTGTCTGTTGACTGTATAGAAATGAATACATACCTCAAATGGCATATCAAGCTTTGTCTCATTGAAATCACGACCTGATAGATGTTAATTTAAAGTTTGACATTTACTTTAGGGAAACAAGGATGATCAGTATCCTTTCAAATCCTTTCGTCATTACTGCATAACTCTCTTTGGCTAAGAGCCAACAAGAGACAGACAGATAAATATTTATTCTACATATAGGAAAAGGTATTGATCTGAACTGTAACTGAAATACAGAAAAACTACACAAAAGGTATAATTTTACTGGTCTTTAAACCCACCCATCCACTAGACAGACACCTTTTGGGGCTACATGATGCCTTAACATTTCATATCAGTGTGAAATCACAACTCAATTCTTCCCTATCACAACAGGCACCAGTTACTGGATTTTATGAGGATAGGAAGAAAGATGAGGCCCATATTTTACAGGAGCATTCAGTCTCAATCTACCTGCTATATTCTTGAACATATATGTGTTATGAAAACGCAGACCTCTGAAAATCAGTTCTTTGTACTTGTAAAACTGATTAGTACAGAATTTTCTGAATATGAAAATACAAAACAGATTCAAAAACAGATTAGGCAAGTTCTTGGCAGATCATTCTAGTGCTGCTCTTAAAACAAAAGGCCCATTCCAAGCACTGCCTGCTGGAAGATAAGATGAGATAAGGACAAGGTTTAATCTACACTACTGCTTTTTCTTGTGCTCCCATTATCATCCACTTCTAGGAAAACAAAAATAGGCTTTGAGCAGATTCATTCTGGTAACTTCTTGTGGATTTTGTTGTTGCAAGAAAATAATCAAGAGTAAGAAACAAGCATAATGAACTGCAATTTCAGCTCCTGAAAATATCTTCCCCTGAGTAATTATTTGTCAAGACACAGACAGACTATTATATCCTCTTCTTTTGTGTGACTGTTTAGTCATTGCTGCCAAGAGCTCAGTAAAAGACTGATGAAGGTAGCTGGAGCTTTTCCTAAGGGCGCTTTTCACTTTCTCTCAGCAGGCAGGCTCTTTTTCTAAGGAAAATTTTTTTGCTGAACTACCATGAACGAAAGCTGTAACTTTGGATAACAGAGTTCTGGAGCTGGTAGTTCCCGAGGTCACTGAAGGGCTCTTAGAAACCCAGTTCAGAGAGACTAAAACAAACAAAAACGAACTGAAGATAACACAAACCCAAACCTGATGCAAAAAAACCCCAATAATCATGATGAAATAAGAGTCTTATTTAAAAAAAATAAAATTGTTTTTTGTCTTCTTAAACACAGAACATGTACATTATATTTTCTTGGAGACAGGTCTACCCCAAACAAAATTATCTTAGATGTCTATCTCTCATGGGAGGAGTATGTGACTGAGTAGTAACTAACAGTTAGAAAATCCTTGTAACTATGAAGAAAATTTCCATGAAACAAAGAAATTGAAATCTCGACCAAGAAAATCCTCATATGTGGAATTCATGCTATATGCAACCCAAATCAACACAACCTTAAAAGTGTGTCAGAAACAAACAAAACCTGCTATGGTCAGTCGAAGCATTAAAAATGGATAGCCACAAACTGTAACAAAAAGCCTATGCAACCTGGGAGCTTCTTTGCCTTTTCCTCACTCCACGGAGGCTTGGAAAATGTTTGAGCCTCTTGTATACTCCCAACAGACATCTTTCCAAAAATCATCTGGGATCGTGGGAGCACACTGAGTGCATGTGAACCAAGAACACGGCAGAGTCACCATACAGAAAACAACTTGAAGAAGGACTTTCTACCTAGCATCAATGGTGGGTATCTGGCAATGGTACTAAAGAAGTACTGGGATACAATCTAACTATTCGAACAAGGAGTCAGTGGACCTTTGAGAGGCTGTGGAAAGGCAGTATTTGTCTTTTTGTGTGTACCTCCCTCTCCATCAGTACTGTATTTCTTATGCAACCCAACCTCACCACTGAGCCGTAACAGAAGTTATTATGAAGATAACGCTGGGAGTATACAACCTTCTCTTAGACATTCCCCTCCCATAACCCACAAGCTCTCACAGACCTGCTTTTCAGGTGAAACACTGGTTTTTCAGTTCGCTTTCATTTGCTAACAGATAGGAGATGTTGGGGACATAACACTGCCCCAAGATTTTGGGAGCTGAAAGAGACCATTACTGACCTCAACACAGAGCATAGACACCAAGTAACATGAAAAAGCAGCAGTTTTTCAAGCATACTGTTATAAACTGTACCAAAGAGCCATTTAGTAGCCCAGTTTCTCTATCATTCAACATAGTGTAAATTTAGAATTGGAATGGTGTTCATATTTTCTGTCCTGAGAAAATCATAGTAATGAGGATTGCTTATAATAATAAGCAATTCAGTAAATAAAGACATCAATTTTATTGTTGCTGTCATAACAGAAAACAGTTCTACAGTGTTTATAAAGTTCAAGCATTTCCTCCTAGCTGCTGAAGTATGAATATTTCTAACTCAAGCACAGCTGTTCGATTATCCTATCTTATTACTCTATGTTTTGTTCCTTAGTAGTCCTAACTTTTCTCTCAAGAGTTAAATTAGTAGCTGTAACTATGATCTAATGTTACACACCACGTACTGCTGAACTGCTTGCACACGGGTAGTCCCGGCTTTCCTCTTCCCTGTTCAGCACTTTTAAGCAGGTCCCTTGGCTATCCTGTTCCCTGTATAGAACCTCCTTCTTTCACAGTAATTACACACTGGCAGTCCATTCAAAGTCCATGAGGAATAAAGCATGAAAAGACTGTGTCTTACAAATAGCAAAAGGTAAAATTTCCTACATAGATCTGTGCACCTTATACAAGATCTGCCACAAGGTCAGCGTACAGGAAATTTATGAAAGAAAAGAGTGAACTCTTGTGTTTACTGTCACAACTGTGTGACTCTCAAGATGAATATATGTGTGTATATACGTATATGCCTGTACACACAATCTATGTGTGTGTTTATTTATATATATACACGCATGAAAGAAAGGCTCAGAAGCTCCTGTGCTTTTCCACCACAGGCTCAAGCAAGTGGAAGGGAAAGGCGTGGCAGACTGGTAACTGGAACTTCCTGAAATATTGACTGAACTTCCATATACAGTTTTCTGACTTCGTTGAGGAAGAGTGACAACACAGGCTTTACAGACAGTAATTTTTAAGTGCATCCAAACACTGAAAGTATCTTAAATTTCATTAACTGACTTCATCTCCTTCAGCATAATAATTAGCAGAACTACGTAAAGGCACAGGAAACAATGCTTTCTTTATAAATTTTGAGGCCACTCTTACTTTCATTCCTATTGCAGTATATAATACATTACAATTACTCATTACTGTGTAACTATTACATTACATTACTATTAGAACAATACAAAAAAATTCCCATGCTGAAATAAGAATGAAAGGACAAATCATGTTACGGTTTTCAAAATAACAGGAGAAGCCAAGATACAGCACTCTTCCAAACTGGAGATCATGAAAGTTCTAAATTATGTTATTTAGATTTTCAAAATGAGTAATTTCTGACATTTGCATTACATGTGGGATCTTTCAAAACTGAAAGACCTATCACCCTTCCTCATCCTCATCCCAAGACAGCAAATAGCCTAGCAGTCAACCCACTTACCTCACACATGGAAAAGTAAGTTTTAAATCCTTGTCCTGAATTAAGACGAACTGTGATGAGGCTCTGGGTCTCCCACATGCAAGTTAAGTGTCCTAATCACTCAAGAGTGGCTCTCCATAGTTCTTCATTAAGGCAAATGCTTTTTTGAAAAATTTCTAACAAATTAATAGTCTTTCTATGGGTGAAAAAAGCTTTACTTACGAATTAATATTTGGGACTGTTCGGCAATACCTGAAGAGTTCAATAAATGTTATATTTATACCCTCCGCCCTTTGTTTCCATTCCTAATGAAATTTTAGATGACGTGGGCCTCGCATTTCTCTCACCTCACTATGGTTAGCATTTCCATATTCTGGAGCAAAGCTATAAACTAAAGTGGGGAAAAATCAGGGATGTTGGGAAAAAGAACAAAATATAATATTACCTACACTTAAATTCTTGGCCTTATTTCAATTCTATCTGAAGTCAACATCGATCCTACACTACACAAAAAGGATATACAGTTTTATTAGCATCTTCAACAGAAAAATTAAAGGCAAGTCCAGGTAGTAATATTTACTTACTCATCTATTTGACAGACACACGTTTCCACCTCTTTCAGTGCAGCCTGTAATTTGAGCAGCAATTTTTGATAGACATCTTGTGTTTCTAAATCTTCTTCTTTTAAGAGGTACCTCAGACCGTGGCCCTCTTGCTGGCCCAGAGACTGTCCTGAAGGGGCAGCCATAGTAGTAATGGTATGTTGGACATATATCATGGGATTCAGTTTACCTGGGAATAATCCAAAGAGACTACATCAGTATCTTTTTTTCAACATAGATTTTGAAGTAAAATACCTAACAGACATTGAAATATTTTCCTGCCTAAAACTTCAAGTAATTATTTACTTTTGCATTTTATTTTGCAAATCAAAGTCAAGCTATTTCAGCAAAAAGTTATTGTGAAATTATGACTAGCTTTTATTATGTTTTAAAATAAACTTAAGTATCAAAACCAGGGAGATTTCATAAAGGCTTGTTCTTAATTTTAATATTTGGGACATACAACTAAACCAGTTACCTTTTAAGACTCTACATCAGAAGCACTGGAAGTAGTTCTTTAAAGCTCAGCTGACTTACCTTGATCAGTGTTCTTATTTTCCTTTTCATGGGAAGAATGTTTTCTGCTGTCTAACTGTACACCAAAGGCACTACTGAGGGAAGTTGAGGTTTTAGGGTAAGACACTTCCATCACATTGATATGGCAGTTGGTTGGACAGAAATCACTGCTGTGAAGTGGTGAAATCTTTGACTTAGCTTGTTTGAAGGTAGGCCAAGCTCTGTTTTTTAATACTCTTGAAAACTAGAAGTGAGAAAGAAAACAAAATTTTGATTAACAGCTTCTGATGTGTCAGCATTTGGCTGACAAAACTTGTGTACCTGACTAGAAAACAAAAGTTTAAAATATTTCAGGCATCCTTGACTCCCGAAGCCTTGACTTGATAATTTCCATCTTCCTCTACAGGCGAAAGAAGAAAATATTTTTCATTTTATATTTCTGAGGGGTTGTTTTTTGAAGTATATGACATTTACAAATGTAACAAGGAGATAGGATTTATCTTCCTTGCAATATAATAAAATATTAGGTGTCTTCCTGGGGAGAAAGTCTGAAAGTGCTCTATGATCCAGTGCTGTATTGCACAGCAAGACATTGACTTACAAACACCTGATGTTTTCAAGTCAATGTCTTGCAAAATTTTCTGAAATTTTTGCTTGAAACTACAATAAAGACAGAATTGGAAGCTATCAATTATGAATTTCATATTCAGGAAGGATGAAATCCTCCCTAATGGTTTCCTGGGCTGCATTCAGAGAGGCGTTGCCAGCACGCAGAGGGAGTTGATGATGATGCCCTGGTGAGGCCACACCTGGAGTACTGGGTCCAGGTCTGGGCTCCCCAGAAATAGAGACATGGGCACACTGGAGGGAGTCCAGCTAAGGGCCACTAAGATGGTTAAAGGACTGGAGCATCTCTCCTACGATGAAAGGCTGAGAGAGCTGGGACTGTTTAGCCCAGAGATGAGAAGGCTCAGGGGTTCTCATCCATGTAGTCAAATACCTGAAGCAAGGGGGCATAGAGGATGGAGCCAGGCTCTTTCCAGTGGTGCCCAGTGTCAGGACCAGAGGCAATGGGCACAAACCAAAACACAGGAGGCTCCCTCTGAACATTAGGGAACACTTTTTCACTATGAGGGTGACCAAGCACTGGCACAGCTTGCCCAGAGAGACTGTGGAGTCTCCCTCCTTGGAGATACCCAAAAGCTATCTGGACACAGCCCTGGGGAACCACCTCTAGGTGGCCCTGCTTGAGCAGAGGGGGTTGGACAAGACCTCCAAAGGTCCCTTCCAACCTCAACCATTCTGTGATTTTGAGTGATTCTGTGAAACTGATAAACATTAGAGCATAAAAATTGCAAACACCGTATTTTGCAGACTTTGCTAGTCCACCACCTCTTCTCTCCCCCATATATCAGCTCAGCAATGATGAACATTTCCCCCCATGCCTGTTTTGGGGTCTAATTCTAATAGAGTGCTTAGTCATATCTCCTTCACTATAACACCTGAAACTTCGTGCACACTCTTTGAACGGGCGTGGAGTTATTTATTTTTTAGGATGAAATGATGTCAGCCCAAAACAGCTAAGACTAAACTGTATTAAATTTGGACACTTAGAAAATTCAGAGCCATAAAAGTCATGAGATCAAGATCTCTCATTGGAAAAGAGAATTATCAGGCACAAGTAGGATTTTTGTCAAAATGCGTCCTTCCCAGTGTAGTTTATTGTTATGGTAGAATTTTTTCTGGAAAAGATGTAATCAGTATGTCTCCAGTCAAAATATTGCACAGACCTTCCTCAGCTATGAAGCACAGCTCATGCACAAGAATACTTTCGAAGTTAACTTGCAAAGTTCCTTCCCTAATAAATGTCAGTACAAATTCAATCAGTCATGTTTTGACTAACATTTCAGTTGAATAAACGTATGTCCCTTCTGAGTAATAATAGGTTTTCGTGCTGCGATATAAATTTCTGTTTCTTTTGGTGTCATATTACTTCAGCCCGATGAACATTTGACTGATTAATTACATTTAAATCTTTATATCAGAACAAGATCTGGAAAGTTACAAGAAATCCAATTATGGAATTGTTCGAAGGCTGAAGAATGTACAAACAGTTAAGAAGGGCACTAAGGACATTCAACGACGAAAATGTTCCTGCAAGCAGCACATATTTCACATCTCAATCTCCCACACATCCTGCTCCAGAGAGACCAAATGCCTGGCTACGATTTAATCAGGTCATAAGTAAGGCCCAAAATTCTTTTCATATATGTGTTGAGAAACATCTGGGACTCATGGCACTGGAATCGAGGTCTATTATAAAAAAATGTTCTGATAATAATAATAGTAGGAACTGCAGAAATCTACAGGGCTTCTATTTATAGAATTCGAACTTTCACAGTGAAACCAGGAGCCAAGCCAGGCTCAGTCACTCCGAAAGTCTCCTGTAACTATGGTTACCTTTACCTTGCCAAGAAAATGACACATCTGTTCCTGAAATTCATTCCATTACTAATTGTCATTAAAAGCCGTAACTGTGAAACCACTGATTTGTGAGCAGATGAGCTTGAAAGTGCAGTTTGTATCAGTAATATCTGCTTCTAGACAGTATAAGCACTATGAAAACTCCCCGAAGACTGTTTCATATCCAGTATAACACAATATAATTTCACTTATTGTCTTGGCCTCCTGTAAAGAGACTGTACATCATGCTCAAATTTTTTGGCCACAGGAAAGGTATAAACCACCTACATGTTACTCAAACTCTAAATACACTATTATTAATGTTAAAACTAATAATTTTGGGGTTTTTTTAAACATATTTTGATTTTTAATCAATTTGAAAACACAGAGGTTTATAATTCAGGCAAACAACAGAGAGATGGGATGTTTGGTAATGCAGTATCAGGATCCTTTTGATCTCCTTCTGTGACTCAACTCCTCATTTCTTGTCAGAGAGCACCCTGAAAAGTCTTTGGAAAACCACTTTTTGGCCTTCACCCTGCTGAAGCTACAGGTTTTCCTTACAGTTTTCTCTCCTTTTCCTTTGAAAAACAAGAAAACATTCTCTGTTCTTTTCCACACAACTTTTAGAACTGTATGAGGCTTCTACATTGAATGCCTTTTCTTTTATTTCAGTTTTTTGCATATTAACTCTCAGAACAGAACAGTTTGAAAATGTCACAACTCAAATCCCCAACTGAGATAAGACAGGGCAGAGTCAGTTCTATGTAGCCATTCTGGGCCTGCTGCAAACTAGTTCCAAACTCCCAACAATTAAGTTGTATGGGAGAAGAACCAGAAGCCAGGATGAGAAAATAAGTTTGTGTTAACAAATTGGCAAATGGTTCATTCATTTATGCCTTTCTTAGCTAAACAACTACAGAGAAATACACTGACAGCAACTAGAGGTCATATTCTGGGTTATTTATTCATTCACATCTCATTAATTTAGATCTCAAGTGTATGAAAGTCAGCACCTTCTCCTTTTTTCCATGCTACAATGTTTTATTAACCTGAGTTAATCTTAATGATTCACAGAGCTATTACTACTAATAGCAATGTTAGAAAAAGTCATACCAATTTGAAGGGCATAAAATATGAATAAAAGGGTAACAATTTGGTATTTAAAATTAAGATGCATTAGAAGGAAAAAAACAGTTCTGTTGTTATTGCTTCATTTTTGGTTAACATCTGCAAATTCACCAGAGGATTTGTTTAAGGCATTTACAAGAATGCCGAGCCTTTTGTGGGAAATATGCAGTTGATTGTATCTGCAACTGAACACAGCAAACAAGGAAGGATACAATCCACCCAGCATCTAAAAAAGGGATACTAAAGAGCACAGATTGAAAACAATTTAGGCAATTACTCAGTTTAGGCATTCATGACTTAAAATAGCCAAACTTCCAGCCATATTTTCATCATTGCAATAGACATTTTGAAGAGTTATTCAAACTGTACCACATTCCCCTGTTTTTCCCTTAAAAGACAAGTATCACCAAGCTTAGGACATGCTAGTCATACCTTTTTATAACTAGATATTCTTCGGTAGATATGTTCAATTTTCTCACTGCAAATGACACTGAATTTACTCTGAAGCTCAGTGGGGATCACTTCATTTAAGGAATTGAGGCTGTTGCAATTCTGCACAAAATGTTCATCACTTTTTGCCAACGCTTCAAGAATCTAAGATAATAAAAACAAGAGCAGTACGTTATAAAAAAGATGACTAAGATAACCCCTCACTTATCCCCTTACTTATCATCCCTTATAATTAAAGCTGAAAAGCCCAATAATCAGTTGCCTTTTAACATTACAGGCAATGCTGCATAAAAACAATTACTGAAACTTGTGAAGCAAAGAGGTTTCTTTAAATCTATCCCCTGCATAAGTTATGCCCATAATAAGTACTTTTATTTGGCTTCTCATGACATTCTCTGATAATGGATTTACTACTAATTTCCTACTAATGTAACCACTATGGCTCCTCTGAAATACATTATCTGCTGTATTTACTTGAACAGCACATATTATTCAAAGCTGAAGAATTAATTCATTACTTCTAGCAAAACATTGGTCTGGCAATATAAGCAATACTAACACACTGAAAAAGCAGACAAGAAAACTGAGTGCTATCCTCTTGTATATTCTGCATATCTATAAACAGGAAATAGGGAACAGAACAAGCTATACTGCCCAGCAAAGTCTGAAGTCTTTCTACTAGCACCAGCAAGTGACAGCAATAGAAAACTGAAAGAAAGGCATGTTGAAGAGATGAGGGTATTATACAGCCCTTTCTTTGGAGTTAGAGTTAGGGTTTCAGGCATTGAAATTCACTGTGTTAAGGAACCTGAGAGATGCCTATTGCTGATTGGGTCCAACTCTGAAGATGTGTTTGAAAACCACACCCAAAATAACTTTCTAACCAAGGCATCCAAAATCCAGATTAAGGCACTTACTTAAGAAAAGGCTCACATTTTAGAGATACTCAAAGAAGTCTGGACAAACAACACACACAATATTAATCTATGGTGGGATCTGTGTCTGTAATTCACTTCTGGTACAGTTCATTAATATACTATCCACCATCACAGATGCAATACATGTTAAGATTGACCAAGGGGTTTAGAAAAAAAAAATGACAACATACAGAAATTTTGGAGTGCCAAATCTGAAGTTTTTAAGAAGTCACAGATTATAAATTACTAGAACCTGAGAGAATTTTTTTCTCAGGTCCCCAGCAGAATGAATTCAGGAAAGTCTTTAACTCTCCTGCTACAGTGTTTAATTACTGTATTAAAACATCCCAGTCACTTTGGTCACACTTTTAAGCTTCCTTTGTGTCAGGTTTAATTAAGAATACAAATTTAAATAATTCAAGTGGTTTTTTTCGCAACTGTACATTAAAGTAAGCGCATCCAAAACCAGTAACTTTTGCAGCACAACTCTGGATAGTTTCTCATCATAATAATTAACACAAAGACTTGCATAACGTAGGAAAGCAGTCCAGGATCACTTCACTCCCCTACTACACATGATGCAGAATAGAGATGTTTAAAAATGCAAAGTAACAATAAATACACAGCAAAGAGAGAAAGAAGTATATGGAGAGAAGCGTAAGGCCGCACTGAACGCACAGAGAAGTTTATGGTCAGAGTATTTAAAACCATTTGCAGAGAGTTACGCTTGATGAAGTGCCACTACAAATTTTATTATTGCCTTTGAGTGAAGGGACCTGATTTTTCTATCAGTGGAACCTTTTGTAGTCATTTCATAGAATCATAGAATGTTCTGAGTTGCAAAGGACCTTTAGAGGTCATCTAGCCCAACCCCCCTGCCAAGACCAGGGACATCTTTAACTACATCAGGTTGTTCAGAGCCCCGTCCAACCTGACCTTGAATGTTTCCAGAGATGGGGCGTCCACCACCTCTCTGGGCAACCTGTTGCAGTGCTTCACCACCCTCACTGTAAAAAATTTCTTCCTTCTATCCAGTCTAAATCTACTACTATTTAGACCTCTGTCACTTGATATAAACTTTATATTGTTCTAACATAGTCATATTACATCTCATTATTGTTTTTTAATAATTTCTAAATATTTAATTAACCAACCTAAACACTAAGGGTGATGACACTGCATTATTTATGGCCAGAATCAGTATACTGAAAGTACTTCTTCACTACTCCACAGAAACCACAGAAAAATATTTCTTAAGCAGTTAGGAAATACCACCTTTAACGTTTTATGTGAAATTGCAATTACAGCAAGAACTAACATCTTTCAGGCCAATGACCTGAAGCATTGACTAGACCAGCTCTAGAAAATCTCGTGACGTTGGTGCACAAAGTTACTGCCCTGTCTGTCAACCTGACCTAATCCAAAGTGAAGTCAGGGAAAAGAAATACATGCCCATGCCTCAGTCATTTCCATAAAAGATCAGTACTTTAGTTTAGTTTACACTTCTGATGGAAAGATGAACAGAAGAAGAAATTTGCAGATATCAATACACTCCCCAAAAGTTTGGGCTTTCATACTTTTATTGTGTACTTTGTTAGCACGTGTATTTGTGTGAAAAGATAAAAACAAACTTAGTATAAGAGCTGTATTACTACACTATTTGTCAACCTGACCCAGACAATACCAGATATATCTAAAAAATTTCACATCCCATTCATAGCATTCACAGATTTTACAATTTGGAAATATTCACAAAATAAAAATGCCAAAGAAAACTCTAAATTTGCACTTGTTTTTTTCCTACCACTGTGATTTTGCCAATGTGTGCGCCTATATATGCACATCTTTATCTTACTTTCAGACACAGAAAAAACAGGTGTTGTACTGGTTCTTTTACTGAAACAAATTTTTAAAGTTGCACATGCAATTCTGATGAGATTAAATAACTGATGAAAACTACAGCCTACCTTCATCAAGTTTTGACATTTCAGTGAGTCTTTGACTTTCTTTCAGGTTTCACTTGATAATCAAGAAAAAAGGGAGAGGAGGAGGAGGAATGGAAGACTTTAAAGTTCTTTAACACTTTTTCATTTTAGATGCTCAATTTATAACCACACCATAACCTAAGTTTGCTTCCTGGGTACACAATCATCCTCCAAAAGGTGAACAACTATAAGATATTAAATGAAATACATATAATCCTAAGAATAAGCAAAAGACAGATGTTGCTCCATTGGTATTAAGTATAGTAGGAATTAATACATATAAAAATTTCTTCACACCTTTGCAGTCAAGCTGAAAAATCCCTTGGGTTCAATCATTTTTTCTAACACATGGCACTTTATTCCAGCTGTGCTGTCATACTCATAAACCACTCCATACTCCAGATGAACGTTGTCAACAGTCAGACTCACATGATCTTTCTTCCCGTCAATTATTGCCATAGTGTTAAATTTGTCAATTACCTCTAGAATAAAGAAAATAACACAAATCAGTTGAGGAGAGTTGGCCATTACACAAACTAAAAAGGACTTAGGCAAATGTTCTAAAAACAGGTATGCTTTGATTATTCCAGTTTAAAACGTTCGTTAAAAAACTCAGCTACCAGTTGAATGATTTAATGATTTAAAAATCAGAACACCAGTAGGTTTATGGATGCCAAAATACTAGATTGCTGAAGAGACATGAACAGACAAGTCACAGGAGTCTCTCTTTACAAATAGTTATTGAAGGGGACTAATTCAATTTCATTTATAATCCAGAGACATAAAAAGCAACAAAAAAAAGGGAAAACTGAGAACTCCTAAATAAACTAGAAGAAAATGGCCATTCAGAAATGAAACCACAATATCAGCATTTACCCAGAGAACATAAATACAGTTCACATTCACTTTCTCTTTAATTACCATGATGCATATGAATGCAGCTTTACCTAAATGTTAATTGCCTGAAAATAATCTGAAGGACAGCTGATTTGTTATTTCTCACGCAGCAGTGACTAACACATTTAGCCTTAAACGATTACCAGTGGTGAAAATAAATCAGGTAATTCCAAGGATTATGTATCCTGTGAATGAAAATTGAACAGATTTTCCCTGAAGTGTTCACAGAAGCTTTCTCTTGAAATAGGAAATATAATAATTTTCAGAGAACAGCATGTTACATCTACGTCTTTAGAATACATAAAAAAGCAAATCCTTATGTAAAACGCATCTTACGATCTGTTTGCAATTTCCTCTCTGAAAACAAAGCCACTGCCTATATTTTCCTTGCTACTAAACCAACATTCTGAGCAACAACAAAATCAAAACAAGCATCATATACCTTCCACTTTGCAGTCAAAGGCATCTCCTCCATCATCTCCGGAGGGCTTGGTGTTTGTTTTCTGAAGATCCTCCTGTGCACTTTCAATGGTGTTGTAAACCCACTGTATAGAATCTTGCTAAAAAACAACAGAAAAAGACAGCTAGGAAAAGCTTTGCAAGTGCAATTGATAGTAACTTATTTCACTGCTCTTAAACACGAAATAGTTGCTTTAATTCTCTGATTATTACTGGCTCTGTTGTCTTCTAAGATCCAAGTTAAAAATAGTATTTTTAAAATTACAGAGAATTTTGGCTTTGTCTAAAATCATTTGAAGCATTCTGTCAACTTGTTTTTTACTTCAGAGTATACTGTCATGAGACAGTACAAAATCTGCAACAGCATGACATCCATCAGTTTCATGTCTCTGCCAAAAATAATTTAAGACATTTCAAATCAAACTGCAGATTGAAAAATATTTGAGACGAGAAATTGTGAAAAAATAAGAACAACCAATTTTTGCTTTGCTAAACTTGCTGTGCCTTCACAAATCTGCTGGCAAATACTACAGAAGAGCAACCAAACATAGTATGTCCAGTTAATCTGTCACCAGCAAGAAAAATATACACTACAGCCTTCATTGCTTATATCTGCCTTTACTGCAGTTATTTTACTAAATGTTCTTTATTTTTCCCCCAGATCAGCAAAACTCTCAAAAAGGACAGAATCACAGGCCCCAAAAGTCCAGCATCTTATGTGACTGAGCGATACGAGCACAGGAATGGTGGCTTGGTCATACAACCTACAAAGAAGCCACCGGTACACCTTACATCTTGTTCTCGCCCCTCACTTACTCGGCCACATGCCCACCACCTCCTTGAGGAAGGGTCTATCAAGTATGGCATCTCCAGACTACTTTTCTCATCCCCTTACACTTCAAAAGAAGCTTGACAGACAGTTAATCTCTAAAACAGCTACAGCAGAATAAATGACATGATTATGACTAATCTGAATTCGTAGCCTTTAAGAAGCTGTTTGTGGAAGAATTCAAAGTTAAGCAAGGATAGCAAACGTTTAAGCTGAAGGTTATAATTTTCACCAAACTGCCAAGTACATCCAATTATGCTTTGCTAATATACAATAATCAGCTGCTATCTTTATCCCATTAATCATAGATAACTAAATTTTTGTATGCTTAAGTTACTATTTCTCTCTGGGTTTCCTAGATTCATCCATGCCTTACTTATCACTCTGTGGCACTGAAATATTTTAATAAGGAAGCTTAACTTTCAGAGCTCCTGTTGATTGTTGGTAGACAGCTGTGCACAAGCCGATCAACAGAAACGCTTCTGAAACCCACACTTCTTTGCAGGTACACCTGAAAGCTTGCTGCTTATTTATGGAGTCTTACAGGTTTGCTTGGCAGCTTTAAGACTGCCATACCAATCTGTACCAGGAGATTTACATTATGTCAAATGGTTCCTTCATTATTTCTACTTAATATGTCCTAATGGAAGGACTAATTACTTCAACAGGAAGTCCCTCTTTCAAAAGTTAACATAAGATATAATGCAGTATGATTTGGAGCAATGTTCTCCAAAAGCATTACAGAGGCACAAACTAAGCATAAATCTGTCACATCATGATTAGTATCATTGCAAATAAATCGTAATTCCAAGAAGTAAACTCTGCTTTCAATTTTCTTTATCCAGACAAGACAGAAAGAATACAAACATTGTCCAACAGAAGCTACACAGTTATTCACACTGCAAGAATCTGAAATGAAACTTCATGCTCCAGGCAAGCAGGAAGACTCCTCGTCCTGAGAATTAGAATATAGCGGAAACAGAAAAAGATCTCCCTTCAATTAGGCAACTGGCAACCACAGGAGAGACTGCAATATTCATGGTAATTAAATGATCGGCTAATGCTCTGTACTTACAAAATAGGAGAAATCCATAGCCATCTTCCAAATAATTAAAACCAAAATTTCTGAATAGGAAATGAAATTTTAGCTGTCTTGACTCCAGTGGGAATACTGCCATTTAATTCAGTCTAGACAGTTCTCCATAGCATTTGATAGCACCATATCTTAAATTAAGTTTTTCTTGTCAGTTTGGGGGCTTTTATTCATTCGTGATTTACTGCATTACAATCAGCTACTTTTTAAAATTGAAATAAATACTCTATATAGGAAAAAGTTAGGTACTCCAACTTATTGCAGAAGTGGATTAAACCAGAGTAATTTTTGCATGTCAAGGCATTCATGCCAGCCAACATTAATCAATCCTCCTCAGATGTCACTAACCTCTATAGGAACTCTACAGCTATAGACAGAGATAACTCACCCGCTATAAAGAATTTAGTTTATCTTTTGTTCTCACCAGTTTTGCTACTAGCACACAAAGCACCCTTTCTTTACTAGAGTGCATGTACATTTAAAGCATAGGTGAGCTTGATCTTGATATGCTATGTAACAATTTCAATTCTGTATTAGAGTTTAAACACAAACACCCAGACAAACATTTTCATAAAGACTGTATTTGCACGACACAGCTCTAACTAACTCTTACTTATAATTCTTTTCTCATATCTATGCAGTAGGTGCAGGAGAAGGATTTCACTCTTGATTTTAATTGGATTTTTCTTCTCAACATGCACTGGAAGAGTTTGTGAAGTTAATTAATGACATTGGTTCACAGTTTATGAAAAATTTGCAGGGACTTGGAAAAACTACATTATAGAATCCAGCTGGTTTTGGTTTTCTTCCTTAAATTTGTGTCTCAGAAGCCTGAGATTTTCTCCTAACATGAAAAAGATAACAAAAATTGCATGCTTATATTAAAAAAATGGAAATTTTGAGTCCTTGAATGTACGTTTACTAGCACGATTGGAATGCAATGGGAACACAGAGACTTTTATAGATGGAATATTTGGACTCTGCTCTCTACGTGCTGAAGTGTCACAAAACTCTGGAAGAAGATCAGGTTTTTGCGTTGCCTTCTCCTGCTGCTGAGCACGCAGCGAGCTATGTAAATCCCCCTCCATCATAATGAAAATATACCTTGTGGTGCTTTCTGCATACAACTGCAGAAACACTTGAAATAATCCTTTAAAAATACCATACAAAAAAATAACTATAAGCTTTGATTTATTTCAATGCAGAAATCACATAGATCTTGAACATCAGCAATAATGTTGAGCCATCTTCAGCTTTTATAATTCAACTGTCTGCCCTTCATTTTTACTCAGCACTCCTTTCCCCTCATCCCACTCAGACACAACAGCTATGTGGACAAAAAAACCACACCACACTGTTCACTTTAACCAAAAATAAATTTAGAAGAAAATCTGCAAAGGTACCAAGTGAGACGTACCTGCATGGGCCGCCTGTACTTCCTGCACGCCGTGACATGAGCGATAACACTTGCATGAGTCTCTTTGCTGACATTAATTCCATTCACTTTGATTATGCATTGGCCAGGGTGGAGACCTGCTGCAGCTGCCACCGTTCCTATTAAAAAACCCAGCACAGTTAACAGACTTCTTTTCCCAAACATCTCCTTTAAAGTTTACAGTCCAAAAGTCTAATTTTTTAATCGGAGTCTGCTTTCACCAATTCTTATGTACTTCCCTTGACCACAGGGTGCTTCTGCAGTCAGCTGGACTCCAATAAAATGGAGCTCCCCAGCAGATCACTCCACAAAAAGAGACCAGACTATTTTCTAAAGGCTATTTTATAAAACAAATGCTGATTAGTAATACGAAAGTGAAAATTTATCTTAAAGAAAACGATTTTTTTAAAAAAAGGCTTTAGCTTGAAACTCACTAATTATAACTTAGACCACTGTTATTCTTAATTCTTTATGTACTGCAAGTTTATGAGCTTCTGGACTACCTCAGGTGTCTCTATTTTACATAGAAAACAAAAGCTTTCTGACAACACATGCAGAAGTATCAGAGCTTATTAGAGTTTCTTGTTAAATATTAAGTGAAATATCCAAATCCAAACACAATTCCAAGGATCTTGCTTTTATTTTAATCTTTTTACCAACTCCATTATAACAGAGTGCTTTACGGCTTTAATCAAAATACCCGAAGATAATCAAGTAGAAGATCTCAAATATAATTATTTTGGGGGGGAAAAAACAAACCAAAATATTCCCTTTGAGCAACATATTTGATTCAGTGATTTATTTTCACAAGGGAAAAACCATCTTGAGAAAATCTTCTATCCACTGAACAGGTACTACAAAAATAGCAGCTGTCTCCAGGTCTTTTCAGTGCAACTCGAACCAACTGCTGAAAGACAATCTGCTGGAGTATGACCTCAGTGCCAGCTACCTGAATGTTCCCCTCCTTATATCTCTCTTGATACTGCCACAAAGATGCCATGGAAGTCAAAATCTATTGCCTAGAGACTGCAAGGCTGAGGTGCAGAAGCTAGCTGCTATGAAAGAAAAGGCTAGACTGAATCTGCAGGGATGGCAAATAGAAAACTTATGTCATGACTTGTCAGCTGAGCATATTTGACAAGGAAATAACTTAAAGAATATACCTGTATTTCCCTCATTTTAGGAAATATCAGGTTAGATGATAGCTGCATTTTAAATCTAGTATCAAAGACAGTCTTTGGAATGACACCACCACCAGCTACTGCAATTCCACCCCCCCCCCAAAAAAAAAAAAAACAAAAAAAAAAAAATTTAAAAAGGCTTTATTAAATTTTTAAAAAAAAAAAAATTCTCCTCAAAAAAACCAAG
>Ga0181612_179956_pt1 | contig 27436 bp, 13 predicted proteins | sample HoacroProtozoa21_FD_119630 | JGI IMG/M metagenome (GOLD analysis project Ga0181612, IMG submission 119630) | Hoatzin crop microbial communities from Cojedes, Venezuel. Combined Assembly of Gp0051906, Gp0051904, Gp0051908
ACTTGGCAAGTGTAGCAACTGTGCTGTTGATGCCAATGGCTTGATAATTGGTATTGTAGGTGCTCAGCGTCTCAACCTCACGTCTGTACTCAGACAAATTTCAGTTGCCGATGCAGCTCTTCATGGCAAGGCAGGTCTGGAAATTGCTAAATTGGAGATTGATTCCTGAAAGTGCCAGAGACAGAATTTGAGCAAATTTGGTAGGATTTAGTTCAGCCCATAGAGCATATAGAGGTGAGAGAGTGGGGGAAGATATGCAAACCAGCAGGTTCCATTAAACCGCAGTGACCTGACAAAGAGGGGAGAGTCAGAAAGCACAGGTAGGTCTTAACGTTTCATTTACAAGGCAAATATGTGCTCTTTGGCGGGGGAACAATGGCCTGTCCTTGAGTGTCCCGACTGCGTAACTGGAGTTGGGTTTTGTCTACTGGGGTTACTTTCTTGTGAATCAGGGGCAACCTTTGTGAATACACAAGTTGGCACTTTTCATGCAAAGAAACTACCCCGTGTGTTTGGAACAGGGTCCTCTGGAAGGTACTGTGTACTGTGTAGGAACAAGGTAAAGTATGTTGCTGCCTTTCCTGTCAGCTGCTTCCATGTGATCGAAGGCAATGAATGAACTTTTGCTGCATTTCAGGATTTTATGCTGATATTTTGCTCCTATCAGTACTTTTTTTTTTTTTCCAGAAAATAAAAATAATTACCATGAAGTAATCAATCCTCAAAGCTGTAATCACTGTTGACACAATGCTTCTTATTTACAGAATATGAACAGTTTGGTTCACCTCTTCAGATTGTTGTCTGAGTTACTGCAAACAGTTTCCTGTAACTCTTCTTTAATCAAGAAATTGAGTTCTGTGACAGGGCTAGTAAAGATTTGACTACAAAAATGTAATGCTTCCTTTCATATTTTATCCAGCTTAATGAAATGTGTTCCATCAGTGTATTTTAAGCTTCAGTATAAGCTTCAACATGAAATGGTACAATTACCAAGGTTCATTTCTGGTAAAGGCAGTATTTGGTAGCACATGGAGCAAATACTGTGCTGATTATTTGGTGTGGCATGGCTACTTTTCTTTAACTGTAAGTCTTCTAATAAATGGTGGTTTATGTTACATCTTTGCCTAATTACGTAATCTTTATTTTTCAATAGATTTTAATTCTTATTTTTCTTTGTTTTCATACTTCAGTCTTCTGCACCTCTTACCTTTTTTTATTTGTCAGTTGAAATCTTACCAGTTTTCATTCCAGACTCTCAAAGTTAGCTAACTAGCATTTTTCTGGCATCCACACTTATGAAATGCCAAAATGACACAAATGTAGATAAATAAACAATTGCACAATTCTTCTATAAGCATGATGCTGAGATTTTATTTTTTTTTTCCCTTTGACTGATCTTTTGCAAATAAGGTTTTGCACGTCTTGACTTCCAGTGTTTTGGGATGTAGGAACATTACTCTCATGTTTTTCAAGATGAATGCACAAAGGCCCTTAAAATTAATTTGGTTGAAGCGGAACGGATACCGTCCAGTACTGTGTAGCATCGTCATAATGTCATTAAATAAATTACTTTATGATTTAAGTTGAGCACTTCTGGATGGATAAGCACATAATAATTTGACAGTGTCCTTCCTCTGTGTTTCTCTTGAAGATCATAACTCACAGCAGTTTTGCTTGCTGTGGGAAACTTTCCTGTAGTTGGAGGCTGGAATGTCCATATCTATTTGTGAAGGACAGGGAGTGCTTTTGTTACCTTCAAAGACCCATTTACGGGATACGATTGCCGTGGGAGTGTCTGGTTATGATCTGTTAGAAAACAGCCTATTAATAAAACACAGGCTCTTGTAATAGAGCACTTCTTAATCTTCTTCCTATGTAGTTATTTATAGGCTGTGACATCTTAATTTGCCTCATGTGCATCAGTTTCTGTTATTTTGAAATATCAAGTAGCTTTCACACGCCTCTGAGAATCAGTTCTGGAGGAAACAGTCTGTTTTCTAAGGAATCTTACAAAAAGGCTTCAAGTCATAAGTCTGTTGTAAAAAATGTGTTAAGGTTTTTGCTGGTGTCTTTCTAAATGACAAAGAAGTTACGGAATGTCCTGTTCTGTAGATGCTTGTATGCTAATCCTGTATCTGTCTGATTACAAGCAGATTTTCTTGAATTCTCAAAGGGTTTCCAGTTGCTGATGGTTCTTATTTGCCGTTGATGAGCGTGCGGTGACCTACCTGGAGCAATATTAAATATACTATTCCCTTTATTTTTGTGGTTGTTTTCTTTATTAGAGTGGTCCCAGTGCCAGATCTTGTCACAAGATGTGCATTGACATTCAACGACGGCAGATCTACACGCTGGGACGCTATCTGGATTCCTCCGTGAGGAACAGCAAATCTCTGAAAAGTGACTTCTATCGCTATGACATTGACACAAACACATGGATGTTGCTAAGTGAAGACACTGCAGCGGATGGAGGTCCAAAGCTGGTGTTTGATCATCAGGTCAGCTACACTGATACTCTTAGCGCAAGCTGTACCACCTTCTCTGCTTGTGAATCGTACTTTCAATCATAGCCGCCCGTGATTTAGCAGTGCTGTACCAGGTAACATAGCAGTGACGGGGAAGGCTGTGATCAGTGCTCAGCTAAATTCTAATAGTATTGTTGTCTGGTACCACTGGATACTGGTATTCTCATCAAATTGAGTCAGAAGAATCGTAAAAGCCTTTGCAAACTAATTTAAGACACATTTTATTAAAGCTCAAAGCACAGTTCATCGGGTTCTAATCAGTTTTGTTGAGTTGAGTTTGCAGATCTGCCCACTTGGAGGGCGTTGGGGAGCAACTTGCAAAGCTGTCTGTGGTACCTTCAGAAGAATTCTATAAGCAGGCTGCTGAAATGAGGCCAATAGGATTGGGATTCTTTCAAAATTGGTTGCCTTTTAAAATTTGTAAAAAGTGCTTGCTTTGTAGACATTGGAACACCTTGGAGTGGCAACTTATTTTAAAAGCCACACCTGTCCATGTGTTAAAACTGAATGCGTTGTTTTACTTCTGTTGTGTGTTTAATGGCTTTTGTGTACTTGAAAATGATATTTTGTTCTTAATTGATTTTTATAAAGCATGGCCAAGAAACAGCACATCAGCACTCGTTTTTAAAGCAGCCCTAGAACTGCTTTTATTGGTACTAGCTGTTTTGTAACCAAAGCTGTTTTCTGCCAGCACAATATGCGTTTCTGCTGACACCGAAAGCTGGAGATGTGTGTTGTCTGCAGAACAAAAGCCAATCAGTCTTTCTGTTCTATTAATAACGAATACCAGTCTCCCAGGTGTTGGGGAAAAGGCAAAAGTAAATTGTCAGCTGGCAAGGCTGCTCTGGGTACCTCGTTTGCCTGCTTCTGAAATTGTTTTTTTTTTTTTTTCCCTGCTGTCTCTTAGGAAAGAATGTCCTCCCTGAATTCTTGATCAATCTGTAGCTCTTCTTCTTCTCTCCCTCAGTACCTACTGTGATAGCGTTTTTTGTGTAACCTTCACAAAAATGTGCTGCGCTAGAAGTGTTTTGCGTAGGCTTTGCTGAGTAGCATCTCTATCTCGCTGTAATCTTGTCTGGTTTTTCTCCCTGCCCCGGTGTTTTGTAACCCTCTGTGTTGCACTCTGTCTGAAAACGTCACCTGGAGTCAGGGAGTTCTGTTTGGTTTGTACTGCTGTGAATCTCTGCCATAACCTGAATTCAGGCTTTGGGGATAAACGTGTTTCTGCTGCAGCCTCCTCAGAAATGCTTGGCCAAGTTATGGCTCTACTTTGTGTTGAAGAAGTGATGGTAAAAGTAAATACATGCGTGGGATGGAATCTGAGTAACAAATCGCCGGCTGGTTTTGGATCGGTTGAGTGGCAGTCAGTAAATTAGCAATGATTTTGAATTTTTCCCTTGCGTGGTCATTGTCAAAGGTGATAATCTGTTAACTTTCTGACGTTGGCTATGGATCCTGGTGAAAACATTTTAAAATGTTTTTCCCTATAATCAGCAGCTGGAGGGAAGTTTTTTACATGATGAAGGATGTGTATGTAGCCTTTTTATTTCTTATTAAAGAAGCAAGTTAAAATTAGACTCACATTTTAAATAAAGTACTGTTTTCTGAGATCAGTACCTGTCAACCGTGAAGACACCTGTATTCTTTAGGTATCACTTGCAGGGGAGGGATGTTTAGTCTTAAATCTTAGCGTGTTCAAGTCTTAATGTGCTGCCTTAAAACTACTTCTCCTGTTCTTACAGATGTGTATGGATTCTGAAAAACACATGATATATACCTTTGGAGGCAGAATTCTGACCTGCAACGGCAGCGTGGATGACAGCAGAGCCAGTGAGCCGCAGTTCAGTGGATTGTTTGCTTTTGACTGCCAGTGTCAGACATGGAAACTTCTGAGAGAGGATTCCTGTAACGCTGGACCTGAGGATATCCAGTCCCGGATAGGACACTGTATGTTGTTCCATTCTGTAAGTATCTGCACCATGCTTTGATTCATGACGCCTGACTTAGACAACATCTGGTTTTGATTTCTCTTGCAAGTTTGAAGCGCTTTAATCTCCCAAGCGGTGTGTTGTCTCACGCGATTTTATGTTCGCTGACATTCTGGTGTTTCTTTGGTAAATGCAGGTGGTATTAATTCAGATCTTGGAGCTTTCATGACTTCAACTGAATAATATTTCAAATAAAAAGCTGGGTGAATTTTAAATAGTTTATTTTAATTGTATAATGGTAGTTAAATAGACACAGTAGTTCAATTTGATCTACAGAGTTTTTCTTTTAAAGTTGGTAGAGCAACTTAGAAGCTTCTGGTCTAGTAAATACTCTCTGTAGTTACTGGAATGGTAAACTTGACTGTGCAGGGGCTTACCGGGTGTGTATTGAGATGCGCAGGCTTCTTATTCCTCTGCTGAGCACCCGGCTGCTGCGTGTTGTCTTGAGCAGCTGTTAACAGCTGGGCACAGATGGTGTTACAGGCACTTGATCCAGGGCCTGATGGAAAGGCAGAGGGATGGGGGGAGAGGGGCTGTGCAGTGCTTTATTTAGCACTGGATATTAAAGGAAAAAAGGGAAAACAAAACACCTTCTGTTGCTTTTCCAGGTGTGCTCATCAGGCACATGTTTGCTTAAGTGCAGAACATGGGAACTGCGGAGTGTTTTACTGACATTTAACTCTGACTTAGGGGTCGGGAGGAAGAGAACTAAATTAATATTGTGGCATTCAAGTGTGTACTGATACCACCAACTGAAAACTGACCATTGAACAGTTTATTGAGTTTGTTTCTCTTTCCCTTTCAAATGGAAGATCAGAATTTTTATAGTGAATACTGTGCTTTCACAGCCTTCAATTTCACTTTTGTTTTGGTTGGCTCTCTAAAATCTGGTCAAAAACATATAGCCACACAAAATTCTGCACAGGTACCAGAGGATTTTTAAAGTATACTTATCTTGGGTAAGCATAAGAATACAGGTTTCTGTAAGCACAGGTCTTAGAAGTTTAGGTTCTTTGCTGTTTTCTCAACCATTTGAAAGAAAAATAATCTGTCTTACCGACTTTCCACTTGGCAAACTTGAAAGTAGTAATGAACCTGTTATTCTTGGCTTGCTGCTTGCCATTTGCCTGGTTTAGTAATGTGCTGGTACGTGGATGGTTTCTCTTACAGTCTGTCTCTTGTTCCTGCTTTTTTGTGTTTTTTTTTAACAGCAAGGTTACGATCTAATAGGTTTTAGATGTGGAGACTGTTAATTCTTTAATATTAAGCTTGAAAAATGAGTTGCTGTTTCAATGTTTTGAAGTTATAGCTCGATCAGGGCAAGGCTACAGTAGTTAACTATAAAATCTGCGTGGTCACTCTTGAGCTAAAACTCTGTGCTGGATCCAGGTTTGTGGTTTCATATAGACTGTGAAAATAGACTACGAAAGTCTTTAAAATTACATTTGTAAGAGGCTTTTTGGGGTGGGGAAGCTCTAAGCCCTTAATGGTTTAGCTCTTGAAACTGAGAAATCATCAGTTCTAGAATCAAGATGATCAAGAATCTAGTCAAGAATTCTCAAGTTTTTGTTGAGTTTGATAGTGATGACCAGTTCTGCATAATCGTTCACTGTGAATCTTTGCAGAGATGGAGGTAAAAGATATTTACCAGATAAAGATTGGTGGACGTGATAGTTAAGGCATGTTTTTAAACTTGGTAGGAACACATCTATTACTCTCTGATTCATTCATGGTTTTGTTAATGGTCACAGTTGGCCAACAGACTTCTTGAGTTTAGTAAAGACACACTTGTTTTTCTCCATTCTAGAAAAATCGCTGCTTATATGTATTTGGTGGCCAGAGATCGAAGACTTATTTGAATGACTTCTTCAGTTATGATGTAGACAGCGACCATGTGGATATCATATCAGACGGCACTAAGAAAGATTCAGGGATGGGTAAGAGTATAACTGCATATTCATTTCTTCCTGTTGGTACAAATCAGAAATATATGAAGTAGGGTGAAGGTCAGCTTCAGTGTCCTGTGTTATCAGGTTAGCATCCTTAACTAGCTCTATGTACCCGAGCCACCTCCACAGTATATAGGTTAAACTTATGCCAGCTTTTTTGTCCTTCCCATCATTTGATGCTCACCATCTTCAGCACAATACAAATAATTCACGCATGAAACCACATAGCCCGTCAAAAGAAAAGAAGTTCAGCAAAGTAAGAACTAAAAATACATGTCCTTTGAAACTCCAGTGAAGGGGGTGGGGGGGGAGAAGAAAAAAAAGCTGAAAAAATATTTTCTTTAAACTAGGAAAGGAGAAAGCTATTTTTTCTTCCTAGTTTTCACGAAGTGAAAGATGCCATGAAATAGAAGTAATCTACTTGATCTGAGATGAAGAAAGGCGGTTAAGATGCTCAGAGATGGAGAATTGGAGTAGAAGGACAGAGGTTGTTTTGCCTGGCAGGAGCTGACCAGAAAGATGAGGCCTGTTGTCCTGTTCTAATTGTACTAAATTATCAGGGAGGGGCAAAAAATAAGTAGGATGGAGGAGCAAGCCTTCAGTCCTGTTTGGTTCATACCGCTGGAGCTATATACACCAGGCATAGTTCTGTATACCAGAAACTTTTAAAAACACCCAAAAGACATTGTAACGCAACCATGAAGAACTGATTTTATACCTCTTCTCCTCAAATGATATAGAGAAGAATGTTCTTTTTTTCCAAAAAGGATTTCTGCATGTATGAGCACATCATTTTTCTGTGTTATAAATATCCTGATTTTACGCATACAGCTCAGAAGTGGAAATTTGTGTTGCAGCGTGTATTACTATAGGAGAGAAATTATGAATATTTCTCATATTATGTGTATTTAGTCCCGATCTTGTTTTCTCTTCTTCCAGTTACCAAAATCCCAGTAAGATAATTGATCTTGAATTTAGGCTGCCATCCTTATTTTGATCAGGCTTGATTTGTAGCAAGTAATTTTACTGAACTTTTGAAGTGAATTATTGATGGTTATGAGTTATTGTTTGCTCGTTAATTTAGTTATGACAATGAGGGAGAAGAGTACCCAAGCTCTTATTCTCTGGAGTCATTTATTCACTTGAATGCTTCCAAGAAAGAACTAGCTTGTATTGTTGACAATCTCCTTTATTAAGGTGCCTGCATGTTGCCTGATGCTGCTCTCCACACACCCACGCGCTGTTTATTGTCCTTGGAGCTTTTAAAGAATTGATTTTTTTTTTTCGATGAAATTGCTAGCATTCTGCCATTTTAAAACTGTATTTCTTTATAGCCAGAAGCTTTAAAACATGTAGCTTTAAGCTGACACCTGTGTCTACTTCAGATTAAAGACACTGAGCTTGCCTTATTGCTAGAGAAGACACTTCTCAGCAAGTACATTAACTGCGAAGTTCGGTTAAGCAAATGAGATTATAATAGTTAGCCCTGCTCCCCATTCCCACCGCCCTGAAGTGGTGAATAGTAGACTTTGTAAGAAAATGACTCACTGGAAATAATTCATGAGTAGATTTTCAGTTTACTATTCTCCTGTGTGTAGAAAGTAAACAGAATTGAACGTTTGCCTTGCTTTTGAAAGAAAATGCTAAGATTATTTGCATTTTAACAGGAAGAGAACAAAATGCGTGTTCCATTCAGACAGCAAATGCTGACAGCACTATTTTCACCCAAAAAAGCAAGTCTTTACTGTGCTCTTGTTAGGTGGTGATACACCATTTTGATCTGTATGAACAAAGTGATTCCCTGACTGGTCGCTGTGAAATTTTAAGCTGCTCAGTGTGATGAGTCAAAATGAGGATGCCTGACCTAGATGTTCCTATAAAGTCCCAGGGTTACATTTTGTTCCTGGCTCGCATGTGGCATTCAGTTCTATTCTTAGTTAAGCTATTTTGATTTTTACCCTTTCTGAAGGAACTTAATTGCGCATTTGTTTAAAATTTCCGTTAGAGTAATGAGAAGACTTTACAAGTAGTAAAATGGATAGTTAAAGATTATCAGTAACACGGAGTTGTTGCAATGCTAGAAAACTATGGTAATGATATGTTGATTTTGCTTCTCTCATCTTCTGGATGAGATATTTATGCTGTTAAGTGTTTCTTTGCTCGTAGTTGTGTCTTTGATGTTGATCCTGGAATCAGTTGCTTGTATAGATGATGTATTTGAGAATACTGGGTGATAAGTATCACTTACATTTTCTTAATTTGGAGTAAAGGACAGTAATTTTAGCAAGTTTAGATGTTGTTCTTTCATTCCTGGGGCAAGTTCAAATTTGATCAAGGTATAATTTCTAAAAGATGGGTTTGCACACAGCTTTGCCTACTAAAAATGTCTTCTGACTCAATCTGCTTTGAACATGGGTAAGTCTTGTGGCTCTTTGTGTCTGACAAAACTCCATTTGCCGGTGAGCACGAGTTCTTTCTCCAGCTCATTGCATCAAAAAACCTGGTGCTTTCTCTTTGGTGTCAAAGGAAGGCACTACAGTGAAATTAGGCCATTGGGGATTGTTATCTTTCTGCTGCATGATAACTGTTAGGAGCAACTAATTCGTTAGTTCAGCTAGAGAATGGACAAAATGGGACTGCGGAAAAGAGAATGGAGCTGTGATGAAGTCGGATGTGAAGAAGGGCAGTAGTGGTGCAAACTGGAGAATGCATAGTACAGTTGAACAGAGCCTGTGGTTAGAGGAGAGGCAGAAATGTGTGTTGATGGACATACCCTTAGAACAGTCGTGTAATTTTAATTACTTTATAATAAACCAACAATACACAAACAACAACTGCCAACCCAAAGCCATCACGCGTATGCTTTGAAGCATACACGTGGTCTAGACGTGCCACCAGTATCAGATGTCTTCAAACGGCTGTCCTGACAGCTTGCCTGCCTCGCTTAGCACACAGTCCATGACTAATCACGGGCAGTCATTTCAGGTCTAAGGGGGCTAATGGGATTGCTTGTGGTCAAGGTTCCCATGATAATCCTGTTTGGCCCTGACTCAGATGGTGTGTCAGAGCTGTTGGTCAGAGGCAGAATTTGCTTCTGCAGGAGAATCAAGATCGTCTTCTGTCCCTTGGCATCGAGTAACCTCCAAAGTCAAATGAGAACAAGCCTTAAACATTCTTGTGGCTTCTTTTAGTGGTGGAGTAGTTCTTACGGGCAAACAGCAAGTATTTTTTTTAGCTGCTGGCGCGGTTCACAGGTGCCCCGCTGGGGCAGGTGCTCGTGGCAGACCCAGGCCCGTGCCCCTGGCAGCCGGGAGGTTTGGTGGGTAAGGACCACGGACAGAGGCGGCACAGCCCAGCCGGGAGATCCTGATTTAAAACAAGACGATCTCACAAAAACAGTAATCAACATAGGAAGCACAGCTAGCTCAGCATGGCCAGAATCCAACTCAGACAAGCAGTCCGAATATCCCTTTTTGATTGTCTTTGTGACACCTGACATGTTTTGCACTTGTTCACTTAAAGTTCTGCCATGCAAGGGGCCAGCATGTCCCTTGCCATGGAAGCACTTTGTTTTGTGAAGGACCTGATGTGATCTTCATCTTGTGAGGTGCTTCTCTTAACCGATCTCAGAATATTTTCCTCTGTGAAGCTGAGGAGGAGAGCAGGCAGTCAGCAAATCCTAAGGATGCTTTACAGAGGTGGCAAAGCAGCAGAATTCTGTTCAGATTTACTAGCTGAGCTGTGTTTTTTTTCCCAAATCTCATGTCGCTTGGGAGAGAAGTGAGCTTTGGACGTCGGCTTGTTGCTTTTTCAACATGACAACCAAACTGTTCAAATGATCTCCTTAGCTGCTCCTTGGCTGACTGCCAGATGCAGTCTCATCATGAAAAATCCAAGAGGATAATCGTTATCTTGCTGTGTCAACAGCTGGCCTGCATGCTATCTCTATCACTCATCAAAGTTTGCTCCATTAAAGTTCAGGAGAGATGCTGCTTCAGTTTTATGTGGATTACAAGTAGTGGTATGGAGTAATTTGCTGACCTACCACTTTTTTAAAATTAATCCATCGGGGAGGTGCCAGGTTCTGGTGAACAACAATATCCATGTGATGTGCGTTTCTCCTATTTTTTTTAATCATGAGGCATCACAAGGAGGGGAAGATACTTGCAAGTCGCTTGTAGTGGGATTAGTAGTAACGTGTTCTGACTGTTTCGTAACTTAGGTGGCACTAAAAGGCTGTCAGTGAACTTACTTCCCTTAATTATCCTTCACGAATCCTTCAGCAGTTTTATATCATTGTTTTGCCAATGCTGTGTTTCAGAGCATGTTTAAAAACATTCTATAGTATCCTGTCTAATGAGAGAGAAGAGATGTAATTTCCAAACTTCTGTCTAGTACTGAGAACCACATCTGCGAGAACTCAGTTTTACTGCTTTGTAAACTCTGCCTCTGTGGTATAAAAGCTCTGTTTTCTTGCTTAGATACTGACAGCAGCCAGCGTTGCGCTTGAAACAACTGTAGCTGTTTGCACATGCAAGCCAGAAAACATTCAGCTTGCTGAAATGATCACTGTGATCAAATAAATGCCTGTAAGTAGGGACTGTGGTAGTGGGAGCATATCTGTTTCACAGTTAGGTGTTGCTTTTGTAGAAAAGCTTTTCCCCTGTGTTATATTTAAATGGAAATTATATTGTACAGGCTTACACAGCATTTTATTGAAGCTTTCTCAGGAATTACTACTTGTTTATGTAACTGACTGCTAACTGAAGGCCTGTGTGGCTGAATATTGTTTTCAGATGTTGAGGCTGTGAGCTTTTCATTTTTGCTATATTTAAATAAATGAAAATGTTAAGTTCTGGAGAGATGATTCAGGCCTCTTATTTTCAATTAGTTACTGCCCTCCTACCCTGGAGTTTATGGGGGGAAAAAAGCCTCAGTGGCACAAGAAAAGCGTTCACCATTTACTAGACTTTCTGGGATTGTATCGTGTTTAGTAATGTCTCTGTACAGCTTTTCCTCGATCAGTAACGTATTGTCATAGGAGCCAAGTTAGTATTGCGTAGCGACAGGCCGGTGCCGTGTTCAAAGCAGCCAGGGCTAAGTCCTCAGTTGCTGCTTTGTCCTTGGAGCTGTCTGCCCACAGCTGACCTGAGGGATTGCCGGGCCTGAGAGACATTCTGAATGGTGTGAAATCGCTTTTGGAGGTTTGCTCCAAAGCTGGTTTTACATCTGCGTTTATGCGAAGAAGCAGAAGAGCGAGGGAACTCGTGCGGAGCCATGCTTACCACTTCATGTACGCCCTGGATGTAGTACGTTGCAAAGAATAGTCCTCGCAGTGCACTGGCATTACCATGTCTGATTCTCACCCCTTGTTGTTTACGACTTTTCACTCTGAGTCTTAAAATTTAAAAAAATATATCCTAAGCGATCAGTTTCTGTCACAGGTTCAGTTTTGTCTTTCATGCAGAATTAAATTTCCTTCCCAACGTACATTTTGTTAGCTAAATAGCACAAGTACTTTTCACAAGTTTACAGCCCGTGTCCGTCTCTAATATGCTGACCGCAATCGTTTGAATTATATCCAGCGTTTACTGCCGGTCGTCTGCGTGTGCCGATGGTGAAGCGCTCTTACCCCCTAGTGGAAGCGTTTGCTGGTCGTGAGGATTTTCTTTTGGTCTGTCAAGGATCAGACTTCCTTGGCTAACGTCTTTTTGACGTCTCTGTTCTGTTTAAAACATCGCAGCGTCTCCCTCTTACTGTGTAGTAGCTTGCCTTATTTTCCGTTTATTTTCAGGGACTCGTTTATCAAATTTGTGTGTTCTTGTGTTTTTGGAAATCGTATTACGTCTGACTTTCTAGTTGGGTCTTCCTCTGCAAAAGACTAGATGTCAACTTTGTCTAGCCTAAGGCGCTACTTAAATACGGGTTCTACATGGCTGCTTGGATAGGTCAAAGAGTTTATGTCCGTTGCTCCTCATCATAGGCCCTTACTAAACTTCAGGCCATATATTTTTTCATGTATTATTTTACTAGACATTTTGCATTTCAAACAGTCTCAAGAAGAGGCTGATTTACAGCTGAGGGGAAGCCTGAAATTACTTGACTTGAATTTGGTTTTGATTGCAGTAGCTGCAGATAAATCCTATTCTTACTATCAAGAGTAAAAAAAAAAAAAAAACAGAGGCACTGAACATTGGCGGCTTTTCCCTCCTTCGTTATTTAAATAATAATTTCAGCTTTAGGAAATCGAGCATAAACTAGATACAAAATTCATTTATTTAACAACATTTCAGGAGGAGGGATGGGACTTCCACAGACAAGTTTCGTACGCTTTCTGTATCAGTGGTAATTTAGCAACCGTGTTCCTCATGATTATAATAATTTTCATTTCAATGAGCCTGAGGTATTAACTCTCTGAAGATTTGCATGCTTTTTTTCTAAAAACCCAGCATCGTCTCGAACGTTCAAAGCAGCAGATAGGGTTGCAAAGACAATTTCTGTGTGCATTAGCATTGCTGATCAAATTTAGATGGCTCTCCTGCCAGAAATGTCTCAAATATGCCTTGAATTTAATCCTTCTGGGTCAGTGATTTAGTCCCCGACTATGCAAGCAAACACATTACATGCAACTTTTCAAAAATTAATGATTTTTATTCTCGAATTGTCGTTCTGAATTTCCTTATTGGGCGACTTTCACAGTACTCATTATTCTTATTTAAAAACTTCCTTGTGGTTTGCAACTAAAACAAGGTATGTCGTTGTTGTTGTGCCAGCATTGTTCCCTGCTTTTTTTTTTCCTCTGCTCTGCCACCCATTTGCTTATAAACTAGATTAATTTTTCTTTGAAACTTTGTGGCAAAACTGGAGGTCAAAATAGGCAGGCTTATGCTGATGAGGGCTCCAAAGGCTCTGTCTCCTGCTTTGCTGTGAAACCGTAAGCAAGGATTCTGTCAGCAGGACTCAGAATTGTCTGAATATATTTCAGTTTCTACTGAAGTTTACATAAGAATTAAGCTTTTCTTTTTAATGGGAATGTTTGGGTTTTTTAGCTTTGCTAAACATTTTGATGTAGGGGCTTAAACTGTAGAAAACCAAATGCTGCTCACAATTTTTTAATTGATGTTTATTACTTTCCTGGCCTGCCATATGAGAAGATTGAAGTAGGAGACTGAAAGCTATTATGGAACGGGCTTGAAAAAATACTGTTTTGTGTGTTTTTAAACAGCAATATTAAATGATTTATCAGCGTAAGGCTTGTTTTCTAAGCCGTGTGTGCAATTCGCAGTGAATTGCGGGACAGAATTTGCAAAATACAAGAGTTCTGAGAATTTTTCATGCCAAAAATCTTGATCGAAGACCAGGAACCTTTACCAGCCTTTGTAAACTGACCCAGAAAGAGAAATGAGACAAACAGGATCTGTAAACAAAGATCACGTGCTCTTCACAAATACATTTTGGAAGGATGGTTGCCTAGGGAAACAGGAAATGGGGAATTATACAACAAACAAAAAGGGCTGCCAAACAAATTTGCTGATCTTTTTTTCTGAGGAATTGTGATGAAAACTGCTGGAATCTTCAGTATTTCACCATATTCCTAAATCCAAAGGTGAAACAGAAAAATAGCTTGGTAATTATACCACAACTATTTAGAAAATACAAAAAAGTTCCTTGAGATCTTTGTCCTAAAGGAAGCAATGCAAGGTTGCGAGGTTCCTTTTACGGCTGAGATAATAACAAAATACTCCACTCGTATCTGCAAGGATCATCTGGCTCTATCTTGAGGCAGTTTAATCCTGGTTCCTGAGCTGGTAGTCTCCCAAATAACTCTGTCCGTGCCTTTCCCTCGGAAACAGCAGCTCTCAGAATGGTTTTTGTGCTTTCCAGGAGTCACAAATAGGAAGCAAAAAAGAGAATTTTTATTGGACTTGTCCTTGGCAGGGAAGGAGTCAGCCTCTGGGTGAATGTTTCTTCTCCTCCTGCCTCTCGCTCTGCTTTAGAGGGCATGTGCAAGAAGCAAATTGTTTGCTTGGTGAATTCTGCATGCCTCCTATTTTGGGATGTGCCATTTCAGTTTTAAATTATGGTAAATAATAAGATCACTGTGCAGGAGAGGTTGTAGAAAATACCAGCTTGGGATCACTCAGTCCCAAGTTTTGGTTTTTATATGAAAGATGAAGAAGTGAAAGCAATCAAAAGGAAGAATATGGGCAAACTAGGTAGTGAGGTTAAACTTAAGACACTCTTTATCCCAGAATACTGAAGAGGTAGTTATGTGAAATGTCATGCTCGTACCATGCATATTAGAAAATCTGCTGAATTGCAGGGGGAGGTAAATGCATTTGTCTCATGCTTTGATCCCTTCCTGTCTCCTTGGTTTTCAGCATGTAACTTTTTTTTCTTTGTCAGTTCCAATGACAGGTTTCACTCAAAGGGCTACCATTGATCCAGAACTGAACGAAATCCATGTCTTGTCAGGGCTCAGTAAAGACAAGGAGAAGCGGGAGGAGAATGTAAGGAATTCCTTCTGGATTTATGACATTGTGAGGAACAGCTGGTAAGTCGATGAAAGGGGTGCTATTTGTAACATCTACAGTGACTTTCTTTAGAAGGCAATCCTGCGTGATCGTGTCTCCCAGGTAACTCTATAGCCTCTTAAGATCATGGAATGATAATGTTGAAGACAACTGCGTTCCCTTGAGACACCTCTTTTTCCCCTTAGTCTTTAGAGACACCATGGCAGTAAGCCAAATGAGGGAAAGAAATGGTGTGAACTTTTTTGCTGGAGGCAGGTGGAGGGGACAAGGGGGGAAGTAAGCCATTATAAGAAGTTTTTCCTGTAGGAAGTGTTCAAGACCAGGCTTCTTCATCAATGCAGCAAATTTAGTCATATGTAAGTTGTTAAAAGCAGCATACCTGGTATTAGTTATTAGAAACTAAGGCAACTCGTCTGCTATGTGAATGGTGATGGAGAAGTCTTCGTGATAGATCTATTGGCTCTTTCCAGGCTGCGTGCAGTGGTACTTCAGGTAGCTGCTAGAGCCAGTCTGAGAAAGTACCTTCTCGTCTATTTGCTCTGTGGTATTTGTTCCAGAGCTGGCAGCGTTTTTGTGTTTAACAGCTCTTCAGTATGGGGCCAGTCACTTTGAAGGGTGTGAATACTTTTTTTTTTTAGGATGGAATTTCAGTTGGAAAAAACAATTTAAGTCTTGTTGGAAATCAGTGATTGAAACGCTAGCTTTGGTGAGGTTTCTGGCCTATAGCTCTACTGTGTCCAAAATGGTATTCTCCATAACGGAAAATACTATCTGCTGACAATTCTGCTAGCAAATAACGCAACGTCTAAAGATGCCTCCAAAGCTCATGCCATAAAATTTTCTATAATGTTTTCTTATTTGGCTTGATAGAGGACTGTTCAGACAAGATGGCCTTCTCTGACTGTTCGATGGGTTTCTTTGTAGAGCTAAGAATGGGGAAAGGGTAATAGAGGACAATATACAGAGAAATAAGAAAAGCTTTGGTGTTGTATGCCAGACAGTTCAAACTGACATCATTTTTACCTTGCAGCCTTTCAGTAACTCTTTGTGCTTCCTGTAGGTATTACTAATCATAAGTTACTGCCTTGTATTTCAGGTCTTGTGTCTATAAGAATGACCAAGCAGCAAAAGAGAATCCAGGTAAAAGCCTTCAGGAAGAGGAGCCCTGCCCAAGGTTTGCCCATCAACTGGTGTATGATGAGTTGCACAAGGTATGAGAGTACAGACACATAGGTAATGTTTTTTTCAGTCTTACTGCTTTTCTGGTGTAGTTGCTTCTTCAAAAATGGTACAATGAATATACCTTTTTGTATACCATTAATGTTTGGGTTCATGTAGTAGGTAGCTTGCTTTCATTTAACTTATCTTTTGAAATAAGGTGCTAAGCTACTTTGTTTGTCAATGGGAAGTAGACATGGTAGCTCCTAGATAAAACAAAATGCGGACAGTGGGATAGACTGAACCTCTACAGCTAGCTTGTAGCTGCTGTCGTACTTGAGAACACTTGAAGCTTCGTTCATTATGCTCAGGGACTGTGGAGTCATTTCTTTTGTTTAGTTGCCACATTCATCCCTCTAAATGGCCACAGATAGTTGCCAACATTTATAGGAGAAAGTGTGCTTGAATGAACTAATCACTGTTACGAATCTGCTCTAACAGAGGTGCCTTACTCTGCCCTGCATGTCAGAAACAACTGTAATTCTTTAGCACTGTCTGACTTTAATGGACATGCTTATGCTTAAATATGCTTAAAATTGTTTGTAGGTTACATGACTGCCCAGTAAACTTAGGGTTTTTGTGCATATTAGCCAATAAAGCACAAACCCATGGATTAGGTTACCAGAACTTCATTAACCTATGAATTTAAATAACTGTGACACATTTACTTAACCTTTCACAGATATTTTGCAATTAAAATAAACTTTCTCTAAAATATTTTTTTAGTCTGAAACAGTCTGAACTGAAAAAGACAAACAAATATACTCGAGTCTTATTGTTCCAAGGAATGTTAATCAAATTTGGGAAACCCAGCTAGCCCAAAAGTTTGGGGATAAGGGGGATATTAAGGAGGAAGAGGTGTAACTTCTTTATGGAGAACTTGTATGGTTTGTCTTCATCATGAACATTGATGCTGGACAATAAATACTGTTCTGCCCTTAATGGCTTGCTTCTAAGTATAAGGTACCATGAGATTGAGAGTAGTATTTTAGAAGTTACTGTGAAGGTTGCTAATTCGTGGCAGTTGCCCAGCGTTATCTGAAGAGCTGTTTGATGTGCTTGTTTTGAAGAGTCTTATTTTTAGAAACCTCTGTTCAAATGACCTTTCAAAACTCCTCTGATATAAATAAGGAGAGCCTACCTCAGTGGGATGCAGAATACATTGTTTTGAGTGATTATTTTTTTAAAGCTGTGGAGAAAGGTAGCCTGTTGGACTTCTTTAACCTCAGTATTTGAAGACCTTATGTGGTACGTTTAGTATCAACAGTTCAGAGTGAAATACCAAATGATGTGAGGGAAAAAAAAATATGATGAAATAAACAGTCCTTTTTTAACATTTCCACTTTTCTTGAGATTTGCCTTCCTCTGTAAGTCTAGCCTTGCATTTCGAAGGTGTTGTATCCTGAAACCGTCAGAATGGCTGTTAAAGACTACTTCATTTGGGTTACCTTGAACAAAAAATGAATTTTACATGCAGGTATATTCAATATTTCCCTGATTGGCATCTCAGGATTGCTAGAACTTTTTTGAAGACTGTCACAGTAATGGTTGTGATTTCTGATTCTGTGTAAGATTGGCATTTTTTCCCTCATTTCTTCTTAGCATTATGGTTTTGGCTTTTTGTTTCACTCTCTGTTCAGTTAGCTCTTTCCATTGTGCCCTGATAGTGTATCGAGTGTCTTGCAGCTAGCCTGCTGTATTGAGGTGAGACAAATCTGCCCTTCCAGAGACCATGGAAATTTTTCTCTGAAAGTCAAATTAAGGCTCCGTTGAGCTTATGGGACACCTGGGGCTCTCACTGGAGCCAGAGCGTTAGTTTACAAAGTCCTTTTTCTCTGAGTCTTCCTTACAAGCATAAATATTTCTTCGTCAAAGAAAATGTGCGATGGCTGGAGTCATCTCACAATTATACGAGTACAATCTGCTCATCCCCAGACTAGAGGAGGGTTTAATACAGGTGCCTTAATTTAGCTTCTCTCATGACAATGAGAATTTGGAGTCTTTGAGCACAGGGTTGGAGAAGAGGTTGGTAATCCATCAATTTGACTACTGTTTCTATCAAGTATTTTGAACAGGACAACGAGTTGGCTGAGATCCTTCTTTTCTGCTCATATCTTAAGTGTTTAAGGTTTTATTGTGTTCATAAGTTTTTCCTAAAGAAGGGGATCGCATGGTTTGTGGATGTTTGTTTATAAATATCTCATGAATCTGCTAGAGAGAGGTTCTAGCAGTGCAGCTTTTTTCATTATCTTAAAATGTAAACTGTTTAAGAAAAGTGTCTTCATCTCCTAGGGGATGAAGTAAGGCTAATAAAAAGATGGAGCAGCTTGTTTAAAAGGCAGAGTTCCTCCTCCAGAATAAACCTCTCCAAAGATGACGACATAGTAAATGGTCTTTGTTTAACAGTTGTACACAAATAATCAAACTTCTTGATCTGTATCTTATTTGCTTAGGTTCATTACTTATTTGGAGGCAATCCTGGTAAGTCCTGCTCTCCAAAGATGAGATTAGACGATTTCTGGTCTCTGAAGCTCTGCCGACCTTCAAAGGAATACCTGCTAAGACACTGCAAATACCTCATAAGAAAGCACAGGTATAGAAACAAAAGATGTTTCACAATTTTCTTTTGTTTTGGGAAATACCCCTTCGCTAGTTGTAGGATGGTGTACAGGTTTTTTGATTATTTTTTCCTTTAAAAAAAATATTTTAATAATAAAAAGCAGCGGGGCAGGGCTAAACTACAAAATTAACTTCATTCTGGTTTTAGTATGTTGTTCTAAAATGAGAAAAATCTGGCTATTGTGTGGGGAGCCATGGAGAATATTGAGATTCCCTTTTCACTCTGCTGCTCATCAACATGTGTTATGGTACTGTCACCTCCCAAGGAAATGAAGTATGTTTCTGAAACACTGTGCTAGGAGATAGTAACAGATCTCAGGGATGCTAATGAAGTCTGGGGGCTGGATTCGTCTGCACATCTGAAACTCAACTGTGGTGAGGTCATCAGAGTTTCTCATTCAGAATCACTTGGAAGATCTCACGTAGAATTCAGCTACACTGTGATGCTGCTTGCACTCTGGATGTTTCAGAGCTGCTTTATATTTGCTATTTAGGGCAGCAGCTTTTCAAAATCAAGCTCATGGTGTTGCCTTAGGCAAGAAATTGCTGCAGAGAGACAGCTTTTGAAGACCCAGCAAATTATTTGAAGCCAATAAATAGCTCTTTCTGCATTCTTGGTGAGAATACTTTGTTATCAGGTTCTGCCAAGAGTTGGTGGTCGGTTTTTACTGATGGTATTTTACTTCTGAGGCAGCAAGCAAATTGCTATACTCGACTCACAGTCACTGTGGCTGGATGAGGCCTTTGCAGATTAGTTTGATAGGTGTGAATACCTACAAGAATGAATAAAGGTCTTGCACAGTCACCTGGGAGGCTTATTAACCCATGGATGGTTGTATGCAAAAGCAGCTATACAGCCTTCAGAGACAGCTCTGGATTGCTTGTTTTCACTTGCTTAAATTGCACTCAAAGGAGATGTTGCTGCATATTGTCTGGCAGAAGTTTGGGGTTTATGCCCCACGTTCCCATTTATTGGGGTCCATTTTGAGAAGCCGAACGTGACCGGCCAGGGACTGGTATGGTGGGTGCTTTGTTGGAGTTCATGTGCCTCTTGGGGCTGGAGCTGAACTGCTGCGGAGTCGCTTGGCTGCCCGTTATCTGCACTCCTTCCAGCTCAGGGTGCCAGAACCAGTACTTGGCTTGCATACACAGCAAATCCACTGCATCAGCTGCAGTCCTGTTGGGCCTGTTAGCTTGTTTAGTTCCAGTCAGCCATAGCAGACCCAGGCTGGCCAGGTGTAGAAGAGCAAGGTAGCAATAGTTCCACTTACTGAAGATACCTCAGCTCTCTGGACCATGGTGATATCTTCTAAGAAAATCTGTGTGAATGTTCGGAAGAAACCACGCTTGATTACCAAAATGTAATGTACATCAGGTAACAGACATGGTCTTTGTGCTCCACGCACTGGCTCAGTGAGTTGCGTTTTTAGACCAAAAATTCTCAAAATTTGGGTTACAGATGTCTACTACAGTATAAATAGCCAAGTAGATGACCCAAATAAAAAACATAAAAATATGATTAAATGTATTCAACGCGACTTATTTCAGTTTGACAAGCTATACCCTGTTCAAGGTAACTGAAATATATTATGGATAAAGTAGCTTGCGTTCCTGTAAGGCTGTTGATACAAGGCAGTTAAGTAACTGAGAACGTGGTTTTTAGGGTTCTCATCTCTGGAATCCAAAATTGTCACAGCTGTTTACAAGGGAAGGCTTAATATGGTGTATTGGTGATTCAGAAGATGACAAACAGTGCGATACTGCACTCAGTGGGTAGGTGAAAAGGGAAAAAAATAGATAATTTTAAACTTTATCCGTTCTAGGCTTATGCACCCAACTCAGTGCTGCAGGGAAGTAGCTCTGCTCACTGAGGATGCTGAGCCCAGAATCATTTTCGGAGGGCTGTATTAACTTCTTCAGGGAATTCACACAAGTTACAACTTCTGTTCGTTAAAAAAAAAGAAAAAATAATGGTGGTGTGCATGGGATTTTTATGTACGTGTGCTCTTTCCAAAGGTGGGACACTAAGGTGCAGTATTCATTAAATCCAGGGATTTTCACCCCCATTGTCCCTTTTTCTGTTGTCTGGAGGAAGCAGGGAGCATTCTCCGTCCCTGCACTTGGCAGTTACGCTTCTGCGCAGTCAGGAATGTAAATATCCCTGGGGCTGGAGTGCTCAAGGCTTGCCTGTATCTGAACTGTGCTCCTCAGATGAGGTGCTACTCATACCTTGCTTGATGTCTGGAAAACAAACTGTGCTAAGTGTTTTATATTCATGTATTAAGAAGCTGTTGTACATATGCTTTTGAACTTTTTTATTAAGAGCGTAATGCTTTGCCCTTGTAACTCCCGTACACCCCCAAAAAACACTCCTCTGCGTTTGTCTGTCTTGAAAGCACATATTCCAGCAAATATGAGGCCGAGCTGCCATTAATATTGTTGTATTTGGAAATATTTGGCTGAAAGCTTCGTTTGATAGGTTTTGATCTTTGCAGAAATAGTAGTACTTAGTCCTGAAGGAAATGACTACGCTCATGTTTTCTGTCTTGTCTTTGCAGATTTGAAGAAAAAGCTCAGACTGACCCTCTTAGTGCACTGAAGTACCTGCAGAATGATTTGTATGTGACCGTGGATCACTCGGACCCCGAGGAGACAAAAGAGGTAGAGATGAAGGATCTTTGTCTTACTTATAAAGAAATATAAACTGTGTTCTCATGTGGAAGCTTTAAGCCTCTTAGACTTGTTTTTATTCAGTTTGAAAAACCTCTACAGGTGCATAACACTTTGCTGTATCATGCATTTCTCCGCACTAAAGATCATACTGCTTTAGAAACAGTCATTTTGCAACTGCAGTTCCAGATAAAATAGCTTTTGCACTCATAATAGCGAAGACTAGGCCTTTGTTTTAGTTCCAGTGCACTGGTGTGTATTTTGGGAGCTTTAATTGAAATGTAAACTCTCTGAAATGTCAGGAGTCTGTAGTTGGTTGTGTGGTAAAAAGTGACTAGAAACTTCTTCAAGCTGGCTTTTGGATTGTCAATGTTGAATGGCTCTGGGGGAGGGAAAGAGGTTTTTCTGTAGATAAGTACTTCTGGAAGTAGATTATATATATACATTACTTGCTAACCTTAAACTCTTATTTCCTCTGCTTTTTGAATATTATCCAGTAGACATGTTCTTTTATTTGTTCCGGGAATTTGTTCCCGTTTCCTGTTTTTGATTCCGTTACCGCCTTGCGTGTCACTTCACAAAAAGGATTAAAGAAATAGTGAAGGTGTCAGATAAGGTGATAGATTTGACTCTGCCATTCCTTTCCACATGGAACTTGGGGCAGCCAGCTGGATGTAGAAGCGTTCAGCTCCTGATGGGTAGGTGAGGAAGAGGAGACCGTGGTTCTTATTCTCTTCTTGCGTTAATGACTTCGGAAGTGATTTGACAGATCCTGTTATAAAATTGTGACAGGAGAATGGGCGCTGTTATTCCATGCTGAGTCTCTGGATTAAATCCCTTAATCTGTTGGTTTTAACTCATTCTTTTGTCTGAAGAAAAGATCGTTATACAGGCACTAAAAGCTTTTTGGGGGGTGGAATGTCCTTCTTGCATATGCACAGTATAGGATTGTAGGGTTGGCAAAACTAAGAAAAAAATATTTACTAGTATCAGGATCTTGGAACTGATCTCACTTGTCATAAATGTTTTGTTGGACCAGATGTTTATAAAAGGCTAACCAGAATTTAAGTGCTGTGCCTGTAAGTTCTCTGTTAGATGGTTTGTCACTGACATTGTCCCTTATCAAGTACTTTCACATCTTTTCTAGCTATTTCCAGCATAGGAAAGACAAATGACAGTTAATCCTGCTTTTCTTCAGCTGAAAAAGGAGATTTGTCCTGTGCCACATGCTTCAAGGGGGCTGAGCCCGGTTCTGCCCCATCTGCCCAGTGTGGTAGCACTTTCCTTTTCATCATCGAATCTGTAATAACCTAAAGCATAGAGCAATCATTCTAATGCTCTGTTCTCTCCTTCTCCCTCCTGCTCACTATAAGACCACATCCTGTGTTCTCTGCTCTCCCTTTCTCTCTGCGTCATACCTGTGTGCTGGTAGCCCCATCATGTCTCTGAAGGCCGTGTCTCTCTTTGGCCAGTTTTTTCTAAAGAGATCTTGCATCTTATGGCTGGCTCTGCCTTTTTATTGCTGAACAGAAAATATTTGTGGTGTGATCAGCAAGCTCCTCTCCTTTTGGCTCTTGCTGCCTCCTGTCATCAGCAGACCAAAGGAACTGCCGTAAAGGCTGCACATTGTGCACATCTGGCATAGGAAATCCTTTAATATTCTACATTTGATATTCCCGGTTCACTGTGTAGTATTTAATTTGTCCACCTCGTAAGAATGAAGAATTTACCTGGCTGCATGGACTCCTCTGAGATTTATCATAGCTTTATCATACAAGATAGAAATAGAATAAAACGTTTTAAAAAAAAATCCCTTTTCACAGAACATACTAGTGTTCTGCACTTTAATGATCTAGCATGTGGACTTGATAGCTCAATGCAGCTGAGTGAATATCCTGCGAATCCTTCTTCTGCAGGCTTAATGCCTGATCCAAACAAAATTCAGTAGCTTCTGTCCATCCTGCTGGTCTGTCAGATCAACGCAATACCGTTCAGCAGAATTCAAGCTTCAGTTCCAGCGGTCTCCTAAAATCAATTAACAATTTCTGGGAGGCTTTTTTGTTTGTTCCCTCCCCCCCGCCCCCGAGTTGTGCTGATTAACAAGCTTAACTTCCGAAGCTTTTTACACTGGAACAGATCTGCCAGGTATATGGCGTCGAGCCAGCTACTGCGCTGGTACTGACTGGGTGTATTTCCAGTTGACGTCAATTTGCCTTCCGGTTATCGCATTGAGTTGGCTTTTTGCTCTGGCATTACATCTTCAAATAGCTCTTGTGCTTTCCAAAGGACTGACGCAGGCTTTCTGGATTCCGTATCAAATTTCAAGCACCAGTTTGATTGCGTATCTCAGCCCAGACACCTACACTGTAGTTGAGATCTTCTTAATTAATTCCAAAGATGATATATCTGATCGTCTTGGTCTGTGCTGGCTACAGCTGTTGAACGTTGTAAGGCTTCTTAGTGTGGCAAATCTTAAGGGAACTGATTTTTCCCTGTTCTTTTCCCACTCTTCAAGACAGCTGTTAAATGTGGGAAAGGACAAAGCTGAATAGGTTTTGTCACTGACTTCGTGCTACGGTTCTCTTAGAGACCGGTCTGTATGGTTTCATGTTTTATGAATTGAGGTATGGGTAGTGTTATATAATATTACAAGCAGCATTTCACTTTGAGGTTAGGCTTACTTGCTTTATAATAGAAGTAATTTCTTCTAACTTTGTTAAGCAAGTCTCTTCAGCTGTTTTGAGTTGGATGCCAAAGAAAATAAACAGACTGTTCTTGAAACGTACTTTGTCGTTAGTAACCAATTTTGTTTAAAGTAGCATGAATGATTGACAGCAGGAACATGCTCCCAGATTTTTGTTCCTTTGTTGTGAATTTTAGGGATGTCAATAGGATTATGGTTTTATTTACTTTTTTATTATTCTAAAGTGGAGTAGATGCCTGCATGTGACAGCTATCGCATGGATGCTTGTGTTAGTAGCCACAGGCTAATATGCCAGCTCGGTGTCTGCTGTTGCCCACAAATGCAGATCCAGTTCCCTCTAACTGTGGTTTTGCTTGAAATCACTTAAACCTTTTTGTTTCATTGTTTTCAGATCAGTGAATCTTTTTTTACTGGCAGTGGATTAATAGCTCTGACACTGTATGTAAAGGAAGGTAGATCCCTGGAGCACATGGAAGCTTGTCCATGTATTCTAGCTCATGGAGATATTAAAGTTGTATAAAAGACCGGCATTTGTTGATGTAGAGATTTTTGGTTGCACGGATGTTCTTCTGTTTCATATACACACAGATGTGCATTTGATGGTGGTTTGGAAGTAGAGGCTTTTAAAGAGAAAAGGATGGTCAAAATACGAAATCAAAATGATTTCCAAGTTTTGTACTTAGCCAAGGAAAAAACAGGTGCTGTTAAAGCAAAGAAACATCAGTAGATGACATACAAGGCTAAAGGTGTTTTTTGAACACTGGAGTAATCATACTTAGAGCTTTGCTGCTGCTTAGTGGTCTATAGCAGAAATCAAGACGACCCGAAAAATGGCCAATGCTGCCCAAGTAAAGGAGAATAAGATGATTTTGTACATTGAGATTCAACTACTGGTGAAGCTCAGTTGCATGACTGCGGTAAAACAGATACAAAGTGCAAGTAAAATTTGCAATATGTTTTTCTTGGAGCATGGTAGGAGAAAGAGCAAGGACCTGGAGGCCAATTTGAGGCCTGACTAGCTTGTAGACTGAGGCTGGAGGCCCCTGTTCAAGGCTGCTTCATACTTTCCATTCTTAAGACCTTGTCTTTAATAAATTTGCCAGATAAAGCCAGTGGGGCCCAAAAGTATTGTTTGAGTCTGAATTAGACTGATATTTCTGGGAAAATTGAAGCCCAAAAGGGAAAAAGAGTTCTAGGAAGGAGCTAAGAAAAGCATGCTTCTCTTCTTCATGTCCTGCTGTGATTCTTCGTAAAGCCTCAGAGTCTGAGTGCTGCAGGAGCAGCGGCTTTGGAGCCAAGGAGCCTTTACAAAAACAGCATTCAGCCTTTCCAACTTCAGCTAGTGACGGCTGCGTCCTCAAAGAATTTGAGCCTCTCGTAGCTTCTTTGAGCCTACGCAACGAGGCACCATCCCAGCAGAACTGGTCAAAGCTGAGGAACTGTTTTACGCTGTGGTCTGAGCACCCGCCGTACAGATATTGCGGAGGAGGAATTATGTCTGATTCACACAACCTGCAGGGCATCCCGAACAGGAGTTACTCACTCCCCCTTAGCGTTAACCATTTCATTTGTGCAAAAGGCAGAGGCGTGCAGCAGATACACTGAAACTTGCACGGGTTGCCACATGGCAGAATTGCTTTTTTGCTGTAGGTGCAAACCTAGATAAAGCACATGCAACTGATAAAAGAACAATAATGTCGGAAACAGGAAGGTTGTAAATTGGAATATGCCAGAATTAATATTACCCATGTAGTCTTAATTTAGCCTCTCTGAATGTGGACGATGATATTAGTTAACCTTATATTAGCTAGCCATATATATGCCTAATAAGCCATATATATGACTAATAAGCCATATATATGCCTAATATAGCCTCATATTAGTTAACCAGATATATTTATCCCCAAGGGACCCCTGCCTCAGTTCAGAAGGTGGGTTGGATCTCTGAGAGAGAAGTTAATTGCGTAACAAAGGGAACTGTTGTCTTTTGAATGGAGTTTTAATTTGGAATGGATGAAGCCAGTGAGCCAGAGGGATTGTTGGAAGAAAAAATGGGTGGTGGTGTGATTAGAGCATTTGGATGCTTCTACTGGATAATTGAATTCTGGTCCTGCCTCTGTAACAGAGTTGCTATGTGACATTAAGCAAATCGTTTTTCCTAGTTGGTCATTAATTGAGTCTTCTCATTCTGGTGCCTGATGGGAGAGATCGGAGGTGTGATTTGCTGGAGGGTGTTGCTCTTCTGGCTGCAAGTGAATTCAGAAGCTGCCGCATAATACTGTGTATTTTGAAAAATCAGATTCTGGTGGTTTCAAGTAAGGGACCAAAATTAATCAGAACTTGAAGTGCTGTCTGTTATGATAATGATTAATATGATAGAAAAACTGTTGAAGTAATTAATTCCTTCTTTAGAGCAGAATTTGAACTTCGTGAAGAAAATACTGCGTTGGATATGTGCTGTGAACGGTGTGTAGGAGAGCAGGTCTTGAGAAAGCCGTAACTGTCCTGTGCCCTGGAAAAGAAGCCCTTTGGGAGAATGTTGTAGAGTTAGCTGGCATTGTAATGCAAATGCAGAGTGAACCAGTTCAGGCTCAGTGCTGTCTGTAACTGATGTTCCTAACTTATGTGCTTGACTTCCCTGTCAGGAAGTGCTTTTTAAATCTGAGCTGATACATAAAATATAATTTCAAAACAAACAAACAACAAACCTCAAGGTTAAGTGAAGTGCAGTGTCATCAGCAAAAGAAGGAGGCAAGATCCTCCTTCCCCACAAAGCTGGAAAGAAACTCGTCGCTGTGAAAATCCATCATGCCTAGTGCAGATGAGGCTGAAATACTTGGCAGAGGGGCTTTTCAGGGGATTTTTGGTCTTAGTTCAGCAAGCTACTAGCCGGATCCTGCTTATCTGGTCTCTTAGTTGAGCATCCGGAGACCCAGCCTCGCACGCAGCGTGCTTTGTGTTCGCAGCAGGATGGCTGCCGGCGTTGCTGGGGGAGGAAAGGGAGCGCCTCGAGCATGTGGCACCCGCTTTGTCCTGGCACAGCCGGCTTCATGTGCTACCAGGCAGCTGGCAGCAGGCCCACAAGGCAGTTGTGTGCTAGGGGCAGATCATAGAATCATAGAAAGTTTTGGGTCAGAAGGGACCCCTAGAGGTCATCTAGTCCAACCCCCCCGCAGCGAGCAGGGACACCACTAACTAGATCAGGTTGCTCAGAGCCCTGTCCAACCTG
>Ga0181612_136492_pt1 | contig 27434 bp, 6 predicted proteins | sample HoacroProtozoa21_FD_119630 | JGI IMG/M metagenome (GOLD analysis project Ga0181612, IMG submission 119630) | Hoatzin crop microbial communities from Cojedes, Venezuel. Combined Assembly of Gp0051906, Gp0051904, Gp0051908
AAGTTGTTTGAATTAGGGATTTTTTTTTTTCTTTCTTGTCTTTGTAAAAAAAAAGTTGTTCCCCCCCCCCCCCCAGAGCTCCTACCATTCCAGGTTTTATTTTGCTAACTGAAAAAAAGGACATTTGCAAATTTAGCATTTAGAAAATGGCCTCCTCATACACTGATACCATGTACATCATTTAAGAATGTTAAAATGCTTTTTTTAAAAAAAAAAAATTAAGGTAAGCTATTCATGTAGGTCTCTAAATCAAAGGGGACAGGCAATGAACTATAAGATCAGAGAGATTAGCCAAAAAAACCTAGTGACCTAATGAAGACAAATATACTGTTAGGCTTCAACTGTTTATTCCACGCTTTCAATCAGTGAAAAAAAAGCTCATAGCTTCTTCCAAATCAGAAAACATGGTAGATTAGAAATATAGATCTCACCCACACACTTTATGTTGTTCCTCAAAATTTAGCATCATTTTTCTATATAGTTTTAGTGAATCCATCTATAAGTACAGCAAAGCTGCTATTTTCCAAAACCCACTCAAGATTCCTGAGACTGTCTACTTATTGCTCTAAACATTAAACTGTCAAAACCTCAAAGCTTTACAAGACATCTTAATTCAGACCTATAAATTTTACTTGAACATATTTGAAAATGAATAGGCTGACAACTGCTATTCGTTACTGTCAGTGCCTGCTAGGAAGTTAAAGAGTTACAAGACAATAAAAATACTTCAGAGAAAGGGGACATTTAAATAAAAAAGACAATATAGTTTTTATTGCACTAACTCTACCTAGCCGCTTTTTCCAGAAATCACCCATGGAAAAGCACGTGTCCCTTCATGAACCTTCCCCTTTCCTACATCGTGATGGGAGATCCCACCAAAAGGCTCACCCGTCTCAGGGGAGGAAACAGGGAAGCGATCTGAGTGTACGCAGGATGCCTGCATCGTGTGACAGTGACACACACCAGAAGCCACGGCTTACAGCTGCTCACACTGCAAAATGCTCTTCTGGGCTTAGAAAATCTCTGCCATACAGCTGGGAACGCACAAAGCCATAGCTCTGCTGCAGTGAGGGGAGGTAGGTCTGGGTCAACTGAATCCATCCCCAACAGATTGAAGATTTATGTCCTGGTATTCTGTACCACATCATGTAAAAGTCCACTGGATGCATGCACAACAAAATGACTGCAGCATAAAAAAAATCCAGTTATTTACCCTGAATGTTTGAAAATACAGTTGCTGATGGCTCTCCAGGAAGTGTAGCCTTGGTGTAAATTATGTCAGGGTCACTGCAAACCTTGTGCAAGTTAATCAGACCTCAGACTACTGTTATTTCAGCTGAATGAGGCCTCAGAGGCATCAGCTTCTTTTATTGGCTTTTGTGAAGCTTTTAGCACAAGGAGACAAAAAAAACTTTCTGGCCACATGCACAAGAGGGACTAAGCAGTATTCCTTATCTCTCCTGCTTGCTATAGGTTTGCAAAACATCCTCTCAGTTAAAAAAACAAACAAACCAACCAAAGATGCAATTGTACTAATAACTCAACAGACACCGCCTTCGGGAATGTTTCCACAACACTGTATAACTGCTCTCTCGGAAAAAAAACAGATCAAGTGCAACGTACATAACAGAACAGTGCTACAGGTTGATCTCTAAAGATTTTATATGACTGCAATGAGGAAATCAAGAGGATTTGCAGACACCACTGTGAGCTGTTATCTCAACTTTAAAGAGGGCTTACAAATGCAGTAACTCACAGTAATGATCAGCCTATGTAATTCACCCTGAGCTGCAAGAGAAATGACATGAAGTCATTTTGCTACCGTTCTTTCCTTGAGGAGTAGGCATCCTTCCAGTATATACAACCTATTGATCATATCTGATGTCAGCCTAAAATGCCCCAGCTAATAAGTGAGGTTATTTTAACATGGCATTCTGAAAGTGAATATATTATGCCCAGATTAAGAATCTCTTTCTCAAAGGACATAAAAGCACTATATTCCATTGGATACACTGAGGAAATCACATACTGGCAAACGCTATCAATTATGGAGTCAAAATTTTGTGGCAAATATTAACCATAAACAAAAGAAGGGAAAAAAACCTAACAGATTTTCCTGGTATTTCTGAATGAAGTATTTCTGAATGAAGTATTTCTGTGAGGTCACATAAGTGCAGAAAGGTCACGAGCCACTCTTTGGGCCTTTCAAAATACCTTCTGGAGCCTGGAGACATGATGGTGTGCTGTGCCAGACAGAGATGGCCAGTGGTGCTGGGGTGGGGAGATTTACTAAGGTCTTACACCATTTTCTCTCCTTGCCTGGAATCACCAACCTTTCTTGGCAGTGGCACCCAGTATTTGGATAAAGTGCTTTGACTCCTGCCACCGGCCCTTCAAAGGACGATGTAGGATGGTGGGAAGGGTTATGCCAGAGAGTGATTCTGATGGGGCACTGGGGCCAATTAGTAAGAAAGTAAGAACAGAGCAGCCACAGAACTCAAACAGAAAATGGCACACCAGGGGGAAGGCTATACTGGAACGGTCATCCTTCAGTGACCCTTTTGCTGCTGCTGCTCAGGCCTTTCCCCTTCCCTGTTGCTGAAGTAAGTCACTCAGAAAAAAGAATCACGATATGTTGAAGAGAAAATTTTCTTCTCCCTCAAGCTGTGAAACATCTTAGCTGAGCCACAATTAAATGTCAACACAAATACGTTCTGGTGTACAGAAAAATGTATTATTATTAGAAATCACAGCTGCTATTGCATTTCGTAGTCAGGTAGATTATGTTGTCTAGAAATTGTTTTTGAGAACAGCTATTTGAAGCACCAGCTACATATCTTCACCAATTTCAACTGCTCTATATGTAACTGAAATGTATGAAGGTCTGAATATCTTACCCTGACACCAGCTTTTCCAAAGTTCAGATGCCTTGTGATTAGAGGTTATGGCTTGAATTCAATTAAGTTAGCCTAATTTTGCCCTGGTTGCCCATAATCATTTAAATGCTGGTCCAAGCTCCTTGGACTGCAGGGGCTTATCACAGCAGCAGCAACCTGCATTGCTTCCCTCACCAGTGTTTTCTAGATGGTTTGGGTTTGTTGCTTTGTGGTTTAGGTTTTTTTTCCCTCCACATAAACTTAACAGTTTTGGACTCACATTTTAGTAGCAAATTTCACAACTTTCCAAATTTAGAAATAAACTAGGCAAAGCAACCCATGCATACCCATCGCTATAAGAGGGAGCCAAAGGTTCAGCTAGCGTGTTTTTGAGAGCCTGGCTCTCAGATCGTCACCAATGCCATTACTCCAGTGAAACAGTTTTACTTATAAGCAAAAGCAAGTCTGTAGAGATTTTTTTTTTTTTTTTTGAAACAGTGTATCTCCATTTTCGTTCAACTGTGTATGCTCCATTCCATTATGATGCAAGAGTAAGGCCTGGCTTCTTCCATACTTAAAATGTTCCCTGCTCCTCTCTTTTTGGTCTCTTTTTCCCCTGTGTGTACTTTTTAAACCTGGCACGACTGACCAGGACCTTTGAGTTTTGAGGTTTGTGCCTTTCTTTGTCAGGTTAGATTTGCAGATTGGCCAAAAACAAGAAGATAAGACTTGTCAGTGTTAATGGTCCTGGCACTGTCTTTTCACAAGTCTTTGACATTTGCTGTTTTGCTAATCTGGTGTAATAAAGTTCAACTGCATTTTGCATCTGACTAAGAACCAGCCATCCAAAACCATTCTCCCCTTTGCATCTGAACAAGATACATAACAGAGTTAAACTAACGAATCTATTCCTTTAAAAAAATAACACTGCAATGGCTACACCAAAATAAAGTATACCTCAACTATTGCAAATTGTTCCATACACATTACCGAAAAGTTTCCACTTTAGCGCACTATGAATCAGACCCTAAACATGGTGTGTTGAAATTAAATTATTAATGTTTGATCAATAAACACATTTACTGTTCTCTAGTCTCGTTGATTATTAACTGGCTTGTAAGGTCACAAACTATTTTCCATGACCCCCAAAATGATCATACCTACCACTTAATTTCCCTTTTCTCCTTAAGCAATATTATTTTAGGAGTGGCTTAAATGAATCTATGTTATTCTCCTCCTTTTGATGTTCATTCTTACAAGAAACAGCTTCTTCAACTGGTATCCAGTTTTGCTGGTATCTAGTTGATTAACCATGCTAAAATATACTTAATCGTATTTTATGATTAATAATACAGAGCTCACTACACCACATTAGATTTAGCTAATGTTTTTTTAATTAGACAGTCATTGTTTAGTTGCTTATTGCTTTGGCAGACTGAACAACGGGGCTAAAATAATCTATGCTTTATCTCCAACCCTGTCAGTCTTCAGGGAGGGGGTGGAAGAGACACGACAAGCTTTTAGACTGAAATACAGGTTTTCAAAAACTAAGCCGAGGAATAAATATGCTATTTTCTAAGTGCTAGCATTCTCTCACCTCTCTCCACCTTCCTCACACTTTCCAGTCCACTTGTTTTGTTTAAAATTGGAGGGGATATAAGAAAGGAGTCAAAAGCACTGACCCATGAAAATACATGCAAATTTGGTCAGGCTGAAGCTATTAAAAATTGCTAGCTGTGGCTGATCCTAAAGCTGACCTGTCATTCTTGCTAGTGAAAGCTGGCATAAAACTAACAACAACATGAACTCCACATCCATTCCCTCCAATACTCATATCAATAATGTTTTGGATTTCACTAGTACCATATAGAGCAAGATACAATCTTCATTTAGCCTTCTCGTGGGTCTTTAATTATATACTAAACTTTCAGTCCTCTGTCTCAGCTGGACAATGAGATGGGCAGTAAACAATGCTGAGGACTGCAAGACAACTGAGAATAATCTTCAGTGATTAGAGACCCTGACCAAGAAACAAAAATTTGTTTCTTCTATTCCTGTATGACAGTCAGGAAAATACCCTATCCTAACACATGAAGACAATGGAAATAAAGTTGCCTGGGCAACGTTATAATCAGCATCGTCTAGGTTTTAGTGCTTGACTTCACAGCTTTAACATTAATCTCCTCTGTAATTTTACCCCGTATATGTGTGCTAAATTAAGGAGAGCCACCTGAGATCAACCTAAGCTTATATCCGTATTCTGCAAAATGGTATCTAGCTTACCCACCACAATAAAAGGTAAACTGTACCTTACGTCTAGAGTCCACCTGTCTGAAAGCTGTATTTTCACTTATATTCAAGGAAAATAGTATGCTGCTCCACCTTTTCCCTTTCTGCTAAAAAGCCTCAGATTTCACTTGCACAGAAAGAAAAAAAAAAAACAACACACCTTTTTAATAAGAGACATTGAGTTTAGCTTGCAGATATAGGATATAACCAGCTTTTCAAAATTGCTTATTATCACCATTTAACCACATAAATGAAGCTAAATTAAAACTTGTGTGTTTCACTTAAAAAAAAAAAAATCAGTGTCATGTAAAAATTATTTTGTTGAAGCAAAAGGCTATAAAACAAGGCACCTCAAAAGCTCTGTCTCTCTCTTTCTCTATGCATACAAAACCTTAATTTAGTGCAATGTTACAAGATGTAGTTTTACTAGCCAGGGCTATATCAAATGGTAAACTCCTTAAAGTCATCAGTAGTGTAATTATAATTCAGTATTACCATAGGATATCATGCCTGAGGCAGGTAAGACTTCATCCATAATGCACACCAAATTAAGCTTTTGTATGAGAAAATTGAAGAGCGTCACTTATGCCTTAGCTCCAAGTTGAAACCTCACTTTTCCCCATCTCATTAGAAAAAGGGGGAAGGAAGATTTATGCTTATATATTAGAGCTGTTCAAGTAACTGGACCCATCCTGGCAATAGCAATTTCTTTGTCAAAGTAATCATAGCTTCCACTTCTGTTGCTACATGATTCATATTTGTAAGTTTTGTATATATTGCATAATACCTGACTATTTTTCAGTTGTTTTGTTTTTCTCCTGAAGTTTGATCCATCTCTCATTATAAAGAGGGGAAAGATTCAAACCATCTATACAAGTACTCAGATTGGTCCTTTAGGTCTAAAAAGTGACTGGCTGGTCCATCATTCCTGTATATGCAAATAAATAGGTTTTGGGGTATTTTTACCTCTGAAGTAAGGCTATAGGAGGAGTATGTCCTCCTGCACCTAATTTGAGATGAACCATATCAGCTGCACCAAAACCGAGTGACTTTAACAAAAGGGAAGATGATTCCAGTAACTACAGAGACAGGTTAGCTCGCTTTACCTTTTAAAGTATTACCATCCAAGAAAATATCACCTGGAAGGATGCAATCCTTTACCATGTCAAGAATATCTAGACTCTAAAAACTGATTAAAATTACCCTTTGTGTAGCTTACAATCCATTAAATTCAAAGCCACATTTTTGCTGTTACTCAGCTAGCATAACAAAGCAGCATTGCTGATTTAAATGGGAAACAGGACTTGCTGAGAAGTCTTTAGTTAAATTTCAGCACTGAACATGACCGGAACGTAATGCTTCAGCGAGAAGGGAATATGGTATTGAAAATGGCAATGTTATTGTTCACCGCTTTGTCCTGTTACTCTCCCTGGTTATTTGTCCTAAGATACTATTTGCTTTAGAAAGAACAATACTGAAAGCATGTTTTTGTTTCTAAGCAGTTGTTCAGAACCTCACACAGCAGCCCAGAAGTGGGTTTTGCAAGGAAATTGTTCTCTTCTGCAACCCTGCAATAATTTCTTCTGATATCACGACTATTAAAGGCCCTATCACACATGGATGATAATGAGTTATTGTCTGTTTGGGGGCAAATCAGGTGTCACAGTTGTGACTTCTCGTGCAAGAGGTGGACCTACCCCAGGAAGTCAGCAGGCTGCCACACAGAAAACCTCCGAGCAGCAGGATGAGTTCACCGCCTTGTTCCTCCCTTTGATTCTAGTGTTTGCTCCCACTGCAGGTATCTGACTTCCCATCTTACCTTATCTGTTGCTCTGATTTAACCTATGGATCCAATATTAAGGACTCCTGATCCTGAGATACCATTATTTGGTTTTTTGCTCCAGTTCCCTGGCTTCTCTTGCTGATCCTGACAGTGAGTTGGGCAGTGGGATCCTGGCTTTCCTAATAACAGGCTTCCTACCTACCTGCAAGAATCTCAAAGCAGGGAGACAACAGGAATACACAGCCGCTTTGCTACATGCTCTTTTCTGTTTAAAACACAGCATAAGGCTATATTGTTTCCAAAATATGCCCTTCAACATTTTTCTAAACAATCTTTGCCTTTATCACACCTACATATTTTACTTTCTCCTTCATCCTTCCAATAGCCCTAGAAAGGTATCTGTCCTGCTGCATACTGTTACAAACACCTAGGAATTACACAGGTGGCCAGATTTAAAACATCGAAATACAAGCAAAATCAGCTTCATAGATTTTTGAATAGCTAAAATATGACTGCAGGACACACGAGGTTGACAACACTAGTTTCTACTGCTAATGACGACATGGAGCCAGAAGAGAGAGAGGGTCAGAAGTCAGAAAACGTGACATCACTCCAACCTCTTTGCCACTAGCACACAAACCTTCAGCTGTCTGCTAACTGAGGCATATTCACCATCTAAATAATATCAAATAAAGAGTTTGCAAAAGAAAAATAAATTAATAAATGTCTTGAACTGATTGCAGTGATCTCATAGAAAGCTCTGCAAGCCACTACAACAAAGAAAAGTGAAAAATACCTTTAGTTCATACTTACAGAAATTAATTACGTATCATTAAACATTTAATAACAAAATTTCTAGATGATGCTTTCGAAGCAACCAAACCTGGGGGACTTCAGTGTTGGAAAATGAGAAAGTTTTAATAATTAACTTGTATAGTTAATTCCCATAATTGCTATACACTAACAGAGACACTATTTACTTTGAGGTCCCACAAATAGTTTAAGATCGTCCTTGCTCATTAATTGTATTCATGCTGGGAAAAAATAAAAAAGACCAATGTTTTCAGTATAGCTAATAGAATAAGACAGTTTTAAATACTATTTAAATAAATGCATATGTTTTAAAACCAAAGAGTGAGACACCCTTCAGGAGAAGATACTTTTGATAACACATATTATGAACAGTTATATGCGATGTGATTCTTCCTGGACAGATTTGGTTCTAATTTAAAGACAAAATAATCCACAGCTAAATATAAAAGGGAATATGTGTGTTTGGAAGGGGTGCTAGCATGCTAGACAAGGACAACTTAATTACTCAAGCTTTACATACTAACTATCCGTAAAGACTCTGGTTACTTTAATCATTATCATAAAGAATTACCTAACACTTCCACCAATGACTAATTTTGCCACCCCGTTGGTAGTTAATCAAATGTCTCTTGCTGCACATATGCTTCGCACACAGGTTCCAGAACGTCTGGCAAAACACTCCATACTTTTTCCTTCACTTGGATTCATAAAGCGTGTTATGTCACTGTATTGCTTGGGCTCCTTCTACTTTTTCATCTTTCCAATCGGGCATAAATGTCTGCGCAAGGTAACTGAAAAAGAGGTTTATAACCTGTTCAGTGATTTACAGGACTTAGAAAATGCAATCAGAGAGGCTGTGGTGAGGCGCAGGGTGCTACCCAGCATACCCATACCCTATGGTACACCACGCATCTCCCAAAAGCCCACCTGCCGCTGAGGTGGGGTGCAGATTTCTGGTAACTCCTGTATAGTATCCGGCAGCCCCACAGAGAAATCTCACACCATCCAAGACATCTCAGAAAGAAGCAAGTGACTCTGAGGGTAAATCATTCAAGTTCAACAACTCTTCTTGTAAAACACAGAAAACATCACTCACAATAACTGAAGCTCATATTAGCAAAGCAAAGGTCTACCTCCATTCAGGCAAAAGAAGGCAGAAGCTCTCTCCTCAGTCTGAGCTCTTGCCCTAAACATTATAACCACTGTTCAGAGAAGCTTCCTTAAAAGATCTTCCCCCTCCCATTCGTCCTCCACCACTTCTTTGTCTGACTGGACACCTGCAAGTGCTCACCCATTTCCCCACTTATTGGTAACCTGAGCCTCAGCATTCTGCACCGTAACACTAAGCTAAAGTTAGCACAGTCTAACAGCAAGTGGCTCACTAGTTGTAGTAACATTATATACATAATACATCTTTGCTACATTTCCATTTTTTATGGTATAGCTGTTAGATGTAATACATTTCTCAAGTACCACATCGCCTTCCCTTCTTTTCCAGCTGTTATCCTTTTAAAATACAATATTGACTAGTCTTCCGAGTCCCTTAAATTCTTCACGTTGTGACTAACCTTCTCCTAGAGTTCAAGAAACAGAAGATTCAAACAGCAAACTCAGTTCCTTAAATGTCCTCTAGTTGAGGATGAGACCGAGACAGACTCTTTTTGCAGACATGCAATGCCATAGCCTCCAAACCACAATAACTAAAGCAGTGTGGTATTATGAATTACTTCAATACAAACCCACCAATCCCTGCTTCTGTATTTTCTTTATGCAAGAAAAGAGTTCTCTGCAGAGGCACACACAGTCAGTATTTGTATTTTTCTGAGGTCCAACACATACACTGCTTGGAAAAATCTCCACAGGTTGCATTGTCTGCATCTCCCATAAACCAGAGCTGCAGGCATAACACAACCCAGACTTACAAAGTGACTGTGGACTGGGCAGTATCCCACGGAAAAGCCATAACGGGCATTGCCTGCTATCTTTACTACTTAATTATAGACATAGCAGGAAAGTAACTTCACATTTCTGTTAGACACTTAACTATGCTACGATCTGACTACACAAAATCTGATTTCTTCATTGCTTAAACTATTGCTAAGACCAAAGAGGAGTAACCATTAACAACTCAAGTTGCCATCTAGCAAACAAAGTGAAGGACTGAGGATACAACAGCTCTTGAGTTTCCGGCACTAGCTATGACAATATTCCCCCCTGTGGCCTTGGGCAAGTTACTTAACCTCTCCAGATGAGAGTCCCTGTCTGTAAAAGTGAGGATAATGATATTTACTTACCTCTCTCCAAGGAGATGTGAAAACTAATTACAATAATTTGTGTAAAGGGCTTTGAACCTGAAAAGCACTACATAAAGTGCTAAAGAAATAGCGTTTATATAAAAGACTGAGGGGAAAAGAAGATTCAAGTTACATGGTAATGCAACAGTTTAAGAAAAAAAAGCAACATAGCTTGGTCTTACTTTCTTCCATTTTTATGCCCATTCAAAACCATACACCTAAGATAATTTTCCTGCTATGAAATAACTGTAGTTACAAAGGACATGGGCATTGAGGCATTTTCATACTACTGACCATCTGTACTCCCCTTTTGTCTAAACATAGTCAAGGGGATGATCCGAGAAAGTAGTTACTAAATTTGCCCTTCATTATTCCAAACCACATCACACCGATAGATTCTGATCAAAATTTGTGAGGAATATTGATGTTTTCTTACCCATAAGCATTGTGACAGCTGCTGTAGTCAAGACCCGGATACTGTTTACCTACTCGCACTGAACTCTATGAACATCATTGTCTTCATAAGGGGTTAGACGAGGCCTTCACTATGTTATTTTACAGCTATGGAAAACCGATGCAAGTGAACAGGGGAGCTGTCAGGAGGAGAGGTGCGTCTTCTTCACCCACGCAACCGTGTGGCTGGATCTCAAGAGCGGCTGAGCATTTCATTCAGATCGTTCGCAAATACTGAAGCGCTGTTTTGAGAACTGCAGTTTACCTAGCAAGAGCTACGTGAAACTGGGTTAAACCATATCCCTACCACCACACACCACCGGACAGTCCCTGGGGGTGAGATATTTATCAAACACAGCAATGCTTTTACGATTTTTTTTAGGAGAAAAAGACAACCTCTTTCTAATGTTACCCAAAGACCAGGTCAGATTCATTGACAATCCAGACTGTGGCAATAGAAATCTTATAACTGTAAACTGAAGAATGATATTCCAAAGGTACTACAGACTATTCTGGGCAAAAATACTTCTTCGTAATTAATGACACGATTAGATCTTAACTAAGTCAACTTCTAGAATGGTATTTAGTGATAACCAAATAAATAGACATTTACTGTCAATTCAGAAAGCAGCTGAAAATTCATTAAAATAATCAGAGAAATGAAATAAATGTATCTTCATTAGATACGTGAATTCTAATGGATGTTTTTGATCACTGTTTTTGAGTGTGATGACATTATCAAGCCATTCTCTGTTAGAAAAATTACATGCATTGGATTAAGGTAAATTCTGTTTTCAAAGGCTTCCTAAGCAAAAGAATATATTTAATTTAAAGCTAAATATTTACCAGTACTACAGTAAAATATTAAAATAAGTAGCCAATATACCATATTTTATTTATAGATCCCTCCCAGTGCATGGCTGATGATTAAGAAAATGTGCGAGGAAGTGAGAAAACAAAGAAGAACAGTTATTTTAACAAAAAGTAAATAAAATTATTCTCTCTATTTACTTTATGGCCAAGTCCACCATCTCCATCAACCTACCGAAAAAGACTCATTTCTCACAGCTCAGAGAAGGCAGCCTGACCGCAAAGGGGGAGAAACCAGCTGCAGAAGACACTGAGGTGACTCAAACAGGGTGTTCAAAACAGGACAAGACAAGGTTTGGGTTTTGGTTTGGTTTGGGGGTTTTTTTAAGGTAGTTTTAGCTTTCACTAACCCACTAAAGCAAGAAACCTGCTCATACACATTCAGGCACCACCATAGAAGGTTATTTCAGTGCTGACTGTACAGGATGGAAGACTGGATAATAATGAAGCAGGATGGAGGGGTGGTTGACTAAGAACCATCCTTATAAGCCTAGCTCATTTAAAACCCAGGCCAACCAATGTGCTCTTCTGTCCTTGATCAACTCATCTAGGCCATACTGACCGTCTCTTTGCACACATTTGAACGTGACCCAGAGTATGGAGTTCAATTACTTTTATTTACAATAGATCTGTGTTTTCCTTTTTGCTTATGATTAAAAACTACTAATCAGACAGATCAGAACTGTTGATTAATGCACTTCATAATTACAAACAATTCTGTAGATGGCATAATTGCTTTAAAATGTATTTCTTGATTAGTATAAATACATGAATAAAACTTTTTGTCTGACAAGGAAAAAAACATGACTGCACACGTAAGCAGCTTAAAAGCCCCCCTCAACATCACTATTACCTGCTCTGGTATCCTACTGCAAATAAAAGCATTATCATTCTGAACCCCAGTGAAAAATAGCAAACAAATTTATCTCTAGTTTAATGTTTTTCTGGTTGGATAATTCTGTTATGATTCTCAGAGGGTATACTTCATCTTTAGAACAGTTAGGTACTACTTTGGGTTACTGATGTTGAAATTGGAACAACTGGAACTAATCTAGAATCCTGCATTGCTTAATCTTTTGTACTGTAAATTTTAATTATTCTGCTACTTTATTACGCTTTCCAAATGAAAATCACCCTTGGGCAGAAAGATGAGAAAAGATGTTTATATCAAACAACACATTTCGGGTAGCATTGTGGGGTGTGCACATCAAGTGTTTTGTTGCAGGGCTTCCTTCCCCCCCATAAGTGCGCTCTGTGATGCATTTGTTACTTCTCCAAGCTGATTGTTAATCATCCACAGACATTAATATCCTGCTGGTCTCTGTGCTTTTCAAGGGATTTCTTTGCTTCTTTTCTGTTTAAACAAGTTGATTGCCATTTTCAAACACCTACCTAGAAGTAAAAACCAAGATGAATCAGTATTGTCAAAAAGCTACTCTCATCAGCAACTTTTTAAAAAACACAACATTTAAAATAGAAAATACAAGAGAGGATGAATCCCACATGTCAACTATTGTGGTTAAAGAGAAAAAACTCTGTGAAGATGCTGACAAAGTAACTCTCCACATGTTACTTTCTCTAAAGAAAGAAGCAGATACTTTTTATCATTTTTCATGTGTCCTAAGTTAATTCCTATTTTGATCATTTTAATTACTTCAGTAAGACCTAGCAGTAGCAGCATATAAGTTTTGTATCAAAGTTCACACTTTGTTTCCTAAATGTTGACGTAAGACTTAACCTGTAAGTTACATAATTATTTTCATTAACTCTAAGCCATGTCAAAGAACTCAAATTTAAGTAAGAAAAGCTAACTTAAGTTGCAACAAACCCAGTCCTTTTCCTCAAATAAATCAGTCTTTCAAAAAAGTGTAATTACAGAGTATTTTATTTGGAATTTGCACTTTGTTAAATCAAAGCTTGAGTGATCATCAACAAGACCGCTCTTGTAAGACAATTTTAATTAAAAATTGCTTGTTTATGAAGTTTCACAGTTCTCTCCCTTCTTACCACTCAACATTAGTGTCTCAGATTACCTGAGAGAAGACCTTGTCATGACATCTCCATCCTTTCATGGGCAGGATATACAACATGCTTCGAGCATATCCCAGTACTGCTATGCCTCATATGACTCCAAGATGGAGCTAAACTATCTCAAGTGCTACAACACAAAAACTTTCCTCTAGGCACATAAGGGCTTCTATTGTTATTTTATGTCTATACACACAAAATATATATATACTAATTTTTCTTCCCTACAAAGAGAGCTCAGATTTCTGCAGAACAGGTTAGACTCAACACCAGTGACAGATTTACTTACTGGAAAGAAGGTGTATTTTTTATTGTTGAGAGATAGGCTTTAAGTGGGCTGAAATAAGATATCAAGAAAAGTATTATTTTATGAATCTAAACATTCATCAGCAAGCCAGACAAATTACAATATGCATCGTTAACCAAAATACAGTTGTCAGAGCATGTTTGGACGAGAGGTGGATGTGATGGAAATAAATGAACTTAAAATAAATAGAAGTCTCAAGTGTAGTTCAAAAGCCCATGCAGCCTCAAATGAGGATTTATGAACTAATAAACTATAACCATTCTTCCGCTCTTCAAGGCTGCACTGTAAACCTCAGAGAGTGAAACTACAATCTTATGAGTAGATACAGTATCAATAATCTCTTTGCAAGCTATCTTATATTTCAAACAGCAGTCAGCATATTTTAATGATTTTCACATTGAAGGGGGTAGCAGTGTTGCAAAGAAAAGCAGCCCCGCTGAGCATGGTAACTGCTATCTGAAGAGCAGGGTCTGTCTACCATTTTCCTCCTCATAGAACATTGGTTTCATGGTTTCTGGTACCTACTTTGCAGCTCAGCCATTGACTATTTGTATGGTCACAGCAACACGAAATCCTCTAGTATTTTCTTCATTCAAAAGAGAAGTTGGCTTTTGAGGAAAGCTGCTTTTCTTTAACCTTTAACAATAAAGTCCTCTCTTCTCTTTGATCCAAAGGTGAGCAATTTCCCCTGTTTATAAAAAACCCAAAATGTTTCCAGCAGAGCTACAGACCTCAGCACCTACAGCGCTGATTCTTTGTAATTGAAATCACAAATATACACACACACTTCAACTACATTTAGCATTAAATATTAATAGACACTGTGAGTAAATGCCACTATCAGGCCAACTTAGTAATAACACTGGCCTATTAAGATTTTAGTCATTATTCCTTGAGCTAAAATCCACTATCTGAAACCAACTATCAGTATCCATAAACTAGCGTTCAGTCCAGTTTTACATGTTATCAGAGCTAATAATTGACACCAGGTAAACCACCACTCATCTCTTCAGTGGAACCTTGCAACCAAACCTCCTAGGACTTTTGAGGCAGAGAAGACATCATTATGTTTGGGCCTGATCTCCACCTTCCTTGTAACAGAAAATGTAAGTATCAATGGCAATTAGATGTTTCTAGTTACTATCTCATCCTACAACCTGTTTCGGTTCAGTGCAAGTGGAACAAAATGTTTTAAACAAGCAACATTAACAACTTCATTAATAACAATGCTTTAACATCCCATTTTACTGACTAAAAGATAGAAATGACATAATGAAAAAAAGAAAGGAATAAAGAAGAGGATATATACAAGAATTACACTGTTTCCAAATTCCATGTATACTTCCAAATTTTAAAGTGTAGCCTGTCAGCCTAGTACTGCTGCAAAAGCCAATGAAAGGAATAATAGGCTACAGACAGGGAGGGAAGTTTTAGTTTTTAATAATTTCTGCATACTAACCTATTCTTCAAAACCTACCATCAATTTTAAAACATCAATGAAATAAAAGAAATATTTTTAAATAAATCACTAAGATCAAGGCATAAGTCTTTGGACTAGCATTTATGCAGTACTTGGATGATAATTCTTCTGCTAGCTCTGCACATTTCACCCTCCAGGTGAAGATGAATCAGCTTCACATGGAGGCACTCACCAACAGGTCAGCTGGTCTGACACGGAGGTGTCTGTCCCGACCCACACCTCACGGTTATTCCATCACTGCATGAAAAACTGAGTTCTTGCACAAGCACAACCCAAACCTCAGCTTGGATTTACAGTGCCTGTTTCCTCCCCTGTCTAAGGGAGGAAAACTTCAATAACGTCAATACTTTTTGTCTACCAAAAATAAGAAATAATGAAAGATCTTAAGTCTTAAATCATTCACTGCCACCAGCCTGTTGTTCTCATCTGTTTTCTGAGACTCGCTGTCCAAACAGAGCAAGATAAACGTTCACTGTCTTCCATTAAGAACCACTCTCAATGCAAGCACTCAAACAGGCTATGAGATAAAAGGGACTATAACAACAGCAAAACACCACGAGCCATACAGACAAAGCAAAACCACGGCAGTTTTCAACCATCTCTCATGCCCTGGCCTACACGGCATTGCACAGTTGCTTTTTAGCTTTGCAAAGCCCAATTACCTTTTTTTCCACCTCTCCAGGTTTCTACACTTCCACTATAGATGGAGAAGAAACATTCAACATCAAAGTACTCAGGGGTGGGAGTTTAACACACAGAAGAAAAACACAACTCCCATTGATTTTACATGCTTCCACTAACTATTATTTCTGAGCCAGATTTCAAGCCCAACTAAAACTCAGACACAGTAGAACTTCTGCTAAGAAGGTCACTAGAAGTTGTTGATATTCCTAGCAGAGTAAATATTTAATATTTGCGTAACAATGTCAAATAAATAAAGGAATGGCCCATACAAGTTTCTTCTCAGACCAAAGACTGCAAATTGAAAATTTCTTGATGAAAAGCTATTTATTTATCTACCCTGGTTCTTCTGCTGGGCACTGGTCCAAAGCCAAGAATTCCAGTTCTCAGCTGCTATCTACTGAAACAAATGAAAGACTAGTGGACAGAAATGACTTCAGACATTTATACTGTGTGAGCCCACCCATTACCGGTCACCTGAAATCAGGAATTTTATGAAGTGACATTTGACAGCGTACAGGCAAGAACTTCGTATTCTCCTCCATCCTTCTGAATATGTATTTGGGTTTACAAGGAACTGTATCAAGGCATAAAATCCGGAGCTCTCTTTGAAATTAGCATTTTGCACTGTCAAGTGCTGAGTTGCCTAGTGCCCTACACTAATGCCTGGATCAATAACGCGGTCAGGGTACATTACAGAACAGAATACTAGATTTGCATTACTTCTATACCTGAATGTACTGATGTAATATAAGTTATTAGTCTCTCTATGTATTGCACTGGAAAGAATGACTATCACAAAGCAAAAGTCATGATTCTTCACAGATGCAGTAATGCAGGGGAATCTATCTGGGAATGCGTGATATCCCAAATGTAATGCAAGGTACTTCCTTCAAGAAAAGTGCCAAATCAACCCTTTTAACACACAGGATTTAGCAATAAAAGAACAAGTCTACTCTGCTCTACTAGAAACAGTTAAACGTAGATTTGCAACAAGTAGAAACAATCACCTCCCTCCCCTCCCCAATCACGTAACAAGGAAAATCAATCCTGACTGCTATTAGCCCTAAAACCCATCTAGAAAGTTACTATTTACTGTGCAGTTCCATAGCAGCATCTAAACACAGGCTTCCAGCCTCCTGCTCATCTCCCTGTCCTTGGCCACACAGTCATGCCTCTTGCTTTGCACTGGCACTCACGCTCAAATGAATAGGTTATGAGCAAGTCCAGTGAGCTGAGCCAACCAAAATAATTACTATCTTTCCTCTCCTGGATCCACTTTCTGTTGGCTCCATTCCTTGAACTGACTTACCATCTGGTCTTACACGAGCAAGAAATGGCGTAAGAGGATGCAGGACCACAAAGCCAGGGGAAAAAGGGGAGGAGGGAAGGTTCAACAGCAGTCCAAGCTGAGCTACTGTAGGTTGGCATTCCCCCTACTCTGGTGGAGGATGTCTCCCTCTATATATCACATCACAAGAAAACCATAGCATACTATAGTTAGTATACATATGGGGAAATAAATTCTGCCACTGGACAAACACATACCAATCCTGGCATACCTGGTGGAAGTCAGTTCTAAAACATACGTTTTATAAATTTGGCGTGATGTTTATTAACAATCAAACCACATGACCTCTGACTGCTATAATTATTTACAGTCAACTAAATTCACACAAGAACACCAATGATAATTAGTATCTGAATTTCCAGTGGACAAGACAATGAATTCCTATAGATTCGTACCATTTGGTAAAGTATTTCTACCAACACCAAGTCAGAATGAAGCTATGAAAAACTTCTCTTACATATATGTCTGGTTTCTTAGGTATAGCTATTCTAAATAGTCATCCATAAAACAATAAAGTACATTGCTCTTCTGAATGTTTCAAAAACAACTTGTTACGTAGAAAACTGATTTACTAGTACTAATATTTTTAAGCCTCCTTACATTAGGAGCCTTCTCTATAAAAGCAATCAATGTTGCTCAGTTTTTAGCAGATTGCTAGAATAAATTTCCTTCTCCCTACTGCTGTTCTCTTGTGTTCACTGCTGTCTGGTTTGCACTCACCTTTGACGAAAGGGTTAACCCAGCCTTAATTGTGAGCTTTCTTTAACTAAAGAAAGATAAAGCAGGATTTAAAGACCATTTTCAACTACTTCGTAATACACTAAAAGGTTGCTTGCTTGTTCAACTAATTCTGACTAAGTTCAACGGCTTTTTTTTTTTTTTTTTTTTTTTTTTTTTTTTACAGACACTGATCTTCAGACTACTTTTATTTATAGAACAAAGAAAATAAGCCCAGATTTTAAAACAAATACCAACAAATGCCTTGTAAATTTCAAATTTACCATGTCCTTCAATTAATGGTAGTAGCTCTGGTTACCTAAAAATTTTCAGAGATATATTAAGATTACAAAAAATCAGACTTTTCTAATCAACATATAGAGACAGGTCATTCACATGATAAGAAAATAAGGAAACCAAAAATAAATAGCTACATCTGATCTGAACATCATTCTCTTTTTCAGCCCATGTCAGATATTTCCTTTATTACCATTAGAAAAAGGGATAAGGCGATTGTTACGTATCTTAATATTGCCAGAAGAACTGGATAACAACTTCCAAGTTGTAAGCCGTGCATGTTGCCTCTTTAAATTAGCAGAACACTTTAACATTTCTTCAGTACAAAAAAAGTTCATGATACAATTTGAGAATTAAGAGTTACATTCAACTACTATTTCGGAAGCTATGCCTACCTTTGAGACTGTGTTATTAATCTGGAAGCACTATTAAAGCTTGTTTCTGGGGCAATTTATTATTGGAAGAATTCACTTAATTTTTCTTTCTGTTGCACCCCAGGTCTTTCAAGATGAACAAATTTATTTTTTCAACTGATGTAAATCACCTGGTGAAATTTTATTGTCAGAGTTGTGGATGAGAAGCAGGAAGCAGTATGAAGTCTGCATCAATGCAGGAACCCGACGTCCTGGTTTATCTAGTTTCATATTCTAGAAAAGAGTCAGACTGCAGTGTCTCACTTCAATTACATATATTTATGGGAGTTCATTACAGATAAATATACACAGATCTCAAAGTCTTATATAATACTATTATGGCCACACAGAGGCTCCGCATTCAAAACAGTATGTAAATGCATCTAGTCAAGTATTTCTGACCTATTTTGTAGAGTATATTTTTACATATATAATTGGGTCATGTTCCACTAATATCATGCTTTCCTCTTCAACTCATTTTTATTCATTTATTTTATCACATTTGAACAGCTTCTGCTAATCCTGTTCTCTGTCATATTTGGATTAGAGCAGTGTAGAACTTTAACATCATTTTAGCTGACAGACAGGATTTCTGGCAACCCTAAAGATGTTGGTGGAAAAGGCTGCAGAGTGAAATGTTTCTCTTCTTGTGCATCTATTAGTTACGCTCCCAGGCTGCATTGAGAGACCTGCAAACAAAGCTCCAGATTCAAAAAGTGTTCTACGAAAATGCTTCAGTCCTTTTTATGATTAATATTTGTAATCCAACTATTAAATAATTCACAAAGAGCCCTCACTTTGACTGCTAGATGGGTCAACACACCTGGAAGCAATAGCTATTTACATAATACAGATGAAACCGTTGAAGAGATGTGCTAGGATTTATAAATCATTTTCATGGTAACTGTAATAGCTGTTTTGCAAGTACCTCCCTTCCACAACTCCCTCTTTAAGAAACCCCCTTCCTAGATTTCTGTCTGCAAGTCTTCTCTTTTTATAGTATTTGAAAGTAAAAATGAATAAGTAGTAGGCAAATTGTCTCCTTGTGTCAATGACACAATGAGGTCAGGAAGAGCTGTACTTCCACAGGAATACAGCAGGTTGAATGTTTCCTGCATACTTTACAGTTGCGCATATAATTTGTCCGTACTTACCACAACCCTCTTCTCCCCCAAACTTAGCTTAAAATAATGCTACAGTTGCCAAGATAAGTACTCTGAGGTTAAGAAAAGCCAGAAGCGAGATGGCTGGTGCAAAGCCAATTCAGCCTCCTAGTGCAACACAGTTTAATTTTTTCGTTTTTTTTAAGGCTGTACTATTTTTCTCCACAGGATCCTGCTTCATTTAGTGCACAGGATGCTCTCGGGATTAATTTGGGTTATATAGTGAAGGAGACTGTCAGTAGAACTCCAGCTTCATTTGCTGCAGTAATCAGAAACTGTGTAGTAAATGAAGCAGACAAGTGCCTTCATCCCTTCCTTTCCATCGCTCACTCCCAGATCCATCCCCCTCTTCCTGTTTCACTGACGCACATCCACTGCCTCCAAGTTGCAACTCCTTTGACCAGGAATTTCACCTGTTCCCTACAATTTCTTATCTCCAAGAATGGCATCTGCCTCCAAGTTGGTGCCATCGCCCAAAGACGAACAAAAGCCCCAAAGACGGGGCTCCCACCACGTGTTGCCTGGGCAGCTCCAGGGAAGACATGAGCTCAGGAGAAATGGGATATGCAGTTTCCATATCCAGGCCTCACTAGTCAGGACGAACCATTGTGACAGAAGTCACAACAGATCCCGAGATAACCAATATATGAACAGTAAGACAGAGTGGCTAGTACCTATTTTGGTGGGACAGCTCCCAGACTCGGGGCATGTTTTCGCTGTCTTCCTTCAGGTGCTTTGCCATTGAGTTCATGGAGAGAACTAACTGAATTCAGCCTTGCTGCACATGTTTATTAGAAATGCTTCAAAACTATTACTAACACTATATTATTTTAATAAACTTATTCATATCACAATAACTATTTCAACTTTTATTCCTGGACAAATCACAGCAAAGACGTCTAAATCAATAAATGCTAAGTAGCAGCTACAGCCCAATGTCATTTTTATACATGACCCACCAGAACAATTTGACACAGCTTTTACTTAACGAAGCCATTGCCACTAGTAATATAATAAGCTTTTAGAAGCTGTTATTCACTTTGAACCTATCACATCAAGAAATTGAGTAGCAGCCTTTTTTATGTGCCCAGATGCAACACTGAGTTTGCCAGGGTGTAGGCAGCAATGACAGAAGCACAAAGCCATCACAGAGCATTAGAATCACAAACAGATCAATATGCAATTGTGGGAGTCAACAGCATATGCAGTGACTCCTATTAAGTGAACTTGGTTCAGCTGAAACTCTCACGTGACATATTTCAGTCACACACCTCGGAGTTGTACGCTGCTACAGAAGTGGGCAGGAATAGCAGCTGGCTAGTCTGAAAAAATCAATTCGATTCTTTATTCCCTGCACTCAGATTACGGATTAGCAAAAGCATATACTATAGCTCTATTTCTACATTTCTAAATGACCCTATACGTTTCAAGTTTAAAGCACAGTCTAGTAATTGCAATACTTAGTTGTGGTCTTTTCCCCTGAAATTTTTAAGCTCCACAAATCACGACTCCGTGACTTTTCATCATGTAATAGGGTTTCTAGTCCTTAAATCCAAGAGCAGATAAACATCTAAAGTAATTTTTAAAACAAAACTTCCTGCCAGTTCCATATTTTAGTCTCATTCATTACTATTTTTCTTTAAAGCCTACAATAAATATACTTCAAGTAGTTAAGTTTCAGTATTAACTTTATCACTTCATCTATATTTCTACATAATAAGGGTCATGGCACTGCAGCTTTTACATCCCTGCTGCCTGGTAGCCTCAGGGAACACTGCAGTCCTGTTTGTCATAACACACACCCATTTCCTAACTCATCACATACGTAGTATACCCATTGTATCCCGTTCTTCAGACCCACATGTTCCCATAGTTGTGAGCAGCCTCAGTGCTGGTTCAGAGGCCACTCTGGAATACCTGAACTTGTACTCCTCAGGTTTGTGGGTCCTTTATTAATCTGTTCACATGGAAGACTGTTTTTTACTTAACTTGAAAACTACAACGTCCTTTTAAGCAATGATACAAACTAGTAAGATTCTTAATTTCTTTTACATGTCTTCATTCATCCCTCTTACAGTGTTTCAGGTTTGTCTCCAACTAACATTTTTAGCTCCGTTTCTACGATAGCATTTAGCCAACATTAAATTCCTGAAATACCCACAAACTCTAGTCCCTATATTCAACTGGTTTTGTGAAATTTTCCTAGAAAGAACCCGCTCAGAGCAAATTCATAACAGCAAGAAATAGAGGTAGGAAGTCAAAATCATGTATTTGTTAACTTGAACCTTTTAGAAAGTGATAGTCATACACTGATAACTTTATAAAAACAGAATATATTAAATTTGGGAGCTTGCATTCCAATCTGACTGATGTAAACAATTCTTCAGTTTTTTTCATATCATGTAAGTCTCAGGCACATTAAAAAGGCTTCTTTCTAGTGCACAGTCTAGAGAGATTCATTAATTCTGTAGGGTTTAAGTAGCTCATAAAAACAAGACAGCAAAGCTAGATATCGAACATCTCAGATTATGAGCAACGCGACAAGAAACAACATATGTCACCAGAACTACTGACTGCTAAATTATAACATTCCACAGTTTTACCCATTTTTTTTGCATATTATTTGACAGACTTACATTGGCTAAAGTTTCCAAGCTTTATTAAAAGAAGTGTAGACCTGTAATGCACTTCTTTTGGAAGAGAAGACAGGGAATATATTTAACTCAACCCTTTCTCATTCACATTACAGTTCTGAAAGTTCATTCTAAATCCCAGTTCAAATTACTTCAGCCTTTCTCAGTAAGTTTCTGAGCACTCTCTTTGGTCTACATGCTGGAACTGCTAAGTCTTACAGATACTTCTACTGAGATTTATTGTTCTTTAGAGGAATAAACATGCACAACAGGTCCTTTTTGCTTGCTTGTTTGCTCCTCTAGACTAGTATCATTTGGTCTCTTAGTAAAAATAGCCTTAAGGCCACACAGAATTTCTAGTGCTGTATACGGCCACATCAGAAATGGATGACAGGTCAGGAATGCAATTCCCAACCTCTTTACCACAGCATTCAGCATCTACATCTTTCAGTTAAGCTCTGTGGGCACCAAATTTTCTGAATACATCAGAGCTGCTTCTGTTTACCAAGGTTTGTCTTGTGGCATTCATATCCCGCTTGGGACACTATTGTACTAAGTATTTACTAGTCTATCTCCTAAGGGTAAGTTTTGAGCATCTGTAGTGCACACCTGTAGGCAGTATTTTTAATCCTAAAACATGGTTAGATGAGGAAGTAAGAGAAATCTATCTCCTATTTTAATTATTAACCGAAGAAATAGTGACCACTTCTGTATTTCATCCGGTGTCTTAGAAACGTAGACAACAATGAAACAATCCTAAGAACAAGACTAGAAAGCCAGGAATCTTAATTCTGAACTCCTTCTGGGAGACAACTGATTTGAAGGAACAGGTCACTGTATGAGGAATATTCACCACCATCTTTTTCTTCCTTAAGGAAAGCAAAACAGACGAAGGTACCTTTACAGAAATGACACTTGCACACTGATTTTCAGAAGAGGCCTCGGGGCTGCTGAAACCCAGGTCACCAAGCACACCTTGCAGGCAGCCCAAAGATAGGAGCTAGGTGGTAGCACCAAGACAGAAGTGTCTTTCAGCATTTTGCAGAATTGAGAATTACCATTCCAGCTTTTGGAAAGCCTGTTCCGAGACGCCCAACTCACCGTGTATGGAGTCAAAGTTCCTGTGCTAAGTTTCTAAACTCCCTAGGTGACATGTGCCTAACGGCAAGATAATTATGATTCTGCAACATCACAGCATTCAGTATTCTTTGAGATATAGGACTAAGTAATCTGAGCGCAAGATTAAACAAACAACAACCACCCCAGCCATCAATTGCCCAAACATTTTACTATTTGATTGCTCAAAATCAATGTCCTTTACTACCACCACTACGTTGTTGGGGACTAGGGTCCTGCTAGGGGCAGGTAAAAAAAAAAGTTGACTTTTTTTTTAATGTTTTCTTCAGTTATTACAAGGTATTAAGTTAAAGTCTTTCACTATCACTGTAAACTTTGGAACTACTTCCTGAAGTGTTCTTGCTACCACTGGAAACAAAAGCCTAACGACTTCTCTTTCTTTGGGGAAACATGGGGAATGAAACTTTGTTGCACACTTATTCCTCAGAATTTTAGAGTATTCTCGCACCTGAGATCTGACCCTCCTCCCCCCAAAGCTCCACCAACAGAACCGTCAAATAATGGTTTCACCACTTGTTGATGCAGAGAAGAGCTTGGAAATCTATGTTCTGGAAAGAAATAGCAAGTGACAGGATAATTCTTCATAGGCTTTTTCATGTATTTGGTGCTTGATGCTACCACCACAATCAATCATCAATTTTTAGGCTTTGTGGTTGCTTCTTTACATGTCATTTTATTGTGTTTTATTAAAAGAACATCTTATTTGCATGAAAAATAAAATTAGCACCTCTAAAGCACTAGTTATTCTGGCCCTCTTGTTCCAACTTAACTGATGGACAGTTAATACAGGTAATTTGAACAGAACAGTTACACATGTTCACGCTATCCTTAAGGATATAAAATATCCAGTATTTGCATAGATATTTACATACATATATTTCCATACTCACCCTCAAGTCTGTACATCCATAAAAACTTTATAATCAAAGGCTCGACTCTGAAGAACTTGAAAGGCTGTTTACACGCATAATACTTAAAAGCTCCAAGTGCAGCTAGCCAAGACAATACTTCAAGGACATTCCTGAAGTATCCTGGGGAAATGACATTTATTCAAGCATCTCCAGGTTCTCGCTCTCTCACAAATATGGAATGACAGAAAAATATAAGGGAAAACACGGGCTCCTAAGAATAGCAAAGACATGTCCAGGGCCAGAAAAAACACAACCACGCCAGGCTAAAAGCATTATTGGCAGATGTGCCAGTTATGCAATATCAATGTACACTGTACATAGAGCTATATAGCCATGTGTGCACATTCAACTCAGCTATGTAGCAAAATTAATATTTAAATATGGAGGATTCACAGTAACATAAATGCAGTTAGAGAAGAAGCATGAGCAAGAGATTTCTGCCAAGATTTTACATAATTTTTAAAAATGTGCTTTGGTGCACCAGTAGGTAGCCTGCTTCAAAGACCTTAAGAAAAAATGCTTAATGGCTGGTCTCTCTGGATCCCATTAAGTGATCATGTAAACAGCAGGGCACCAAAAGGTACTCAACAGAAACCTCTTCGTAACATTTTATGTCACTATGCAGATTGTGTTTTATTTGTTCCTTAGGAGACTTAGAAATCCATTCATGTTTGCAGAACCAAAACACCATGTATGAGATTCCATACGCAAATACTAATTGTAATACATATCAGCTATAAGTATGAATAAAGACAAAATTACATGGACACAAGACATTTGCATCCTGATCACAAAGTAAGCATGATGGCACGTTTTTCATCTTTATTCAGTAGTGTTCTGCGATAGTAGAAACCTACTTAGTCCATTTTTTTGACTACTGTGCATAAAGAAGTTTCCATGCTATGATTAGACAAAATAAGACACATGCTAACATTTGGATTGATCAGATTAGAAAAAAAAAATCATATACAGTCATACTACAACTAGTACTGATTAAAAATGATTAATTTGAATTTTTCCTTACTCACTCGAAGGCATCTTCAGTATCATGCTTTAAGACACTATACCCAAAGTCCAAGAGGCATAAAAAAAAGCAATATTCATATGATAAAAATGCAGAATCAAAACATAGACGTAAATCAGGAAAAAGTACCTTATTGCCTTCATTTCTCTACCCATTTATACTTCCAGTACTACTCTTCACAAAGCCATTTATAATGACAACTACCCTCAAGTAACTCTCCTTGCCGAACAGAAGTCTATACCATCTACTTGTTTTCACAGATAGAAGGTTAGAAGAATTCTTGAAAAATCCTTACCTTTCTTCCCCTAAAATGGTGAGAATTAATGAATCTTTTTGATATGGACATCACAACCTCCTAGACCAACAGTAGCTGCTTTGGCTCCCACTGTAGGCAACAATCAAAAAGCTCCAGCATTAAAGGATGATTCCTCACCCTAAAATGGCTACAATGAAGTATCCCTTCTTCTCTGTCTGACTAGACAGTTACCTTTAAGATGGTTAAGTGACACTGAGGACGTACCAATATTTATAGTACTACTTTCATATGCATCTACTCAGTGGGTACTGAGAAGACGACGAAGGGCTTGGCGCCAACTTGAAAGAACTCCTAAGAGCCACTGTATCAGTCTAGTAAAGTGTGGTTTACCTATTAACTACATGACCCAGCGCAGCTGTGCTTGCCTCGAAGAGCCCACATGGATGCATCTGACCAGTACCCAGGACATCCTGAATGGGGAAGACCCACCTATATCAGGCTTTTCATCAGGCAACTCTCTCTCTATAGAGCCACTCTGAGCACATGACTGATGTGACTATCTCATAGTTTCTCTAACATATGAATAAAACTCGCCTTCAGGTCAAGTGTGGATAAAGCCCGATTTTAGCAGGATGCATGCCCAGCACACGCTGAAAACAAGGCACTTCCAAATGTGCTTCAAGCTGGGCACTGCTGACAGAAGCAGTCATTTACAAATCCTGACCTGCTTAAACAGTAATAATAATTTAGCTATGCAGTTTCGCCCTTCACCCCAAAAACTTGGGGAGATGTTCTGTCAAATATTGCTTCTCGTATAAGCTTAAGACAGACAAGATTAGATGTACAAGATTGTTAAGTATTTATGATCTTGACACCGTTACATTCTTACCATATTAAACTTTTCAGCATCTATTGTAGCAAGTATCAAGCTGTTTGTCACAGTAGCATCTGTCTTGGATAATTCTTTCCCTGGCAAGTAAAGCTCTTCAGCAACAAAATAATCATAGTAGCACATTGACCACATCTTGAGTTCGGGCATATGTCCCAAGCAGATCTATTTCAAAAGCAATGAAGCACAACCTAGAATTGAATGGAATAGTATGGCACTATCTTCTACCATGGAAGGGAACTCCTGTGCAATTTTTTCTGTAATTCTTTGTGGGAAAGTAACCTTCCAACTCCTTACGTGTAATGTGATTATTGATATTGTCAGCATAAATGATTTTTTCTTCCAAAAATATAATCTACTGAAAACTTAAACAGTACTGAAAAGTTCCCATGTAAAAATTGGGGATACTGTTTTTGTTCTGTACTGCTCCAAGTTTCTCTTGCAGCTTGAACCTGCCCAACCCAGCCTCACCAACCACCTATTTCTATGCATGTTACAATGAAATCAGCTCAGAAAATCAAAATATGAAAAAGGCATAAAACACACCCCTATCTTGACATTCTTAAAATATCAACTACTTAAACTTTCAGTACACATAGTTTTTGTGCAGTTGCCAACAGAAAGTATTAAGACATCCTTTAAGACATTCTTTGCTTCAGTCTTCAGTGCTAAGACTGGCCCTCAGGAATCCCAGGCCCCGGAGGTAAGAGAAGAAGCCTACAGAGAGGACGACTTTCCCTTGGTCGAGGAGGACTGTGTGAGGGATCGC
>Ga0181612_126813_pt1 | contig 27432 bp, 10 predicted proteins | sample HoacroProtozoa21_FD_119630 | JGI IMG/M metagenome (GOLD analysis project Ga0181612, IMG submission 119630) | Hoatzin crop microbial communities from Cojedes, Venezuel. Combined Assembly of Gp0051906, Gp0051904, Gp0051908
GAAGGGGAAAAAATTGGGTTATTTTCCTCCCCCCCTTTTTTTTTTCCGGGGAAAACGTAATTCCGGGAGGGAGTTTGTCACGAGATACCAGTTTATCCCGACAGCCCAGTTATCCCATCGCCAGGGCAAGCACCTTCGCTGAGGGCCGTGCGTGGGAAGCAGAGCTCTGCGCAAGTCCCAGGGGGGCTCCGGGGGCCGCCCGCCCTGCCTCGGAGCAAAATACGGGGGGCGGGGGGGATGAGAAGAGAAAACCCAGCAGGAGGCGGTTCCTCTGCGGTGGGCGCGGGGATGGGTCACAGCTCCCTCCCTCCACCCCTTGAATAGCTCCCGAAAACGTAAAATGCCCGTGTAATGATTCCTGCTCCTGAAAAACACGCAGGGAAAGGTTCCGCTCCGAGGCTGGGCGGCCGAGTGCTGGGTCGCTCTCAGCACGAGGATGCCGAATTCCTGCTCCTCCAAGGAATTTCTTTGGAAAGCTCCTCAGCACATTTATGCCCGAACGTTCGTGTAGCAAGCAGACAATATTCCCTGTCTCCAACAGTTACGACGCTATTTTATACATACGTACTTTTCACCTCTTTTTCTTCCGCTCACTAGATTTCCCCTTAAAAAAAAAAAAAAGCAATCTACATCCCAAAAAAACCCACAAAAATTACCGTGTGTTTTTGACAAGTCAGAATCCGCGGTAATTTGCAGCTCTTGCCTTCAGAACTGCAGCCCCTGAATTTTAAAACTACTTATCTCAACAGAAATTGGTATGCTGGTAGAAGAATAAATCTCAATAGCTGTGTAAGAAGAATTTGTATTCATTCAGCCTTTGGTTGAGGGCTTTGCTTTGTGAGACAGTATTTTATAATATGTCAGGTTTTGCATTTCTGGTCTTTTTGTTGTTTAAACTGACGAGCAATAAGCTGCCATTTCTTTTTATCTTCCATCACGAAGAAGTTAACAATTTCCTACAACATCAAATGGAGCACAATAAAAAGAGTAAAAACTGCAAGTGAAAAATACTTGATAAAAAAATCTTGAAAAATCATACCTACTCTTGTTTGTAATGTGTGAAATCATTACAAGTATGTTCACTATGAGGACTATTGATAGATGACTCACAATTTAGCTAAATTCAATAAACCACACACTGTGCCTATCCCAGTAGGTGACTCATGCATTTTGTATTTCAAGTATCAAATGTTTGCCAAAAACAGTATTTAAAAAAGTAGGAAAATTGTTCAAAAGGGCTTGTGAATAGGCTGGGACTACCCACCGGCAGCTCTTACTTCTGTTCTGACCACTTACGTGGGATTTCACGGCACCAGTGAAATACAGTAGTATTCTGCTAGAAGGAGTGCTTAGCCACAGCAGCCCCACCTTACGCACTTCATATGCTTTTTTCTCACATATATTGTACCTTCTTTAAATACACACACACTAGAATTTAATGTGATGCTTTAAAGCGGTTGTGTTTTACAGAGAAAAGCCTGCAGAGTAAACATTTTCCCTACAGAGTCACTGCTCCGTAATTTTACACACATTTCCTAATTTTCCTAGCACCATGCTTTACCCTTCTAAAATTAAATGTAAAGAAACAAAATCAAACAGCAATCTCAAAAGAACTAATCGGCTGGTCCCTGAATACTGTACAATAGTCTTTTAAGTTGAATAACTCAGCGTAAAAGTGGTAGAATCGGGCCCACAAGAACAAGTAAGTTTCAGTCCTGGTGGCGACGCCTTTCGACTGTTTTAACAGCCTGCAGGGTGGCAGAGGAGGCTGCTGCGTGCGGGTGACTCAGTGGGTTAGCTTCGATTTTAGGCAGTTCTCCAAACCCCTTCATACAGACCTCAGAATACGTCTGGATCTTATTTGTAACTTTGGGCAGGGGTTACCTGGTCCCAGAACACCGTTCACTGCTTACACGCAGCCTCCACATATCATAAACTCTTTTGTGAAGGGGGAGAATCATGTGTCTTCATGGCACACAATGAGAAAGGACAACTTTTTTCACCAGGGCCTGTGAATTGTACGTATTTATAGCAAGCGTGACTTAAGCTGTCTATTTTCTAGGTGACTGAGAACAGGTGAAATACTTGGTGAAATATTTTTGTGTGTCCGGTCCCTCCTTTAAATGGTATCAAACGGTGCCATTTCATTACCGATCTTCTCTGCATCTTCTTTCGTGGTATTCCTTCGGCGCTTTCCCTGCTGAGCTGGCTCTTTATTGAGTCCCTTCTGGTCCCTGGAAGAAGACAATACAGTGTCAACTGAAAAGAAAAGAACTGAAAGTTCATGTTGACTAGGGAGGTATTAAGTTGGTGGAGTCACAACTTTCATATATGCAGAAGTGGTAAAACTAAGCATAATATTAATCTCTGAACTTTAATTTTATTCATTAAAAACCTGGCACGAAGCATGTTTTATTCATTGTTTTCTCAACCACTTCACATTTGCACCCTGTTTTTCTTGCAAAAACTATCAAAAGGACTCACGTGGAAAAGTATTGCAGGAAAACATTGGATCTATTTTAGTTTCATTTAATGAAATTTAGCATCCAGAGAACAAGTAGGTGAAACAGCATCAATATGCCCAGACAATTCTCCTAAGTCCTGTAGCAATTGCTTTGTGAGAGGATCATTAGCTTCCTGCCTATGAAATTACCAAAATTGATCTCTTCGTATTGACATGGGTGCAAGTTATGCTACTTGAAGGAAATATTAAATTTTGAGCTGACAAACTATACATACTTTGCTGCTAGTACAAACTTGTCCAGATATTATACGTTGGGAGCAAATGTGTACACGGTATGGGAAACCTTAAACAGCATACGAAGCGTAGTTTTTAATACTATTAAGTCTAAGGCATTTATGCACATGGGAAATCATATTAGTTGTCAAATGATGACAGCCGTAATACTAATGCGATTAACAAGGGCCAGAGTATTGTTTTACTATCCATGCATCATGCTAGAAATGCTTTTTAACATCAGAGGCTCAATATTTATCAAGAGCATTTGATTTAATAATATCCAGGATAACGGTACTCCACAGTTTCCATTAGTTTGATTGAATGTTACATCTGTCTAAGCAAACCAAGCATTAGGCGCTTCAGTGAAAGTCACTCGTAATGGAGAAAAATATAATGCATGAATATTTCATTAGTAGATGAATACCCATCAAAACTTTACTTGAAATGCTTGAAAGTACCTACTGAATGTTTGCCAGCTATTTCATAAAACAGAGATGGTTGTAACGCTGCTGCTGAAACAGGAAAAAATCTATTAGATCATTTAACGTACTAAAACAATTATGGTATAATTATAAGGAACATAATTATATCTTCTTGATGCCTTTAATTGTGCAAGCCTCACTAATTAACATTAGAAATTCAATCAAAACAAATTATGCTTTAAAATTTAACGATTAACTTAAAGAGAAAGATTGCATTTCCCAAGTCAAACGATTATAACTTTGAACTCCACCTGACAGTAGGCAAACTCTTCATTTGCATGTTTTCAGTCTCTCTCTTTCCATCTCCTTATTTTTATGCAGTGTATTCGGAGATATCTTTATATAGACATATAGCTGTGTATATATACAGACACACTCAAGTGGCTTACCCTTCTTTAAAGTTATAACATCAGTTTTGCCTCAGCCAAAATCTGACAGAGATTCTTGTGGCCTATGGATTAAACTTTAGAGGAAGAGATTTGTACTGTGCCCAAGGTATTTGGGTATTTTCTGGGCGGCCCTGCACTGCGCATAAGCTTACTGTAAAATTTGGGTCTGCAGCTCTATCCTTGGTTCGTGTTTTGTTTCCCTCCGTTGCTTCTCACCACTCAGGACCATGGATTGTTTATAGAACAAACAAAACACAGTTTTGGGGGGAAATGTTCCATTCTTCTGTAAAGTTTAGACATGTCATGTCATTAAGACAATCAAAGAAGAGCTGGTCAGACACTTTCTTATATATAGTATTCTTTTTTAAAATATATTTTTTTTTCAGAACTGGAGTTAGCGTAATTGCTTCAACCCTGTGGTCATTTTCAGTTTTCCACAGAAAAAGATTTCTCTCAGGATCAAGCTGGTTCCATTCGAAAAATGTAGGGGTTTTTTTGCAACAACCCATTGTGTTTCACATAAAATATTCATCTATGCGTCTATTTAAGTTACTGTTGTGCTTTGCAGGATCAGTTGCTTGTAGCCTCCGCATCCCTGTGCGGAGGGAACTCCCAGCCACTGGGATAAGTTTCACAAGACGCCCGGAGAAGTACCACTCTGTGAGTAGCCCACCCAGTAGCAGTGAATAGGGCATTTGAAAACCTCAGTAAAATATAGGGTAATATTTATTCCAAATATCCACATATCACTATTGGAGTATTAGAGTGTTAGGTTTTTTTAATAAACAAAAATTTCAGAATCTCTTATAGAGTGGAAATTCCCCACTTTTGGCTAGCTCTATTCCTATACCAAGTCTGATGAGGTTTTTTTATTGATTTTTTTATACTCATAGCCTGAACAGAATACTTCCAGGAAACCGTACTGTCGAGATTAAAAAGAAGTTCAGTTAGTTAAGACATTGCATTAAAGAGAAGACTGTAAGAAACCTCACCAGAAAGAAGACAGCTAGTTTCTCCTTAAAACATATATCGTTCAAATATTATTAAAAACCTTTGTATTATATTTTATTTCTACTGAGACTGGACCCTAACAGAAATACTTTAGATACAGTCCTCTCTCTCTGCCATTGAAAATTTCAGAATGGCATCATCATTTATGAGAACAGCAAAATGGAAACCTGCAGTAACTTGGCTTCTCATTTTTCAAAACAAAGCAGCATATAAAGAGTAAGCACTGACTGTACTCCACTGCCTCTATATTTGCTTTTTGCTCATTTGCTCTGGTTAGTCAAAGCAGAACTGCTGTCGAATGAAGATTTTGGCCATCTCCCGCTGCTCTTTTCTTCTAAGCAAATAGATTCATTCAAAGGTCTGAGCACAAGTTTTGCTGAACACTGAGGACACTGGTCAGTTCCCAAAACGTAGGAACTCAGTGCTGTTCGAGAGACCATCAGATGTTCCAGGGTCACCAGGGCAGGCAGATGGGACGGTCGGAGGTGCCTGCAGCTCCTGGCACGGCCAGCACCTCCTCTAGGGCTGTGTGACCCTTCTGCCAACTGACCCTCTCCAGACCTCTCCAGGTAAGGTCTACTGACCTCTAGCCAGAGGCAGTACGGTTAGCTCAGCTCTGTCTTTCTGGCTGGCTTAGCGCTTTGGAGTGAAAACTCCGTAAGATGTAAAAAATGCTAGATTAGTTAACATGATAGCCTAAGTTCAGTTCATCTTCAAAATAATCTTGGTATTAGGACTGTGAGCTTTCAGAAGTCTTCACTGATCATTAAATTAGACGTGACTTCAGATCCAAGTGTATCACTAGAAAAGCTGGACTTTATCAGAGCACATCAACCACAGCAGTGATCACTGCCACTGAAAACTGATGTATATTTTTCACATAATAATTTCACTAGAGTATTTAAATTGTAAGAAGAAAATTCAGACAAATCCTTGTATAATTTGAATAATCAACCCCTCCTTAGTGAATAGAGTCTCTCATGCTGTCAGAGTTTGAATGGATACAAGAGAGATGCTGGGGAATGACAGAAAATTGACTGACTACCACAGAAACAAACTCGTGAAGTTCCCACATATAAGACTGATTTGTATTTCAGGTGCTGCTCCATAGAACCAAAGATGGTGGGAAGTCTTGATCCTCCATATAAGCTCTTGAAACTAGCAGTGTGATGCCTTTGGTGTTACATGATAAAATATCCCTGGTGTGGTAGGGCTGCCTGGTCTGGTTTTACCCCTTCAATAGACAATGTTTTCTGGTGCAAATGGAGTGCGGAGAACCATTTATTCCCTGTAGTTTTTCCCTGATAATTTCCACACTACACTACACTTCCTTCTGTAGGCTTATTTTTTTTGAACAATTTTATACATTTTTTTTTCTATATGGTCAGCTGCGCAATACAATGGGTTTCTATCATTTGTTTTAGATTGTAAATGTATTAATGAAAAATATCAAAAGCAGAAAGTTTTGGGATTTTTTTCTTTTAGTGAGGCTCATAATACTGTGTTTTCTGAAGCCTAGTATCTTCTTTCCTCCTTTAAAGAATGCCAAAATGCCCCTGTGGCCCTGGCATGCATTTTGCTGGTGTTTGGAATAGTAGCACACAGAGATAAATGAATAAATAAATAGTAATGAAAAATAAAAAGAATAATGCTACATCCATTTCACTTTGAAACAAATGATTACAGAGCAGCTGATTACAATTGGAGAGAAGATGTAGAAAGGCAAAATGCTAGTAGTAGCAATTGGAGTGAATTAATCGGGGTGCTCAGGCACGCTCTCAAGAAATGGATTGACTCACAGAAGGAGTTTTAGTGGTGTGAAAACTTGCATTGCGTTTCTTCAGCACACAGAAAAGCAATCTACCTGATTTTCCCAAAAGTAGCAAAGCAATCAGGTATTTTAGCAGTCTATTGCCTGCTAAGAGAAATGGGGAACCATGGAAAGCACAGAAACAGAAGGAAAAAACCCAGAAAATCTTTAATGTCCATCATTACATTATCAAGAAATATATCAAGAAATTTTGTCTTAAAAATGAATTTTTCAAAACACTTTTGGAAGAAAATGTAGCCCTAATTGTTAGTTAGCTTACTTGTCAAAGAAGGGAAAAGTAGTAGAAAAGCTATTTTGGATGCTGCAGGGGACTCAGAGTTTCTCTTAGAGTGGTTTTTTCTAAACTTTATCCAGCTATTCCAGCCCTTTAAAAGCATTTGTTAAACAGAAATTCAATCTTCAACTCAGGAAATTCCAAAACATGCACTAATAATTTCAATTTTTTTTTTCTCTTTTACTCACAACCTGTTGCTGTATTATTTACAGTTGCTTCAATACCTTCCCTTAATATCTTCAGCCCGTAGGCCACCAAGTTAAGTATGTCTAGTCTTGACCAGGTCTAGAGGTCTATGGCTGGGCAACTATCAATGGAGGGATTCCTATGGGCATGTGTAGCTGATTTCCAAACCCGTTACTGTGAAAGAGCCCAACTTTCTTTTTCAGCCTTGATGATATTAAACTAAATCTAATTTTTTTCAGAGTTATTAATGAACCAAGTCTGACCTGGGATGCATGTGCACTGCATGTTTGTTCAGTGTTTTAAATCTGTAATTAAGTAGGGTGAGCAAAGAGATTACGAGTCTAGAAGGTGAATAACCTGGCCTTAAGAGCTGGTGCTCTGAGCGCATGTTCGTTTTTTCTTCACTCGTGCAGATCTAGCTGTACCTTTCTCATTAGATGCAAGGATTTCAATGTCTTCTCAAAGTATTGCACCACAGCAGAATAAATCTTCTTTAACATATTTTATACGATGGTCAGGGGGGAAAAAAAAAAGTAGATTCCCTCTAGAATAAGCTTACTACATTCACGAATGAAGTCTTATTTGCTAAGCAGATTGTCATCAATGCTATCCATTCACAAAAATTTACAATGTGACCAATAGCAAGAACATAATTTGCTGTACTGGGACGGTGACAAAACAGAGTATTTACCCTGTAATTGTCATTCAGATCAGACAACAAAAGAGGAAACACACTAAACTAAACAGAAAACCATGGCATCCTGACCTTATGACCAAGATCACCAACCTGGAAAATCAGTTGTTAAATATTCACAGGAGACAATTCTCACAGTTTGAGTGAAAGATAATACCATACAGAAATGAGGGCAAAGTCAATACCGGTTGGGTTTAAATAAATAATATGGAGACGTCCCAGAGCAGATACAGCATTTTCATACATGTTCACTTATGAGCTGTAACTGATGGTGCACTGCAAGACTTTGCAAAGAAGGGGAATAGTAATAGAAGGAGGAAGCAGCGGCTGTCCCCAAAATGTGCTTTCCCAAGAGACAACCAGGAGAACAGAAGGAATAGTAAAGAGGCTGCTTCAAAGGGATTTTGCTCTCTGAGAGGTGGTGAAGAGCAAGCTACAGGTAATATAAGAAGAGATACAATATCTGTCATCCTTCAAGGAGTGCTCAAAGAGGCTGGGCTTTAGCATCAGTAGGAAAGTGCCAGCCCTCCACCGATGGTAAGTCGCTACCCTCAGCAGTCAAAGCTGGCAGATGCACTTAGTGTTGTGTGCCTATGTCAGCGCAGGAAGGCTGACATCATTCATTTGTCACCCTGCAGTGCAACAGGCTGTGATTCATGCCTCTCTAGAGTCACTTTACTGCCTCTGAGTATGGTACCCTGGCCCTCAAGGGAGAATAACAGCATGAAATCTGTTGTGCTTCTAATCAGTGTTTTCTTCGATTCTTCCTCTGAAATGAAAATTTCTGCTACATTTGGATGTTCAGGATTTCATTTCACAGTTTCTTAAACAAAAATAGGCTTCAAAACAAGAATTGCAGCCAAGTAATATCTGACTTGCCCCCCTGGAAGACGTCCCAGTTCCCATCAGTAATACAGTCCTTACCTATTTTATCAACCAAAACAAAAGAAGCTAAACTGCTAGCGCTCCATTTGCCTTGCTAACAAAAACACCAGCCCTCATTTCTTTTGGCTCTTGTTTCTTGTGTTCAGTCCTTTCATCCTCACTACATCTTCTGCAGTTTTCCTGCATCTGCGGTTTTTCCTTTTGCCTTGCATGCAGTCAGTCTGATCCCTTCTGTGAAACACGGCTGTCTGTTCGCAGAAACATGGGCTGGACAACAGCCTGGAGAAACCTCCATGGGCCTCTTGACTCCACAGCTAGTTCAAAACCTCTGGATTCTTGCTTGAAGGGACTGTTGGATTTTTTTTTTTTTAAGATGATACGAAACAGCGTGCCTTCCCTATGCCCATCTACCCCTGTTTACCCTGTTGCTATACAGAAGTTAATTTTTTTTTCTTCTTTATTTTGATTAATGGCAAGTTCATAAACATTTAGGAGAGGTTAGAAGGAAGTAATCAGATTAGTGGCATTCATCTGGGGCTGGATCGTAGGAAATGTTGACTTTGTCAGTTCATATTGACTCCTGAAAGCTGGCACCAGCCAGCATATCACATAAGTAAGCCGTAAACCGTTGTGTTTCTCCAAGTCTTCTGATATAAATGTAATACCTACTTACTCCAGGAGTGTAAAGCTGCTTCATTGAGTGCTTTGTCCCCATACTCTTTCTACTTGGAAATGAAATCACACATGTTAAGCAAAACACCTCTTATATATAGATATAATTACGGGAACAGAATACAACAAAGGATCCCTGAAGGATTTACTAAAAACTTTGAAAGTCATTTACTTTGATGTTATATATCCAGTATCAACATTCTTGCAAAGATCTTCGCAAATTAATTCCTGACAAGATATAGTCACAGTACATTGGAAAAAAAAAAAAAACAATGAATGAGAATATTAATGAGAAACTTGATTTTTTTAAATTGCAATTATCCATCTGGGAATGTATGTAAGTAATCAGTAACTTTTGTTAAAATAGTCCAGGCTTGTAATACCAAAAATCTCACCTGAAGAAATTGCAGAACAAAAATTATTAAATGTTCTGCAAATGCTATAGAAGAATGAGTGTATTTGAAAGATTGCTGGCAAACAGTACATGTTGAAAAACAGATGGAAAACAAATATGTTAAATAACTTGCATTGAATTCTGTAGCAAATTCAAATTTGGTTTGCATGATAAATGTTTTAATTGCCAGCTCAAATGTTCATTTTTATGCCATTAAACTTTATACATTTGGAACCGGTATTAATCCAGTGTCAGGGGGCCTTTTGGTATGGGGTTTTGAATAGCTTTCATCTTTCACATTGGCAAGAATTTTTTGAGCTAAAGTCAAAAGAAAAACAATGTAATTTCATCAGTGCCAGGAAACTTAAAAGTTTATGAGCAGCATTAAGTTCAGCTAGTGCAGGATCGAGAAAGACGATCACGGGCTCCAATGGAGGTGACAAGTTTGATGAGTAGAGCTTTAAAGTGATTGGTCCTATTTATTCGTTATCATTATCGCAAACAAAAAAAAAAAGGCAAATGAAAAGAGAAATTCTAAACAAAAATGATCAGATGGTACTTCAGGCCTTGTGTCTGACACGAGTGTTATTTTTAGCCAAAAGGAGACTACACGATAGTTTGCTGTTAGATAAAAAAGTTAACCTATTTTCCATAGGGTGGCTTTGAATCCCTCCCAAATACTGCCTCACTAATGCCGTTTGTCTGAACACAGACAAATGTATATTTTTATTTCTTTTTCTGACTTTCCTCGCTGATGTTTATAACTCCTCACAACTCTGAAAAATCTCCCTTCTCATTTAGACTCACTTGTGCGGATTAACCACAGTCCCAGAGAGGAGCAAAATCCCAAGCAAACGCTTGAGCCTCTGTGCACCAGGGACGCTGCAGAAAGGTGAGAACCGAGTTTTGTTCTACACCGTTCTGCAGACACAAATCTTTTCTCCTACAATAAAATTCTGCCAATAGATACCAAGGTCCATCTTCTAACACAACAAAGCACAAGTATTTTCCTGACAGCAGACGGTAAAACCTGGCCCTTCAGTAATATTCCCGCTTTGCTCAGCATTGCTATTTTGTAGGGCATAGTTATTTGTTTGTGGTAGTCTTAGCCTGTTGTAATAAAAAGAACACCTCTTGGTTGCTAGTTTGTGTGCAAGATCTTAGCTAGGATGCTCCAAAAGAGCTATGTATCAGTCCTTTGCGAAGGCAAAGGAGAAGGATCAGCTTAAACCCTTGCTGGAGGTGGTTTAAGCTGATCCATTTTACTGTGCATCGCAACACCTATGTATTCAATTACCATTCCCCAACAAATGAGGCAATAACCAGCAGCATAATTGAACATGCTAACGTAATTGCCTGGATATGCCCTGCGAATGCCAATGTACCAGTTTATTCAGCTGATAGCAACCTCCTGATAAGAATTACATTTATTCATTTATTATAGCTCGAGCTGCTAGTAAAGCAATTAAAATTCTATTAAAGAGTCCACAGAACAAGTAGATATAAAAAATCTTCATCGTGATGATTAGAAATTTAACAGAGAATAAGTATTGTTGATACCAGAAGTCTTTTTTTCCCCTCAGAGAACAGCCTTAAGGTATTGGAGGTCACATTTTAGATCTAAACTATGGAGATAATGAGACTCGTCTCTTTTGTACAGCGCTTTAAAATCTCCTGATGAAAAGTGCTATATAAGACCTCGATATTATTATGATTAATGCTCATAATCACCATCTCGTCAGTACTTTTTCCCCTTCTGACCTTGTAGTTTCCATGTAGTAAAAGGCACTTACCTCACTGCTTGATCAAGCTCTTAAGACAGCTCAGGCAGCAGGTTTGTGCCTCCTTTCCAGGAGGTGGATTCAAGAATCTACCTAGATGGCTTGATAAAAGGAATGGGATGCTCTGAGAAAAAAAATAAAAAAAATTTAAAAATCATTGATTCTTCTTTATCCTAGAAAGTTTTTTGTCTCCCCAGCTCTCAGGCTTTTTTGTCCTTGGGTCACTGTCCCTTTAGGTAGGACATCCGTGGAAATCATCCCGAGTGATTTATTTGAGAGGGGATGCATTAAGGATAGTGTTTTAGCAATGAGGAGACCTCGCACTCAGCAGCACTCATTCCACTGCAGCAATTTCAGGCTTGTCAGCAAAGACTCTGGTTATCTCCGTTGGATTTCGGCCGGGTGGCACAAGCGGGTGAGATGTAGCCCCATCAGATACAGGATGTGGAAAGCACTGCAGAGCAGAAGTCAGGATTTAAAGAGTTGTGTAAATGACACTTCGATGCTTTTCTGTCGGCGGTGGTGTTTCTCACAGGCTACAAAACGGCAGCCTGGCAGGCGGCAAGTGACTTTTACAGGAGCTGCACCCTTCTGTGAGGCCTCAGCTCTACTTCCCCAGCCTAAAGCAAAATGCAAACTCACTGAATGAAACCCTGCTCTCAGTGGAGTTTCTCAGTGACAAAACCTCCTCTAGCAGTAGATGGAAGACTTCACCTGTCCTCTGGGTATGCAAACGAGTATTTTGGAAAGCTTCATAAACAACTAGAACATTGTCCAGATTCTTAAAAAATGAACACATTTCAAAAGATGCACTGAAAAAAATATGATTTCAGAGCAATATAAGTGATTTTAATAGATGTCTTTGAAAACTTAACCACTGCACACGCTTTCCCCAGAAGACAAAATCCCATTTACCAATACAGGGCTCTTTCGGTGTAAATCCACTCGTAATAAGCTTCACTCGTATACATTTCTGTAAAGGTAAAATGGATTTTTTTTTAAATAAAGATATTTGAATGTGAGATAAGAGAGTATATAAAGCTTCTACTTATTTATTCACATACCTATAACTGAGCTGTTCCTAAATGAAGACATTAAAATGTTCTTTTGGGTGAAGCGTGACAAATTCCCATCCTACTCAGTACTATTTCAGACCAGACACTGTGGTAGAATATTAAACTCACTGATTTTTAACAACTTTTTAATATTTTAGTTCACCAAACATGGTGATGATGGACAAGCTGCACAGATTTGCATGTCATATAGATAGATACAAATAGATATGGCTTCATATCATGTTCTACTGACATGTAACAATATTAATATGGCTCTACACCAGTGTTACAGAGAACTTGAAGAAATTGATATCCTGAAACAAAGAGACAAAGAAGGGACTGCTCTGCAGTTGCAGATTAATCAAATATAAGTTTATGAACTTGCTTCGGTTCTGTTGCAATGTTTGTTTCTGTGTTTCTAGATACCATTTCTCCTTACAAAACAGAACATATCAGAATGTATTAAGAACACACTTAACAACATTGTAAATAGAATAGTTGAGCAAGGGCAACCTGATAAAAGCAAGTGAGGTTAATTTATTTTAACTTTCTGTTAGTTCATGCCTCGCTGCTACAAGTATGTATTTGCATTCTAGGTAATGTGACTGACTCATGAATGCCAGTTTCCCAAGTTCAGGCAGAAAAAATTTATTACTTATTTGAAATAAGCAGAGGTCAGTATTTTCAGACTAGAATGTAGCACTGGTTCTAGCAGGCTCCCTACCTGTGGTACCAGTGCACAGTTCATGGTATAGTATCCAAAACTCTGAGGCAAAATAGTAAAAATAAACTTTTAGAAATATGGAAGCAAAGGAAGGAAAAACAGATCATCAGCAGAGAATTAAAAATATTTTCTTTGTGTTGTAGTCAAAATTTTCCTTCTGAAAACCTAAAATTAATTTCCTATGTTAATGAAAGTAAGCGGTGTTTTTGGCATTAACAAAGACATGACCTAAGTTTTTCACAAAACTGTAGGCAACTCCAAGGATTTAATGTAAATATTAATACCTCTGGAAAACTTACCGAAATAAAATAGATCAATGTATATTTTAAAGAGAAAAACCGCCTAGATTTAATGGAGACCTAACCCAGGACAGATATAGTTGGAACATCTGCATAAGTATTTACGTTTCTTGCCACTAAAATTCAAGAAAATTTCCAGAAATACATACATTAAAATGTTTAATCAAGTCCAAAATAATTCTGGTTACATGTATCTATAGCTGTTTTGACCAACAGGTAAGACACTTAAAAGTAAATAAGCACCCAAGGAGAAGGCTATTTGGCCTCAAATTTTCTCTTTTCATGACAATTTTCCAAAGTCAAGGTTCCTACAATAACCAGAAACTCTAAATGTTATGAAGAATTAGTAGGAAATCCGCTTTGATCTTTTTCCTCTAAAATTGCCTGGATAAAAGCTGTATTAAAACAGGTTATATATTAAAGTGCAGAACAAAACCAGTTGGTTTTGTCTTCCCTTGCAGATAAGGGAAGCTTATGGTTAGGATCTGAGTGGGGATGCTGCTACCTAATATCTGTGCAGCCGTCCCTGATGCTGATAGCAGTTTAAGCAGGGTTAATATGGGTATTGCTGGAAGAGATGTGGGGGAACAGGAGAGTTTGGTGGTAAAAGTTTTGTTTCAAAATGCCTCCCTCACAGTAAATATTTAAGCATATGTATAGGACGTTGTAGAGATACTGTCAATAGTGCCATCAGAGCTTGGTCTTTGGAAAATTTCAGCATACAACACATTCTGTAAGCGCCAAATTCACGTTAAAATATTTCCCTTTTCTTGGCAGTCACAGGCAGGTGATCAACAATTTTCCGTGCCCGATCAGCCTTCCTCCACACAAACTCAGATGTCTCTCCCAAATAACCTTGGCTTATATTATTTTTACATTTCTTTGTACATTTTTCTCATTGCTTTGCTGAATTAGATGTGTTATTTTTAGCTCACTCTGCCAGCTGCACAGATACCACTAGCTGTGAGACAAAAACCTTCACAGCTGGAAACAACCTAAAATAGTTGCTGGGATTATGCCACAGATACACAGCATCAATTAGCAGCAGGAGCAGCTGTTGCAGCAAGCAAAGACCTTCCTGTGTTTGGTTTGCTCCCTTGTCATTTAGCATCAGATGACACCACTCCTCATCAGGAGGCAGTCATTGCCCACGTGCTGCATGACACTCGTTCCAGCACGGAGGGCCAGAATAAGTCTTTGGAGCCACTTACGTGTGCCATAAGCTCTATTTTGAGCCTGGTGAGTAGCTCACAGGGACTTTTTGCTCGCCCTGATGAACGTAAACATCTTCCCTTATGGGGAGCAAAGCACAGTGTGTGCTTAGTCACCAAGTAGCTGCCCTATTTTTAGGTGGCCCAGATTTATGGGAGTTCTCCGTCATCTCAGTGACAGTGTCCCAAGGACAATGTATGCCACAGAGGCCTCAGAAGCCACTGAAGATGCTACACAGCTCTAAAGGAGTGTTATCTGCACATGCTCATTTTTCAAGCCGTAGCGATGATGGTAGCTCATGCTTCTGCTATTTGCCCATGCTTTCAGGGGAAGACAGCACCGGGGCAAGAGGGTGAAAAACAGAGAGAAAGAGGGAGAAAGAGAAAGTGAGTGAGCAAGGTAGAGGGAGAGAAAGGAGAAAGAGGGAAAAGAGAAATAAAAGAGAAAAGGACTCATTAAGCTCAGGTTGTAAATTATGGGCCAGATAATAAACCTTTTTCAATAAATTAGTGTTGTTAAACCAAATACGATTAGCATCCCAGTACCGCGTGCGTATGCAGGTTCATATCCTAAGGACGTTGTTCCATCAGGAATCCAAGATGCCGTCACGCATCAATTGACAATAAGCCTGCTGTGGATCATGAACAGAATTACTTGAAATATCTTAACTTCCCTGGCAAGTCTTTCTAAATGAGAAAACATATAGGAGTACTGTGTACAAGGTATTTGGAGGGAACCATGAAATGAAATGCAATGAAATAAGCTTGTCCGGGACAAGCTGCAGCTTGAAGACGTATAAAGATTTCAGTGCCATCGAGGAAGAATGCTTTGTAGGTGGGATTTGGGTGGACAGGTGAATGAGACACATCACATTAGTTCTGTCAAATTCTTCTGCTTCCCATTTGTCAATATATACAAAATTAAGAATAAAAAAATAATACAAGATTCCAGTAGGTCTTTAAATAAAAACAAAGCATAGAAAAAACAAGTAAATATTCAGCCATATTTTTGTGTATACTTTGAAATAACTTCATCACAAAATACAACACAGTTGTGGGAAAAGTTCTTATCTTTAAATTATTGCATTTAGTTCTAAGCACAGTCACTTGTACTGAATTCAGCCTCAAATTAATTGAGGTTTAATAGTTTTAAATGGTTCTTTAAGGGAAATTAGCAATGAAGACAAGCCCCTCAGTGTTGGATCACTAGGGAAATACAAAGTGAGGCATTTAATCTCAGATCACTATGAGATGGTTCCCCAAGAGAACCAGTCATCTTGATATACTCTCTCTCAAATAAGATTTTTTTCTATATTATCTTTTTTCCCCTTAGAAAGTATTCATGGGAGCTTCAGTAAATGCCCATGCCAGACTGGGAGAAGTGCATTTTCTGTTCATAAGTGTTTCGTTCCTCCTGTGTTTTAAAGCTGTGAAAATGTTAATTACCTCACCATAACTGTTTCACAGACCGTAACTTGGGTAATTTCAAAAATGCTAGAAGAGAATACAGAACAAAGCCTAAAATGGCAGAATTTCCCCTCAACTTCCTAAGAGCAGTCCACGAAACTCAGTCTTAATTTGTATCGGTTCTCAATGCTTAAACTTTCAAGATAGCTGTAAAAAAGTGTGCTAGATACTCAGAGGTGTGCTACTTATACTTAAAGGTACCCTGTCTTTGCTGAACCACCTGCGTACTGATTTTCCTGCCTAAGACTACCTGAGATGCTTGAGCCTCTCTCCCTGCAGAGCCCAGGGCGTTGGGTCTGCTCAGTCCCCCTCGCTGACGGTGCCAGCCATGCCTTTCTCCTCCCGTTCCTAAGCTTCACTCCCAACACTGGGCTGCTCAATGAACAGCAGGCATCCTCCTCTCATTTTAGAGGAAAAGAGTGATGTGACCTCCTCAGATCAGCATGGGGCTTCAGTGGGGCAGCCTGTCTAGCTAATGCAAGGGGATATGCATGCCAAACCAAAGCTTCACTGTATGTGAAGCTCCCAGCCAGTCCTGATGCAGCTTCCTTGTCTCCAGCACCTTTGCCGGCTTGAGTCATAGTCTTTGAATACTCTGTATGCAGCTTCTGAGGTGCACCATGCTTTTACTACGTTTAGTAAAAATTTACTCCTACACTTTGTGTTAGAACTAGTGTTGGTGATGCCTACGTAAGTATTTCTATATTAATTTGAGTATGTAAGGACATTTGCTGCACTGTTATAATCGTGACATTTCAGCTGAGCTAAAGAGCTGGGTTATTAAATGAAAGATGTTTTACTCACTGCAAATTATCTGTACAAATGCAGCTGGTTTCAGTACTACAGCAAAGAAAGACTACCCGGTGAAAGCTATTGTATACCCTGTGAAGGGGAAGGTAATGTGCAAGCATCTGCACCACTAAACCTCTCCACGTCTGGAATCAGACCGCAGCCCTGTGACAGTCTCAGATGAAAATCAAATGACTGAAGAGCATCAGAGACCAGACCACTATCTTACCCACCACAGGTGACCATGTTTGGGCTGTGAAGAACTTGTGTGAGTACGTCAGGGCAGGAGCACCGCTGCCACCCCTGTCTGCACTGCACATGGTCTGTGAAGGAGCTTAGGGCCTCTGTTCCCTGGGCTGTTGGTGCAGGGCCTTTCACAAACACGAAATTCACGTAAAAGTGCTGTAAAGTTTTCTTAGGGAAAAAAAACACCTTTTAAACAGTTGGCTCAGTTCTCTGCTGAAGGGAACCTTTCTGCTTGAGCAGTCAAAAGTACTCGGGCCAAGACAAAAATACATTGGGAGAGTTTAGCAGAAACTGGCACCAAGCTAAATAGTAATTTCCACATGCCAAGTATCACTAGCTCCTTGCTTTGATTATAAATCAGGTGTGCCCATGTATTTTCAAAACTAAAACCATCAGTCACTGAGTTATGCCTGAGTTCATGCTTGACTCTCACGCAGCCCAAACTAAGCCAAGACATTATATAGCACCATATATTAAGTGAAACTGCTCTCAAGAGCTTAGCAAATTAAACTAAACAACATTGCATTGCTCCAAATGCTCTCAGGGTGGTTGTTTTCTTTTTTTTTCCAGAGAAATAACATGGGATTTTATCTATTATAGCTGGAGAAAAAATGAAAAAGCCAGCACTTACTCATTTCTTTTCTGCATCTTCTATTACCACAGAACAGATAATGCAGCAGTAAAATGCAGTAAAAAACATTTCCAAAGACACATAAGTGCCTTTGGAACCTTGACCCATTGGGCTTTTATGGCTAATTTCACAAATGTATTCAGTGCCTGTACATATACTGAGGCAGATAGATAGATAGATAGATAGACAGATAGCCAGACAGATAGACAGACAGATAGATAAGGGTACTGAAGAGCCCAGGAGTCTAATTCTAACTTATCTCTACTGAAAATCCCTATGTGTCCCAGACAAATAGTACCATGAATTGCCCATGCACCTCTGACAAATCAAAATAAAGCACTTACATGTACTTTCTTGTTCTATGTACCTTTAAAAAAGTTGCCTATTAGATTCAAGAGAAGATTGCAGGCATCTTAATACCACTTTAGGCACCCAAATCAAAAATTCAGATCCTCAAAACTTCCTCAAGTTTCCACAAGAGAAATCTCCTAGGAGACTAAGTTTCTGCACGAGGAATGAGCCAAAGTGCTTAAGTCCTGAAAGCACTTGGCAATTTGGTGTCTATTCCACACCTAAACCCACTGATGTTCTCAGATAAGACTTTCTACCACCTACCTTGTCTTCAAGAGCTGATGTGTCAGTTATACCCCAAAGATGTCTAAACTCAGACAAGTCGCAGCCAGGAGGAGAGGCCATCCATTCCCTCATTCCAGCCCTTCTCATCCTGGTCATTAATAGTATTAGTAGTATCAGAAGTGTTTCCTTTGGATCAAAAGCCCTTTAAACTTCTGTTCCGTATAAGCATCTTAACCATCAAACTGCATCGAGCTGTCCTGTTCTGTAGAAGCGCATCAGAGGCACATCTTACCCTTCATACACAATTACGGATTTACAGGGTTATAGAGAGGACACTCATGTTCCTTCTCTCCAAGCTGATTTTGGAGAGGTTAAAGAGAGGCGATTCGGTAAGTGGCAAGGCATGATATTCACCTGACAGTATGAAACATGTAGTCATGTCCCTAATACTCCTTGGCATTTCTTCCCATGGGTAATTTGGGTAGCTCTCCACTGTGCTCCCTACTTTCTTCATATATGCAGAGAATGTGGGATCCTAAAGAATTCACTGTGTGACAAGACACCCGGTAGTTGAATACTGCCTTGCAAAGCCTCCTTTGCCAACCTAAGCTCAAGGTTTAAGGAGCTAACACTCTAGTATTTGAGCACCTAATAGCCATTTATTTAATTTTCAGTTAACTCAATTAGTCTGGTTTATTGCTTTTATTAAATGGCACTCACATGTCTGCAGACCTTTAGCAACTGAGCTCTCAACTGATTTTGAAGCTGTGGCTTAGGGTCCTGTATCATTAAGAAACCTTAGGGAATTTTATCAAGTACGACATTCCTCAATATTTGCAAAAGACTAAAATAGCCAGAGATAAAAACCCCTAGTCCTCATTAAAATGGTGTAAGATCTTACTCTGCTCCTACACCAAAAACTGTAAAATAGATTATGTAATGTAAGAACAAGATATAATTGGATGAAGTGAGACTAAAAAATTGGAGGTTTATGTTCCCCCTAATATTAATTCTCTGCCAAAACACTTCATTAAATCTCAGTTACAGGTCAGAGTTGCACCATGAAATAGTAGGATATGTTAAATAATTATGTACTAAAAGTGGGTCTATATTGCCTCACTTCACTTTGTGAAAATGGTAAATGTGATTGTGAGGCAAAAATTCCATATCCACCAGACATTTATAGATCAGCAGGAGGAAATACATTTGGCTGCAGGATCCCCCGGTGTTCCTCCTCCATAAAGTATTTTCTCAGGTTACCTATGAAATCAGTGAAGCAATGGCACAGCTGTTACTAAAACATGGAGCTAAATTTTCTAAAATGAAGAAAAACGGACACCTTTTTTCTTCACAGCCTAGATTAAAAAACATTTGATCATTCTTTTGTGTTTTCATTAATTTGACTGGGAAAAAAGTCAGCTGAGCAGTGTAAGGTAAGAAGGAAACATGGAATATCTGAATCTGTAAGGCCAAGTGCGATGCTTAATTCTTCTCTAATGCATGGGAAGTGTTAGCACTGAGGAAGTGTAGACATGCCGTGCCATAGACTCCTTCAGTTCGTAGGTGGAAGATATTGGGCCAGAATCTGTGCTCTTGACAAAACAAAGCATCCCAGATCAGCGGCATTTTTGGTTTCCACTCTGGCCAGTTTGGTTGGCTTTGAGTTCCTCCTGCCTTTGCTAAGCCAGGGCATGTTCTTCCACAGTAGCTAGAGCAAGAACTGATTTTTTTTTCCTTAAATTAATTTTTCTTCATTAAACAGTTTTAAAGTTCAAACTAGACTATCATCTAGAATCTATAAAAGCTTTTCTCTGTTTTAATTTAATAAAATAAAATTGATTGCATTATTTAGAGATGGTTTTATTCAGCCTTTCTGTTATTGAACACTCAGACTGGATAAATGGCTACCTTATACATGCATAGTTGTAAATGAAGCTTAAAACGTGGTCCTTTACACTAAGCATAATTTGGAGGAAAAAGCATCCTAGACAGATGTCTGCTCCATGGTTTATAAGAGTATGTGATACCATCCGCACTTTTCACAGCTAAACCCTTGAAAACTGGGATATTGACAAAGGGACCCAAACGTGAAGAGCATTCATTAAAAGATGTAAATAGCCAAGATCCGTGCTGTTTTGTTTCAATCTTCTTTATCCTGTTGAAACAGGAAAGCCTCCTGTCATGCAGGCTCAGGGATTTTCAGGGCCCAATAAAGGTTAGTGACATTTTCAATTCATGTTTGTTTTCATTCTTCTAATCATGAACCCTGTGTCAGCCTGAGAAACCAGCTGAGCTTAATCCATAACCTTTTACAAGTGAAACATTAACTCACAGCATGTTCTGTTGTCTTTTTAAAGCAATACAAAAGCAAAGGGAGAAAAAAAAAGAGCCACAATATACATGATAAAACATAGCAGCAGCTAAATGTGAAGGTTACTTGAAAGCAGTTACAGTTGTGGAGAATAACGTATTTTTTAGGTCATTAAATTCATCATGTTCAAATATCATAACTGCTGCTTATTTCACAAGAGTATTCAGGACAGAAGGCTAAAGGCAAAAATGTAGAAAAAGCCAAGTAAAGATTATCTAGAATTTTATCCTACATTTTCATAAATATTCTGCCATATTTCCATACCATCATTCTTCATTGGTAATAATTATGGAGAAAATATCCGACTAGTTTCTCCTCTTTCCTTCTACAGATTAACTAGTCCCACTGGTTTTCCCCTGCAAGTTGCATGCAGTTGTGTGGACAATGCTTTAGGGTTTTATGGCAATACAGTGCAAGAGGCTGGATTTTATACAAGACAGACTACTGGCCACATATGGCAACCCTCCTGCCCCACTGAGCGTGGGGAATGACACACACTGAGCAAACCTGGAGGGAAGAACAGCTCTGACTACAAAGCACACAGAGACAAGGAAGGATAATTATTTCTCCAGCCTGTAAAAACCATTATGGAGAAATCCTGACCTCCCATCTCTCTGTTGGATAACAAATACAATCACACGTGTGTTAAGGAGGTTCTCAAGTTACAAACTTTTATTACCCAGAACGAGAAACCATGTTAATTCTCAGAGAAAAATAAAGAAACAGCAGTCAGAAGCTATCAGAAAACAAACCAGTGAGACATAAATTAAAGGGTATCTGATTTCATGAAAACAAACATACTAAAGATGGCAAGGGAGCCCTTTTCAAAAAAGGCAAGTACGAAGTTTGAAATAATGTGTGTACCACAGATAGATCCTGTGAAAAAGAAAATGAGGGGGGAAAAGTGCAACCTAAACACTGGCATTGTGAAGTACTGCTGACACACCTGAGATTATAAAGAGATGTAAAAGAAGTGGGGAAGAAAGCAGTTGTTCAGCACACAGTGAAACCAAACAAATGAAGCCGATGGATTTTTGTGTTGTGGCCGACTGCTCTTTCAACTGAGTTAACGTTAACATACAGCAAGAGCTTACTCAGCGTTGGAGAAAGAACACGTGCAAGCCCTTACCGTGGCCCAGCCACGGGAAATGCTTCAAGCAGAAGCTTTCCTTGATTAGATACCAGAGAACCCACACGGGAGGTTAAGCTTTACAAGCAGTGGATTCTCTCATGTGTAACGGAGGCTGTGCACAGGCTGCACCATTTTCCTCAGAGATGGCATTCATAGGATTTCTTTTCCTTACCTGACCACCTGTGTCCCTAACATCTTTGGATTCTCAATTCCTGTGTGACTTGATTTGGAAAATAGACTGAAAAATTATAGAGGAGGGAGAAGGAGAGAAAGGGAGAAAGGAAATAACCAAAAGGTAGGCAGACAAACATGTACACACACACATGCAGTGAAATCCTAGAAGGGCCATTTCCTTAGCAAACCAGTCTGAAACATCCAGATTTAGTTAGAGAAAGCTGACATGAGGAACCAAAAGGTAGAAGGGTGAACTGTGCCAGATGTTACTCCGCTGGTGAGGCACCAGGATGTGATGCTCTTTCCCTGCCCAGGCTGCCTGTCTGTGACATTTTGATAGTACGTGTGCCTGCTGGCCAGCACGGCGTTGAGACCTCCTCGTCTAGCTCAAGGATATGAAAAATTAAAACACTGAAGCCAAGACTAAGAGAGACAGCAAAGTTTTACATTGCTTGCTGTATGTTGCTCTCTTGTGCAGCAGAAGGTTTGGCATGGAGAGCAGGACCCATCACCTGCACGCAGATCAGCAAGGAAAGAACTCACTGTATCTGCAAAATGCTTTTCCCTCTCGTTTGCCAGACAATGTTACTGGTTAGACTGGAAGTTGCACAGCCACAACCCAGTCCTGTCTTTAGGAGAAGAGCGCAGAGAGAGATCAGAGCTCCAAGTCCTACTTAATTCTCTGGCCTGCTCCTGGGGCAAAAGAGTTACTTACCCAGGGCACAGCATAGTGTTACAATCAAGCCCAGAACAAATAAAAAGGGGCTCAGGAGGATTAAAAAGGCCTTTATGGCTAGGAAAGTAAATACGAAAGAGAAAGTAAGTCCATTAACAGATGAGGGGAATGAAATTAATGGCAACTCAAAAATGGGTGAGAGAATAGTCTTGCTAAATGAAAAGTAGAAGGAATAAGAAGGATCTGGAACATCCACTAAAAATAACCATTGGTAATCACATGTAAAACTCTACATTAAATATTTTGTTTATCCTTATATATTAAGAGAATTAGCTAACAAATTTATTCACTCACTGATTATTATAACTTCATTAAGTACATCCATGTATTCATGCATGACCTGTGATGACGTCATAACAGAGTTTCCGGGTGCTTCTCTAGTCAAACTGGTATCTTTGTGGCCTCACCGGTCCATCCATCATCTATCTGATCTTTATGTTGGCTAGCCTTCCCTATGTCATTCCACCCTTACTGCTTCTGTAATTGCTTTCCTGATTTTTTTTCCATCCATACAAAATGTAAAGACTGTCAGCTAGTTTTTGACAGACCCTCTTTTTCTCTAACTGTATTTCTACCACTAAAAAGCATTTTATGTTTATGACATGTCAGCGGATGTGTTTGTTCTTTTCAACATATTCAGGACAGTTCATGTTCCCGATTAGTTGCCTGTTTGTGCCTCCAGAAATGACTGTATTGCATCAGTCACTGTGGTACAGGGCATCGTACTGTCAGTGTGTCAGATATCAGTTAGAGCAGTCCCACCAATGGAAACTTCTGCTCCTTCCACGTGTCAAAATCCTTTCATGGCAGTTTCAAATAAATTCAGTATTCCTGTTGAAATGGCATTTTTTTATGCCCAGTCCAATGGAAACCATTCATTTTCACCTGTTGTTCTTCACACTTTGATTTGATGCTGACCATAGAGGTCTGTGGTGAGTTCAATGCTATGCTGTTGAATCTCAACATCTGTCAGCATCCTTCTAAACCTTTGAGGTAGAAAGATGTCAACTGCTTTCTAAATAATAAAAGATGCAGTTAGTGGGTCATCGTGTTTTTTCAGTGATGTGGTTTCAGCACTGTGCATGGATTAGGTGCCTTACCCTTCTTCTGACACAAGCTTTCTGTAGCATGGTGATACTTCCAGTGTTTGGTTCCTGTGATCCTGTAATACATGGAGAAGAATTTTACTTGAAAGGGGTATCAGTGAGATGGCTCAGCTGTAACACTCTTTATATATCTACTTTCTTTGCTATGGATAGACATATTCCATTCATCCAGTTGTATGGCCAATTTTTAAATGTTCATATACAGTTGCAGTTTTTCAGCAAGATTAATCTGACAGTCATCAGTCGAAATTTGCAATTTTGCTGGGGCATTCTCTCTCTATAGTGCTTTCCCAATCTGCACTTTCAGATTAGCATGCATCGCATCCCTGGTACAACCGATGGCCTGTGTGGCTCTGACTTTTTTCTGTGTTTCTGCCATCCTAGTCTGTGAGTAGCCCTAGGGAGCAATGCAGGTTGGCAAAGTGAACACTGCATCAGTGCCAGCTATCACCTTCTACTATATTCAGCCAGAAAAAAGGCTGTGGTAATTCTTGCCACATAGACCTTTTAATCTTTTTGCTTCACAAGCTGCACGTATTCAGTCTCTCTTATTTTGCCAACCTTCGAGTTTGTCAGCCCTCTTTCTTCTACAGTCCCTGTGCTGTATCTGCTCTCCATGTGTGAGTTACTTTTCACCATATCTCACCAGCTCAAATACTTGCATGATAGCATGGTCCAAGAGTCTTGCAAAAGAAAGTAGGGTTTACAGATAATTTTTCACTGCATCACGAAGTTCATTTGGGTTTTTCACCTTTTAACCATTCACAATGCTCGCGCTCAGTCTGGGCATCAAGTTGTTTCACATGTTTCTGAGAAAGTCCAGAAGCTGTGACTCTGCTTAACAATTTGAAATGAATTTTATGTGAGTCAAAAACTGATGGCCTGGTCTTTATCTTAAACTCAAAAAGGTCACTGTCTGTTATATATTCAGTTTCTGGACTTGGTTGTTTTTTATTTTATCAGGTAACCTTTCTAGGATGTTAACTGAGGAGGGATTTACAGTGATCTGGTGATAAGGACTGTTAAATCAATTAAATGCCTTTCTGCGTCATGTCATCAACCCAGATCAATGTTCTCTATTTCTTTTGAGAATTCATATTGTTAATAATCCCAAGCCCTGTTACAGGAGTGACTGATAGATTACTGGGTCTTTTAACAGGCATCTCTTGGTCATAGCAATCACAGAATTAGAAAGACTGGCAGTGAGGAGGTGAAACAGAGCAATACACAGTGCAAGCAGAAATTTCAGACTGGAACCTCGCAACTGGGTGGAGTTCGGCTTGTAGGTCCATCTGAACTCCTAAACACCAGGGCTGAAAGACTGATGATCCTAGTGCTTCCCTCAGCCTCAGTGGGAGCTGCTGCATGCTCAGCATCTCTGAAAAATTATCCCTCATCATTCAGTCCCCATGTAGATTTAGGGTCAGGGACCAGTTTGTGAACAACTTTGGAACAGCTTCAGAAGCCTTGCCCAACAGTGACTGGGAGGAAAGGGACTAAGCAAGGGGAGGGAAAACAGTGCTGGGCACCATGAGATCATTACTGATCACACAATACAGGTGTACAGTTGTAGTAGTTCCCAAAGAAGAAACAAAAGCCTCAGCACCGGGCACGCTCAGGCCAGCACTTCTCACCCACCACACCTCCTGGTTTCACCAGCAGCTGTGCCGAAGCTAGCAATACTCTTTAATGGCATATGTCTACTCTTTGTTGTTCACTGCCTCACCCGCCCAGAAGGCTTGCCCTGCTTTCCAGGTGCGAACCACGAGAACTGAAAAAAAAAACACCCTCTGTACCTGTGCCCTGAGTACAGAACCGCACGTTTTAGCGTGTGCGTCAGGCAGAACTTGGCACAAACTGAGCCCAAAGTCATGATGCTCTCTCGCTAGTTAGCAGGAGGTGGGGGTCGAAGCCGATGGGTATCCTTGATCTTTAGCATACCATTTATTTCATTACATCTAATTTGGTTGATATTATCAACATTATTACACTGATAGTTGTTTCAACTCAGACTAATTTAATTGATAGAATTCTGTGTCCTTGCTATTATATGAGACAATTAGCTCTCATTAGTTCACATTTCACTCATTTTCCACTGACTGATTGCACTACATACTGATACTTGCTAATATCAATATGTAATGTAATCAGTCAGAGGAAATGTTGGTACAGTATCTCTAAAAACTATCACACTTATCATTCTGATTGTCTTCAAAGTACCAATATTTTCCTATAACTTAATGGTTTAATAATGTAATGTTTTGTATTAATAACAATCTTTTTAAGGTCACACAGTTAATCACATACAGATTAAACAGCAGTTAACTAATGAGGATGGCAACTTATTAATAAATTGCAGATGATATGTTTCCGTTATTCAGTGTAACCTTTAAAGAGCAGAGCTAAGACTGAGGGTTGACTTAAAGACTTTTTGCTTCCCTTTTCCTATTTCTTCCTGAGTTTTTTTTTCACTGAATTCTAAGCTTTTTTTGTATGCTATTGTCACAGTCCTGCTGTAACCATATGGACAGCTTTAGCAAAGCAAGAACATGCAGCTGATGCTTTGATAGAAAAGGTGAAGAGGTTACTCGAATTGTACTACTGTTAATTTGTCCTTTAAGCACCTACAGCAGGGAGTCTATAATGGTAAGGACCGAAGCACAGAGATTTGTCTATCAGATTATTACGTCAGAAATGCTAAAGATTCAAAGGAAAGAAAAGGGCAAAAGGCTTTTTGTAACCAATTTAATATAATCCACTGAGCTTTCACCGAAGCCCGTCTGTAAATGCACTAGCAGTTTACTCGGAAAATTGCATACCTAAATTTCTCTTCTTAAATGTTTGTATACCACTACTCACTGGTGTGAATTTGTAGCTGTGTTGATAAACAATAAACTTGTAGTCCTTACCTTTACATGAAGTATGAAATTCCTAAACACGCCAATATATTACAGATCATTCTGTGAAAAATAGTAGTCAACACTCTCCAATATGCCATTCGTTACATCTCAGCTATTCAATAGCAAACACTTTTAATCACCTCTACAGTTAGCCTGAAACAGGCTCATAATCTTTAACAGAAAACAAGTGGTGTGGGAAATATAAAAAAGCACAAAATAAATGATTTGCAGTTTGGGATTTTAAAAACTCCCAACAATCATATTTTAAAGAGTAAATTCAAATTAGTCTTAAAGAGCAAATCCAAATTAGTCTTGCTATGCTAAATTTGATGCTGAATAATGACAGAGGACATTTAAATACCATAGTTACTATAATAATCCCTGTCTGAATCATGGCTTCCATGAACTGGGCTAAGCCTTTGGACAGAAACTAATTGCTACAAACACTAATTTTCAAGTCCCTTTTGTTTCCTGTTGCAGGCACCTCTGGATGCAGAAGGTACCCAATTAGCAGAATTCATGGTTCTGATTGTGCATTGTGGGGCTAGTATAAACACTGCTGATTACTATTCCAATGTAATGGTTGATTTTTATTTATTTTTTTTTCTGATTGCTTAATAGGGCCATCTATTCTGCATCAGGCACTGGCAAAGCGGCTGGTGAAATCAGTTAGGTC
>Ga0181612_156713_pt1 | contig 27424 bp, 19 predicted proteins | sample HoacroProtozoa21_FD_119630 | JGI IMG/M metagenome (GOLD analysis project Ga0181612, IMG submission 119630) | Hoatzin crop microbial communities from Cojedes, Venezuel. Combined Assembly of Gp0051906, Gp0051904, Gp0051908
CCTTAGAAGGCCTTTATCCATGTCAAACTCCATTTTCTGAATTCAGTGATATATTATAGGTGTCGTTTTCTGGAACAAATGATACTGTAAATAATTCCAGCAAGTGCACTTAATATAGATTTGTTTGCTAAGTGGCAGTGTCTCCCTCCAGGGTTAAAGGTAGAATAAAATGTTGTTTATCCCAAGGGGAAAAGAAATGACACTATTTTTTCCTTTTTCTCTTGTTTCTGTCTGGGAGCCATTGTGATCCCAGGGCATAAGGTCTATCACATGCTAACAGACAGAATTCTTGCAAAGAGCCCTTTGTTTCAGTGGGGCAGTAGCAGTGGCCCATTGTACCATTCATTAATACACCATCTCTTTGCTGCTTCTGTTTCTTTCAAACAAGTCAACCCACTTCTGGAAAAAGTCGTTCTGTGCTCAGCTGTGTAACTCTGGATTACAGCCCCCCCAACAACCAAAAGCAAGGGTGTTAAAGCAGGTGGAGGTGGGGTGTTAGAGCTGGAGTAAATGACGTTCACAGAGCAGGCTCCCTGTCCCTTTCAGGCAAATCAATACTGTTAGTGAGGCCTTTTCACTGCAGAAGTCTGACTGTCCCCAGATCACCAGGACTGGACTGCCAGAGGTGACACAGCAATGGTCACGTTTGCATTGGTGTCCCTGGAGTGGACCCAGAGCCCAAGTCTCTGCAGCCTGGTGCTTGTATGGCCCCTTTCTTGAGCTCTTCCCAGCCACATCCACTGCTGCCTCCTGCTCGCTGTCCCTCTAGGGAGTTGCTGTCTCTTCTCCTCAGCAGCAGTGAGGGCAATGGTTGTTGGACCTTGTACATTTGCTGCTGTTTGGTGCTTCCTTCAGCGGGGCAGCAAGGAAAGGGAGTGAAAGCTTCCAGAAGGATGGGAAAAAGTACCACTACCGGACATCAGATATATGAATTTCCTGTTCAGCAGATGTGAATGTCACCATTTTACATATGCATAAAAGACCTGTCATAGCCACGGTGGTAGGCTATAAAGTTCATTCTACTCTTACGCCGGTCTGGTCTAAACCTGGCACTTCTGACAGGAGAGAGAAATTGTGTAAGATACATTTTCCATTCAGCTGACAGCTCCCAGAAATCCTTTAGGCCCCATTCCCATATCCACTTATACCTTCAGTATTGCATTCCATGAAAGCCATCCGAAGCATCCTTAGACAGTCACATGTAAGCACATGCATGTGCAGTGCCTTATTTCATCACTTTGGTGGCAGACAAAAAAAGATGGAGACCAGTTTGCTGCCTCAGCTACTGGCTGTGAAAAAAGCAGCTGCTAACCAGCTTAACTATGTGAATTATTCACCTAAAGGATCTAGAAGATATTTCAGGGTCCAGCACCATATCAACACACATATTCTTTTTAAAGAAAACCCCTTCTGGTTTCAAATCTGAAAGCTGCTAGCAGGTGCTTCAGTGCAGGAATGTTCACAAATGATTCATCTTTATACAGTTTGCAGGCAAATGAAACGAATATTGGCTACAGAAAAGTTAGGCGTTCCTATTACATGGAAGGAATCAAGACCTGCTGTCTCCAACACATACTGTCACAGGTGCCAAATTTCAAACTGCAGCCTCCAAACTTTTTTCATTTGGCTGAGAAGAAACTAGGCTGGCAATAGCGAGATGAGTGTGCTAACATGGGTAATGTTGTTTCTTAAAAATTATTCAAAATTGCAGTCCTGCTAACATGCCTTCATATCCAAAATGTTTATTTTCTTAAGCGTTTCAAGCAAATTTGTTGAAAACAGTCAATCTGCTTCTGAAAACAGCCACTTTGCTCCTGAGAACTGGCCTGATATATCACATCTGCAAGTAGACCTACATGAACAACTTTCAGACAGTGACTCTAGTAGCATCCTCCCTCTCAACAGGCACATTTTAATCAAATATTCTCTTATGAGGTAACCACCACATAAAAATTGTAAATGCATTCTTTACATGGAATATGTATGAACATGTGTATGAACATTTGAACAATTTTGACTTGAAAAGTCAGCTTGATTACATCAAAATTATTATGAGACACACAAAAATGCATCTAGCTCTCTACCTCTGGTCTATCTACACGTCTGTTTTATTTTCAAAGGATTCATTTTGAGAACACTAGAACACCTTCTGAAACGTGCAAAATTCATCAGTCCCGCAATGGACTTGTGTAAATGCATAGCTATGAGGATGTGGGCTGTGTTATTGACTTCATTAGAACTAGAACTATTCACCAACTTGAAACTTAGCCAGTCTGAACAAGCCAACCGCTGAGGTTTTATTTCTCTTCCCTGCTTCCCTGTAGACCAATTGGATTAATTTTGTTTACACTTCAGTTTTTTCTCTCTCTACTGCAATATCTGTCTTCTCTTTCTTCTAATCCTTTATTTAATTTGTCCTTCTTCTACCACTTGTGTTTTCTCCCTAGTGTAAGTATTTACTTTCTTAGGAGAGGTTTTTATGCACCCTGGCAGATTGTAATAGAGAACTTCTTTGAGTATCTGAGATAGATTTTCAGTGCACAATGGGGCTCTCAGCTATAGCCGGTGCTCATCAATACTATCACAACATGAATATATTTGACAACAACATCCATAACAATGTTGACAGACTATTAATAGTGTCAAACACTCTGATATATCCAGGTCAAAGAGGTTGTTTTCTTAATGTCAGCTTGAGAAAGTCAAAAAGAAAATTTTCATTTTCTCTCTAATGAGGAATTCAGCAGTGTATGCATGAGGTTAGGAAAAATGTGAAGAAGGTTCTTATCAGAGGTTTAGAAAAATAGATGTGGACTAAAAAATCTGACTGCTTTTCCACTTTCAACTGAAAGGACATCATACTTAGATGCAGCTATATTAAGAAGCATGTTTTCCTAGAGCAGCAATACAATGAGAATGTCTTTGCTCAACAAAGAGCTGCAAGTATACACCATGTGACTAGAACGGCAACTGACATATTTAAGGGCATTACCATGATTTGGAATGACTCCTGCTCTTCCATTATCAATAGAATTTAACTTCTGAGACCTTTTTTCCCTAAACTGATGGCACTGCTCTTCAAAATAGGCAGACCTTCTATACAAATTACAGCTGGAAAATATACACGGCACTGTTTGCCTAGCATGTAAACCTCCACTGATTGTTTTCAGTTTGGTTCGCACTGGGTGTGCTTTATTTCTCCCTAAAAAAATAATGCCCATTTTCAAAAGGAAAGGAGCTGTGAATAATCCACTTTTATATAAGCATTGCCAGTAAGCAGGGCAGAATAAAGATGCCTTCATTCCGCTAACAATTATGAAAAGGTCATATAAGACAATGACCTTTAGAAATGCTTCAGTGACCACTGTGTGAGGCTGTAAGTCCTAAGTGGGAATTCTTCAGACAAGACTTGACTTCACTTTCGCTTATGTGCCTAAATTTGCCCTGTCCATGTTAAAATATTTTTTACTGCTGACTTTAACAAGGAAAGAAGAAAGCCCTGATGTGGCATAAGCTCACAGAAATTAATAGATAGCCATATGTGCAATGGAGAACTGAGTTCAGCTGTGTATCTTTGCTTCCTGGCCTCTTGATTTTCCAAGGACATCTTTTAACAGTTGATGTTGGTACCAATTAGAAAGAAGGTAGAGGTAGAATTTATAGCGCTGCCATCGATAAAACTCTTACTGAAGCAAACGGGAAATACGTGCGTGAATTTGGCTGAGTATCACTAAGGTAGCAAAGAGCCAACCGAATGATTATTTTCAGTTTGTAGATGGACTAATAACTTCAAGAAAGCAGTGAAAGAGAAATGTCTGTTTGTTAAGGCTTTTAAATAATGTTTTCAAGTGAACTTCTTATAACAACACTCCACATAAGATTCAACAATCAAATCCATAATATTTTCCTGTCATTCAAGGTCATGTTAACCTTCTTGAAGAAGAAGCCAAGAACTCCTTAAGTTAATCATCCTCTACATTGAAGCTGGTGCTTGTTTGATTCTGAGGTTTTGTTCAGGACAGAACAAGCATGTGAAAAATTGGTGAAATGCAAGATTTCATTTACACAAGGTCAAAATGACCTAGATTTAGAGTGAGGTCCAAAGCATTATCGGTCCTTCACACAAGAGAAGTTTTGTGTGCAGTTCATTTAATATTTAAGACGTTTGCATAAGAGTATGTAAAAGAGCATTTTCTTCTTGCTCTGCCCAGGAAGGTCAAATAACTGTTAATACTAGATAAACCTTGACTAGTCCCCAGAATAACTTGGATTATGTTTAGTATTCTCAATACACAACAGTTTATTCAAGGAGGAAATATATAGACACGGGTTACATCTACCACAGATGCAAGATGTACAGCTGTGTGAGCTCTGGCTGTGCCTGCTGAGGATTTGGGCCCACTGTTTGCTAAGACAAGTGTGAGGAAAACAGAGAGTTTATATCGACTGCAAGACTGGTAAAAATCTTTTGAGTATTTAACGTTGTCCGTGATATACAGTCAATTTTATTAAAAAGGGTCATGTTTTGACTAGAACGTCTTTATGACAATAGAAGAAGAAATCTATGTCGTGGTGTTAATACCTTACTGACTCAGATCTAAACAACCAGCACACACACTGGTGAAAAAGCTCAGCTTTGAAAATTAACAATTAATTTTATATTAAGTTTGGCAGAATGAGAAAAGCGCAGTCAATAGCTCTAGCAAACAGCATGATTTATATATCACATTTAATTACAGATGAATTCTTTAATGTTACTATTAAAAAAAGCACATTAAACTTCTCGTATAAATATTTTAGCAGTGAACATAATGGACTAAGTTGTTATTTGTAGTAAGATTTTTGTCTTCATATTTTCCATCTGTCCTACCTGTCGACATGTCAATAGATAGATTGAGGACACGGACGTCAAAGACAAATGGCCAGTATGAGACGTGCAGCATAACCGATAAGTGCAACAGGCAGAATCAGATTTGAAGTGATCTTTTTGTAAAGAGTGTTACACTACACTGAAGTAGTTACTCACTTTTAGCTTTTACATGTTTGTCAGCTACTGTAATTGAAAGAGGAACACAAAAGTTGTGACAAGCTGTGATATTTTTCCTTTAAGTATTTCCGTAAGTTAGAGAGAGATATGAGAACCTTCAATGTATAGGTCTCCTAATACTTTTCTGTTATCTTGTGGTTTTCCTCGTGCTGAAGGTCAGGAATTCTGCAGCCCCGGCTCAGAGGAAGGGCTGTATCGTGCCTTGAAGATAGGCTCCTCACTGGGGAGGCAGGGTCCCTGCCCAGCTTCTCCGGGAGTGCAGGCACTGTGGCACTCCTGCCAAGAGCGCAGTGCCACCTCCCCTGGAAGCCCAGCTCTTTCCAATGGCCAGTACAAGGACAGAAGAGCCTCTGCTGGAGCCCACTCCCAGTCTAACATCACTTTGGCAAGGCTTGTGGTGTGAGCAGAAGCAGCCCTTGTACTCAGGGAGAGCACGAGCTTAGGAGCGGTACCTACCTCTCCGTCTGCTCGGTCACTTCCTGAGCTTCTACTCACAGAGTATCCTGCAGAGAGGCCAGGAATTCTGCACCATTTGTCTTTAAATCCAGCGCTTGTCTTATGGCTGCAAGCCACTGCATTATTTATAAAAGGCACACTGCTCTCTTCTTTTTAAATACAACCCGTCCTATTCTGAACACCTCTTTAAATTGTGTGTGGAAATATACTGCTTCAAGGTAAAAGGAGAGGAGTTGAATTATTATCCTGAAGGCTGTTTGTGCACTTCCATGATCCACCCACTCATCTTACCTTGAGGGCAATGAGAATTGCATGGGCTGGTCAAGAACAGAGCAAAGTACTCAAGTGCTGACTGACAAGGTTGCCCCTCCTAAGTGCTCGCTCTGAGCTCTGATCTCCGAGCACTATTGATACTCGGCAGTGAAGCAGAACTGCTGACGTTCCCACTGGGCTCCATGCAGGAACCTGAACATCCCCACTGCATTCGTGAATTGGAGCCAGAGTTCAAGGAAGAAAACTTAAAGCAGAAATTTTCATCTTAAATGAAAGATGTTTGACTCTGGCTCCCATTCAGTAACATACTCAAACATGCAACTAACTTTAAACATTAAAACTCTATTGTGTACTGAAAGGCTGGAAGTCAGATGTGTGATTGAACTTAACTTGCTGAACTTAGGCCTGTACCAAGACAGAAACTTCTAAAGCACCTCTCTTTATTAAAAGTATATTTCTACCAAGAGCTGATATGTTTCAGATACGACAGCAGACTGTATTTCTTAATAGCTGCTTCAACTTTCCTAACAACACTGTAAACCACTGGTTATTATACCAGATTTAAAGTGTGTATATATAGAATGAAAGCTCCATTACAAAAAGATCTATCACAACTGGCCTAGCAACTCTTGCTTTATTAAAGAAGAAAAGCACATATATGTGCACGTGTATCTACATATCCGTATGTATTTAGTTTATAAAGCACAGGGGGTAAATTCCTGGCAGCAGTAAAATAATTACCTTCTCATGGATTTCAGTAGGGCAGGATTTCTCCTCACATTTCTCATCAGCAGTTTGATCGCTTAACTGATTTTCCTCAGAACATGGTTTAAACTTTACCCAGTTCTTTTATTCCCTACTTCTTGTTTTATAAAAATGAAAACAAAACTAACTGTGATTATAAAAAGAAAAACTGCATATTTACAAAGGCACAATCTTTTACCTTCATCTACTGGAAATATATCTTTAAAAGTTTTAAAACCACATTAGAATATTAGCTATAAATAAAATAGTTCTTTGGATGAATCCTGAGAGATACACATTGAACTTAAAGTGACAATAAAATAATCTACAAAAGCAATTTTGAAATAGTTAGGTCTCCTTAGGAAAAAAACAAGGAAAATGGGAAATATATAAAGCATGTAAGCATTAAAAGTGTCATTGCTCTTAGCACTTGCTCGTGAGAGTAATAACATCACATGCACCAAGCCACAGACGGACATGTGGTGGGTCTCTTAAGATTTTGACTATCGCCATATGCTGCTGCTGCTGAAATGTATAGGGGCAAACCAGAGATGGAGGAACCAAAGACTGTAAATTCAAGGCAATGCTTTAAAAGAAATTGAGTGGGATGGCTTCTTCTCATCCAGTTGGCATGTTACAGAGCTGTGTAAATCTTCCTGCTCTTCCACTGGATGCTTCTCCCAACAACTGGAGGTGTATGTGCAGTAGCAGTGGGTGGCTGGGTCAAGCTGGTTGGAAATGGGAGTAAGAAAGAAATAAAAATATTATGCCCAGGTAGGTAAAGTGGAACAGGAAATTTACATTGGAACCATTTTTCTGTAAAGGAGATGCTGTCAAAGAGTTGACCATCACTGGAAAGTCATCCCCTATCTCTACCACAGGCCTCACAAAGGCAAAGGCAAAGTACCATCCAATATTACATAAGATACCTATATATATCATGTATGTGGCATGCAGGTAGATACACTGGAAATAATGCTGAAAACCCCTTGACACACAAAGCCTTAGGCCCATCAAAAGCTCTAGACTAGGACTGGGCAGAGAGATGAGCCTTTCCTGCCTCACGCCTCTGAAGTCCCATGCTGACTCCAGTGTGGACAAATCACCCTCAGCTGCTAAATTAATTGAGCCAAAAACTGAAGGAAAGGGACCCACACTTCACCCCTTCCACATGCGTGAAAGTCACTGCGGGGCTGGGGGGGGGCGAGGGGGGTCCTGATCTGCCGGCTAGACCACTCTGCTAACACTTTCAAACAACACACCTTCAAATCCTCGTCTAGACATGGCCTTACGCAAGTGAGAGATAAGGATCAGCCCCTGAATGGGTGTTTTGTTATATAACCAGCGATGTGAGGCACGGGGAGTTAAACATTTGCAGTAGTTTGTAACATTCCTAAAGCATTACGTTTTCAGCAAAGTGGATTATCTTGTCTCATTTTTCTCTGATGAACAATCAACTGCGATCTTGACACATGAATTTATTATGCTTGGGTTAGACAAGCTAAGCCTTAATAAGCTTCAGTTAGAAACCTCACTTTGTGTTTGTGGAGGGAAAATTCAGCGCTTAGGTTGCCTGACAGGGGTACGAAAATGAAATCAGGCTTTTCTACCCTTATCTAGCTTAGGTTGGATGTCTATATACCAAAGATGTGATTTTTTTTTAACAGGTTTTGCTAGATATTTGATTGCTTTGTTGGAACGATTCCACAGTATCTGACTGAGCTGACCTCCAGATGTATCTCCTCCAGGGCATTATGTTCTGTTTCGCATTATCAGCTGCATGCTCCAAAGGTTAGGTTCTGAGAGCTCGGGTGGGGCTTTTAACTCCTTCCAGCTCCAAGGATCGCAGCATGCCTGTTCTCATGTGCTCGCGCGGTTAATTCTACCCAACAGTGAAAGAAAAGCAATACAAACTCAGCTTGATTTAATAATTGCAGTCATGATTTATGTATAATGGTGTCACCTTATTGAACATTGATTTGATAGATAATGGAGAGCATGTCCCTGGCTTATTTGGAAAGATTATTCACCACTACAGATCCTTTGAGGAATGTGCAGAAACTTCTAAATATATGGAACAAACTCATCTGGTGTAAATCAGGTGTCTGATCTGACAACAGTGGTAATGGGTAAGGCAATAATTAGTATGCATATCTATTTCAAGGTGTGTAAAGTAATGCAGTCCCCGTGTTGGAGTGTCATTGATTTACACCAGCTGAGGATATGGTCTGCAGAGCTGACAAGAAATGTCTATGCCTACTAATTACTGAAGCTGCTAATGTATTTCAGAGGGTACTAACAGTTTTTATGTCACTGGAAAATTACAGAAGTTCTAGTTCTCGCAAATCAGACATTTAAAAGTTTTTGCAGTTTTTTCAGTTAAGCAGTCAGAAAAGCAAGTCTGTATTTTTGCGCTCTGACAGTCGTCGTTAACATCAACCCCCAGCTTGACACACTGATCAGGCTTCTCACTGGGTTAGGCATCATCACTACGATTTGCACGGGCTTCTTCCCGGATTGAGACAGGATGAAAAGTTGATTTTTTGGTTAACCTTTTGGCATAGTATGAAGATGCATTTGGGATGCTTTTGAGACTGTTACAATTTCAGGTAGTCATCCAGAAAGAAATGGCTAGTAAGTACAGAAAACTATGGTACTTCATATTTCCAACAGCAAATAGTTTATAAGCAGCAACAGCTGAAAACACATGGGAAGCATTTTAAGCCTGGTGGCTCAGATAGCTTCTAGTTTCTAATTTACGTAGAGGATATTGAGGGTTATCCTACATGGCATATTTTGTCCTGCCAGATTTATGTCTTGGATCACTTCAGTCACAGGTATGTCTTTTCAAGGATTGAAATCACTCAAGGCAAAAGCCCTCACAAACATGAGGACACCAAAATCCTTCACAGTGTGGCCATAAGCTGAGCTAGCACTCTTTCCCAGCTTCCATTTTGTCCAATTAAAGGGCCTGTGTGTATTTTGAAATGCAAGGGGTCTTTTATTCCTCGATCAAGTTTCTTTGGTCATTGGTAACTGTTGGCCTAACTATGGGTGGGTCTTGACCGTGTAAGAATATTTACAAGGATTTTTAAGACCAAGATCTCTGCCCTGTTACTACTCATACTGCTGATGACACAATCACAGTGAAGCTCCCTGGAAACTGTCAGGCTCAAACTCAGCCATTCTTCATATATTTGCGTGCTCAATGGATGAGACGTTGTGGGAAATCACTAAATCTTTTGTTCTTACTTCCCTGAGAGGAGGTTCACTTTGTACAGTTTTGGGATGGAAGACAAACAAGTGAGCCCAGGACTGTTCATGTTTTTAAAGTAACTTGTTTTATTTACACAGTCAGTAATCCTGGAAAACAGATGGTTACAGAAGCATACAGGCAATTCCTTCACTCTCCATTCCCAGTTCAGTGATAGTGCGTAGGGTGCTGGAAGCCACATTACCTTTAAAAGCTGAATGTAGTTCATATCGTAAGAATTCAGAAGGAATACTGCTTTCTGTTATTCACATTCCCCTTAAAGAATTAGAGTTTTAAATCCACCAATCGTTATTCTCAGAAGCAAAAATCCGGCCCACATGCTAACAACAAAAATTTCTACATCTGTGTAGATCAGCACCTTCTTGTGACCTTTGCCAGAAAAATATAAATAAAGAGGAGAGCTAATAGTGTTGTAATATTTTCTCGCTTTCACAGTCTAAGCCAAAACCCGATTTTAATTGTGGCAAATATCTTTGTGTTAACATCTATTTTTGTTCCAAGTGACAGGCTATATTGCGTTATAATGTTAATCCATTTTGACAATACAGACAGGATATCTTCATAAGAACCAGACCTTAACACGACTTTCTATTGACCTTTTCCACATAACTAGGTTATTTTCAAAATTTATCTTGATTATCTTCACTTCAGCTATGAAAAGTCACAGTACTATAAAAAAAAATTAAACTAAAACCAAATAGTCCAATACAAAAAATTCTCAGATTTGAGGCGTTTCTTGAGCAGATGTTTTGAGTTTTAAATTACTACGGTGGTTGTAGGTTACTTGTCCTAATACGATTCAGTACTGCTGTGCCTTCTTTTACCAACACAACTGCTAATAAATCATTATGAAAGAAGAAAAAGTATTATTTGGTGTTAAGCCAGGTTGCCTTTTTTAGTCCATTCCTCTTTCTTCTTTGGGTTTATTAACCACAGGGTTAGCTACAGCAACATTTAAGTAGCTAACCTTTAAATAACACATAATGTCCAAGTTATTGTTCTTGTTAATTAGATCTTTTATGTTCTCCTTATTTTCACATAGAAAATAGACATACTAAGCCGGATTCTTCATTGTCTACACTGGGAGTCATCATTATGACCAATCCAAGATAAACACAACATGGAAGGAAAAAAATTTGATTTGGTAGCACTTACTTTGAACTCATCACAATAATTACATAAGGTGATGAGTAATGAAGAATCCGGCTCATTATTCCTAAGAAGTAACTATCTGTTAGCTAGTACTGCATATCAGAGATATAAAGCCCCTGGTTTATTACAGTGATTATTATTAGTCCAGTTGCCAATCCAAAAATCATATTCGAATTTTTCTGTGCAGCAGAATACTAATCTGCTTCCCTTCTTACTTCTTCCTCTATGCTTGTATAGGCAGGTACGTTAATCTATTCTGCCAAGAGCAACCTCTATATCTATGCAGAATTAAAATGATTCTTCACTCTTCTCAGTATCAGCATCTGCATATATGCAGAGGATAAACCAAAGATGTTTGCTCACCCGATTTTTTGTCATTTCTCTGCTTGGAGGGTGATCAGATCATCTTTAATTGCATACTGAGCAATAAATATATGACATTTTTGTTTGAGTGACTAAGAACTGCATTTTGTTGACAATATTAATATGCTCTTGTGTTTTACATCTGTCAGTTTTTAGGGGTTTAATCAGGTTAACGCTTTGCTGAAGACTCCTAAGAATACCTCATTCTGTCAATGTCTAGTGCTGGTCATTCACCAGATAGCACCAAGCTGAATTCCTTTACCCGAAAGATACTGGATGTGTCACATCCCAGCGTGTCCTGGGAAGGTAAGTGGTAGCGAAAATAGACCCAGTTCTTAGGGAGGAGGTTTCAAAAGCAAGGATGATCCAACCCAACAGCTCGCTGGCAACAAAAAAGTTGGTCCCACTCCTCCCCTTCCCTTTCCTCAGGCACTGCTGTGATCTCCTGTCAAACAAATTAAGCGCAGTAAAATGGCAGAGTGAATCATCTTCGGAGGGCCTAGTGACCTCACCAGAGGAATTTTACCATCGTCTCTTTGCAAGGCTCAAGCCTGTAGGCAGACTCTGAAGTCATTTAGCTGTGGGAGGAGGGATCTGAAGTTATACGATCTTTAGCTTGGCTGGAGGGATAGGTTTTCATGCAAAGTTTTCATGAGATTGGAAACTGCGCTTGAAATTTTATTTTTATATTGTTTGGCTGTTTGGTTCATTTTTGAGAGGTACCTAGGGCTCTAACTAAAAGGGAGATAAATAAATGAATGAAGAGGATCCCCTCATCTGTTTGTCAGCCCATGAGTCAGCATGATGAGAAGAGGCAACGTGTGACCCAAGTGCATCTTTTGGATGACATGTTAAAGCAAAGTTCTGACCACTTGCGGTCATTAAAGATCCCACTGCAGTAATTGTATCTGTAAAGTGTGCTAACTCTGATGACCTGGCCAAATGCCATGTCCAAAAAATACATTCTCCCTTCCGACATTCCCACTTTGCTTCAAATGGATACTATACTCTTCATTTCCTCTCTGAAACAGCTATGTTGTTGTAGGCCACTAAATTCTTCCTGTGTTTCACCACAAAGTTCCAGCGCCGTAGTAGATGAAACAATCATTATATGGTCTCTGTATCAGCTTGTAAAGCAAGACAGTGTTTCACGAGATGAAAGGCACTATACAAATGTAAGCTACTGATACTTCTGAGCTTGCTCACTGCTCACGAAACTCGGCCGTTGGCAAAAAGTACAGCCAGCTGAGATAGCATTGAGTGGTTCCATTAACCACTGATATGCAACATTTCTCCCAGCATGTTTAGTGTCATGAATGTATAAGTTTGACTTAAAAATCAGATCTTTATGTACATCACAGTACTGACTATGCTTCCTTTTTAGGTCAGATTCTCATCTGATTTATGCTGCAAACACTTAGGAGTCCTACAGGAGATAGTCTTGTGTTAAACACAAAAAACCTCAAAGCAGTACTTGGGCCTTTTGTGCATGTTTAGTTGCCTGCTTTGGGGTCAGTCCAAAAAGGAAGAATGCTAGACAAAACTCATTGCTGTATGGGGTCAATGCAATAGAGTAATTTAGCTAAGATAATAGCAGAGCCATAAAGGACAGAAAACGAGCCATCTGTGTAAAAATAAAGTTCTCCCCCATCCGACTCCAAAGCTGAGTGCTTAGAGAAAGAACGTAAAAAAAGGACACACCCGTAGCAGTATCTCCCCTGGTAGTGGGCTCCCCAAATTCTCCCGGCTCCCAGCAGTCTGCAGGTCCGTACACAAAGAAACAAGGCACAGAATGGGTAAACCCGTGGCACGGAGAAATGATATACAGATGCAGCTGATGCTGAAAACACAATTTGCATAATATGGTAATGTATGCATTATAGTTCCAACTACATACATGATCAAAGCATTCATTGTAAATGATAATGCAAATTAATTTTAGGCTCATTATTATTAATTGAACTTGAATAGAAATCAGATTCAGTAAAAATAGAATAGAGAAACAAACTGAAACTATGTAGGCAAACAGTCATTAATATGATTATTCTCTCTGACTTATCGTTAGTTGCACGCTCCTCTAGTCTGTGTTTCTCCTTCTGCCTTCTCTGGTACGATTTCAGATACAAATTCTCCATTATTCTGCAGCTTGTGCTCTCGGTTTCTCTGCTGATGTTCATGTCACTTTCTCAGCACACTTTCTCAAATGTATTATTAAGGTCTGCATGGTCTAATAGGTTGTCATTACTCTGAGCTTTATTCATCCCTTTTCCAAACTAAATCAAATTTGAGCTTGAATAATGTTGATAGGGACGTTTACCTAAACTAAGTTTGTTACTGCAGTAATGGGGTTGTTTTTGTGAATTAATGAGTCATTTGTTTTTAAAAACAGAACACCAGTATGTTGCTGATGTTCCTGCTCCTTCTAATAACTTTTTAATGGTGATCTTTTGTCCTGTTGTAATGGTTTCTAGTTTCTGCAGTGGCTTATGCCCGGAGACAGGAAAAGGATAAAATACTGGGATCGAGCTATTATCCAGCACTGAATTTTCTGTCCTAAAGTGAGCTTTAAATCATTTAATCATGTAATGTAATTATAACCTGATTTTCGCTAAATATACTTAAATCTGGTGAGACTACATTTCTTTTCTTTTCCTGGACAGTACTAGAGAGTGTGATATTCAGCGACCACAAAATTATTTAGCATTGATAACTGCCCTTAACAACTGCAAAAAATGCATGGTTAGTCTCCTTAGAATTAAAGCCACAATAAGGATATGAGCATCTTTTATTTCTCTGTGAATATTTTAACTTTGTCATAAACCTACTTTCAGTATAGGATAACATATTGGACAAAGACTGCATGCAATAGCAGATGCAAAATAATATTAAATTTCTTCCTAAATAGAGGAAGCAAAAGAGCACAGATAAAATTCACGATCTCATTCCTAGGAACATTCCTGCCCGTCTCTCCTTGGTAAGATATTAACAACTTCATTCTGGCATTTTAAAGGAAATATCATTTTAAGTATTTAATCTTCTTTTTCTTACCGCTATTTTTATTTTCCTTATTACAGACCTTCTGACTTATTTACATGTAAGAAAGTGTAAGTTCATGAAACTGCATGCCTCATTTTATTTTTTTTCACAGTTTATACTATGTTGATGTTTATAACTGCAGCAAAGTTGCACAGAGCTTATTATGTTTGCATCACAGTATGCACTAGTTAAAACCCAATCCCTTTCCTGAAGTCATTTTGGAAAATGTGTTGGAGCAATCTTGTGTTTGTATCACAGTGGCTGCCTCTGAACCAGCATGGCCAATATACCATTGATCCCATACGGCTTGCATCACCTACAGGGAGCAAAGATGGAGTGACAACTGGAAGACTAAGGGGGTGTAGTTTTGTCCCTGCCCCTTGCTGGCCACTCACACTTTTACCCTGCTGTATTTGAGATCTTCTCACCCTGTCTCCTCAAAGGGAGATGCAGGCAAGAAATAGCTGAAACTCTTTTTCCCATTTTCAAACATAAAAACATTCTGCTTGGGGAGTCCCCATTATGAAATGTGCCTGCAGCATTTGCAGACACTACAAGCATTAGAGCATGCCCAAAAGATTGATTTTGTCACCTTTACTCATGATAAATGGTATTTTACTTCATATGTACTCACCGAAGTCAGCAGAACTTGAAGCAGAGTATGCAGATACTGATTTTGAATCCTAGACCAGAATCCCCTACTCCTCCCAAATTTTACATTTTTCAGAAATGCTGGTCACTGTTTTAACAGCTCTAAAACTGGATGTTGCAGGTGTCCCGTATTGACAGCTGTGATTTTACTGACGCTCTGCAGCACAGGATGTCCAGTCTTACTACGTTTCAAGACATAGGAAATGTAACTCAGTATCTGAATGCATAAGAAGGAAGGACCCTTTCAAAGTTCAAGGTAAGTGCCATTATTTTTAGGTTGTTGGAGGAGGAGAGAGCATTTACTGCTCCTTTACTTAAAGTACTTCATTTTAAAACTTGCATTTCATTTTTAATGTTTCCTACAAAATGCGAGAATACTGTGGAAAACAGTACATGCTGATATATAAATCAATTACAGGCTTTCATACTTACACGCTTCTGGCTTCCCCCTCCCCAAAAGCCCACAGCAGTTAGGGGAGGTTCACAAATGGCAAATGCAGAACTGCCAGAGACTTGGACCCTTTTCATGAAGAGAAGACAGCATATAAAATACAGGATGATATACAGAAGCCTTTGAATCAGAATGGGGGTGGGGGGGGTACGTATACAAAATGCTAAACAAAAGAAAAATATATAGAAAGATATGCACATGTTCACTCCACTCAAAATGAGCCTGTTGACCTTGTTTTCTGAGGCCATAACAAACATCAGCCATCCAGTAGGATTCAAAAACTGACTAAATATTGATGTGGACAACAGCAAGCTCCCAGGGTACAAAAACAAGTTTTGATAAAGTTCTATCAGAGAGGATATACCTTCCTACATTGTAAGGCATAAAATGGTTCCTGATCATCAAGAGCAAGGAGGGAATTTTTCCTGAGAATATATGTTTATTCTTTCCTTAGTTGCTTGCCCTGTCTCTAAGCTTCTGCTCACTAATGCATGACAAACTGTACGGTCGCATACTAGCTATTCTAGTATGTGCTCATATCTGGTGTGATCTCATTTTAATGAATGTGATTGTGACTTTCCAGCATTATAAACAGAAATCAGGATTTGGTTGCAGACTGCTGCATACCATGTAAAATACTGTCTCTCTCTCAATTTCAGCTCATGTCAGTACATCTTCATAGCCAATGCTGGAAAGCATCACCAATTACTGTGGCTGTTTACAGAGCACAAGAACAGAATATTTAATTTCACCAGCCTCTGAGGACAACAAAGCTGAATTTGAACTCTAGTTAAAGTTTTGCTGATTAATCTTGACCTTTCTGGGGCAAAGACACGAAGGTCACTGAAGTCATGATTTTTTCCACATTCTGCTTGTCTTTGTCATTCCCCTAATAATGCAGAGGACTAGAAACAAGAGCTGGGTGGTGTTTTTTTCCCCCTGCCTGGAAATCTATTTAGATTAGTCACCAGGTTTTCCAGTCTGTGGTCATTGAAGGTCATTTGGTTTACAGCTGAAATTCTCAATTGGAACCTCATCTTGTAATCAGAACTTAAAACCCAAGTGAGGTTTTGTATCTGCTCTGAAAGGGTAGGTTGTTGTATGATTAGCTTCAGAGTGTTAAATGGACTGTCTGTGTAATGACGGGTAATTTTGGGGGGCTTAAATTGCACGAGGAGAAGACCTGTCTTGAATAATAAGTACAGGGCTATATTATAAAGAACATTATTCTAGGCTTCTCCTAAATGCTAATTCTATTATACATTAACATTTCCTTTGCTGTAAAATGGCAAAAGGCAAGCCAGCAAGATGTAAAAATCTTGCAAAGTGCATTTTCACTCATAGGCTGTTCCTAAGATCAAGTCGTTTCCTGAAAACGTCCCTTAAATAAGCATCCACTTACAGTGGTTATCATTATATAGGCAGCATCTTCTAATAGCTGTTCCAGAGTCTTGGTTGCTGGCAAATACAGAGTATTTGTTGTAATCTATAGAGTGATGGAAATGGGTGTATCATTTTTACACGATTTTTTAAAAACTATTCTTAGCTCAAAGTACGAAGCATCAGTCACACAGCGTAGAAGCACTCCTAGAGGCAGTTGATAAAGTCTGGTGTCCTGTATACTCTTTGAGGTTGCAAGATTACTGGCGATAGTCTGAAAGCCCTTTTTAAAAGTTTATTTATTCATTGACTGATTGACTGATTATTTTTATTCTGCTTGGCCCATGTGCAATTCAAAACTAAATACAAATCTATACATTTACATGTATGTATGTATGTACACATATATATAAACAAAACTGAGTAATCAAAAAGAATACATGCAGCCATGCCATGATATTGTTATGGAGGTTATGATTTTGCTTTGTTAGGGTTAACCAGCTTTTTGGCCAACATCTCCTGACCTAGAAGTTGACCTTTGATTTCTTCATGTTTATGACTCCCTAGGCTCCTAGCTTCAGAGAGTAACCCAAAGATAGCTTTAGCATGTTCCATCTCTCTGTTTACCCCGGTTGCTGGCTCCCTTTCTGTGTGTCCATTTGACCTCCACACAGCTCCTTGGATACAAGCAGGAGGTTATCTTGCATAGGGTTCAGTGTCAGACACTGTCCTGTGTGCTGCCAGCTTGCTGAGTGTCTCCAGTTGCCTCATGGATATCACCCCCCCCCTCAGTCCACCACCATCACCACCATAACCTGCAACGCCAGTTCATCGCTTGCTCCAGCCAGCATTACCATCACTCTTCTCAGCAAGCCGGGGTTTAAGCACAGCTCTGTAGGCAGCTGGTGGATCCACAGCTTGGCCTCACTCCTTAAGGAGTCTGCATCACCCTTTGGGCACACCTTTCTGATTCCTCTCTGGGCTTGCAGGAGCTGACATCACCAAGCTCTTAAGCTTTTCTCCGGAACCACTAACCTAATGCCAGATTACCTTTCACCTTTATCTTCTTTAACTACCATACAAACAGAGCTCCTTTTAACTGATTACTTTTATATATTCACTTTACATGGATTAAAGAGTTCAGTGGATTGCAAAATCTGGTAGATTCCAACTCAGCAAGTCCAGTCAGCTTCCCAGAAGTCACAGGCACCACAAACATGCACGCACCCCTACTCTCCGTGGCTTTTACTCTGTGACATACTCTGTGATACAATTTATGCCACTGCTGCTTTGCATCTCTCTGATGCAAAGATGATGGAAAGCTGCTGTGACTGAATGTCTGGAAAAACCCCAAGCACGTAAGGAATCAATACCATTCAGAGCTATCTGCATTTTTCAGTTGTCATTAGCCAAACTAGATCCTGACTGCTGTGGAGAACAGAAGAAGACAAAGATGCTAAGCAACGTTCTTTTACTCAAATCCATTTCAGGATTCATTCACATCCCAAGGATCTGGGCCTACATTTCTAAAGCAGGTTATTTGGCTGAGGCTAGGCTGACTTTCCCAGCTAGCTTCCTTGCTCCACAGATGAGATCTCAGAAGAAAAAAAAATTAGTTTAGCTCACATTAAAAGGGCACCTTTAACTCTAAGTACCATTCGCAGACAGCCTCCTGCTTCGCTCAGGCTGGCAACCAACCACCAGTGTGTTAGCGAACACATTTGTTTTTTGATGAAGCACAGACCTTAAAAAGCTAAGCCAGATACCAGGTTCACAACAGACAGCAAGGTCTTTCGCTGCAGAGAGAAATGTGCAGCCGTAGAGAGAGACTGCCTGCGATGTATTGTAGTAAGACAACAGTTTGAAATATTTTGCTTTTTAACAGGCCATGTAGTCTCTCGGATGCATGTGAATGCTATGCTTGCTATAGGGTCATTGCTCCAGCCATAGTGTAGGTAGCTGTGTATTCTCTTCTAGCACGTGATTTAGCTGGTGTTCCTGAACCCAATGAATTTCGGCAGCAGGAATGATAATAGCAGACAATTGTTTGTCCCCAGTCACTAAATTCTGTTACAGAGTTAAAATAAACCTGTCTGCTTGACTAGTCTCATGTGTAACAAAATAAAAATAAGCCTTCACAAAGAATCATTTTCAAGCATCATTTTACTTTTTGTCTTAGGCTCGCAAATGCCTTTCATGTTTTCTGATATGTCAGAAATCATAATGCAAAATAAATAACCAAGGGAAATACACAGACATATTCTCTGGGTGGCTTGTGATGGAGAAAAAGAGCCTTCTGCTGCTTCCTTTACCTCCTCCCTAGACTTTTTTTTTTTTTCCCTATGCTTGCAGTAAATGCTTCTTTGTAGCATGTGTATGAAACACTAACATTATTTTAATGCTTTACCATTTTGCAGCGTTTTGGAACCCAGTCACAGCTCAGGACCCTGGCTGAGTAGATACTGTGCAGGCAGAACGAAGTCAGCCCCAGCTCTGAGGAGAGCCCATCGCACACTCCACCTCCCGTGGCCACAGGAGACTAACATCGTAAATGTTGATGCACACAACACATCTGCCACGAGTGCAGATCATAGAGACGATGACATTGGCTGAGACATTAGGGGGGGTGCAGAAATGCCTACTGCTTGCTAAACGCATCATTCCAATGTAACTGGTTTTAAAAAAGGCTTAATGCTGGTGTTTGCCACAAGAGACCCACATGAATACAGCTTTGAGGGAAACAGAGGAACATGCAAGTGGAGCAGGACTTCTTAGGTCAAATATTGAAACGTCCTCCAGTCATTTATGAACTCACAGCCTTAAGTTCAAAAGTGAATTGGAACTGAATTTCAAGGAACAAAGAACTTGCGACATTTTTGCAAGGAGGACTAGGTTCCCATTTCACTTTTCAAAATATTACCCTTTCAGTTTAAAAAACATGCTGCCACATACTGACCCACTACTGTCACTCCAGAGCAGAGAGAGAACAGCAACAATTCTGTGCTGGTTAGCCCAGTGCAGTGCCTGCCCACTAACAATGGGCAGCCCAATCAGGGCTGGAGAGAAGAAAAATCTCTCTTACGCTCGTGCAGCAGGACCTCCTTCCTTTTTTGGTAAGTGAATCATAATTAAATTTTCTGGAGCCAAAGCTAAACTTAAAACCCAAATTCTGTCCTCCTCTGTTCCCTAGTTCTAGCATTGTAGTTTGACTTTACATTGAAGACATCAAATAAAACTTCAAAATGGCATAGGACCAGTGACCTACCATTTAGCATCAGTTTGCATTTTTTCCATAAAAGCAAACCTGTTTGTGTTGGAAATAGCTATAGGCATTTGACTCATTAAATTTTTGTTTGAATGAATATTTTTTTCTGATCGAAATAAAATGTTATTTCTAAGTTACTCACAAAAAAGATCAATTAAAGCTCCTTCCTAAAACAAAGCAGATTTTCTATCTTTTAAAGCAGGGAACATAACTAAAGGTTGTTATTTCCTTTTCCTATGAAGTTATTTGGGCAATTAAATCTATTCCAAAAAGATTTTTTTCTTCTGTAAAGCTAATAATTGTGTCCCTCAAAATAACAATAACAGTGCGGATTAATTAATTCTAGAAAGAGAAATAAAATTGCTCTCTTCCTTACAATTTTTTTGCTTTTGACCTATAGGTCAAATTAGGATAAAACTTTCTGTTAATACTCACATCTGGCTCTTTAAGGCAAAATATGTTGACAGTGGCTTAAAAGCAGTTTCAAACAATGGATGGTCCTGCATCCTTGCTCAAATTCCCTCATAGAAACCTCTCACTTCCCAGCCTGGAACCTTTCAAGGTCTTCTCCTGAAACCGGCCTCCATGCCCAGATGATGCTGGGTTTGCTCTCGATGCTGTACCATTCCCCCCTGCTCTGTGGGTGATGTTGTCCAGGCAGATTCCTGGCATCTGTATAACACCTTCGAGTGGATGCATGCTACATTTTTCCAAACTGTCTGCTGGTTCATTAAAATGCAGTGAAAAATTCTGTACTTCTAAAATGTCAGTGGGGACAGCTGCAGGGGCATGGTTTTGCTTGGATGGAGTAAGCCTGCTGGGACCCAGACCCATATCTAGATCTTTAATCACTGAAAATCAACAAGGCTTTGCTGATTTTGTGCAGCTGAGGGACTTTCTGGACATTTTTGAAGGGCCTCAAACTACTCTTATTAAATACCTGTCGCACTATATTCCACTGATACACGCTAGGGCTACACTCTGCACTATGGGATCAATAGGTGTTTTCCCACCAATTTCGATACTTCCATATATGATAAAACTTGCAGCCACAAAAAAAATCTATGGCACGTGAAGTACATTGCGTGGGCCATATCCTTGGCTGGTAAAAAATTGGTGTAGCTCCTTCGACTGCGTTAATATAAAGTCAATTTGCATCAGCTGTCTATCTTCCCCTAGAAGTTGATTTATTGTTTGGACCCTCAGCCTAGGTCAAAAACTGTCATGCATGTACATAATGGCATGTGCAGAACCGTTGACATGTAAAGAGAAAATGTGTTTTGAAAACCCTCTGAAAGTGTGTTTGGAAAGCCACAAGATCATTCCTATTTATTTTTCACAGGGCTTAGGACAATTTTCTGATACACCAACCACCCATGGAAGGCAATGCTAACTCCTTTTGTCTACAAAGGCTTCCACTTGGTCTTTGTCTGTACAGCCCAAGATCTCAAGGACGTGGCTTGCTGCTTAATTCATTTGATCCTGTTGGCTAGCTGTCAACAAAAGTGACAATCCTTTATTTGTAACTTCATAAACTTCCAAGTATGATGTTGTAAACTGAGGACCATGACTTTGACTTAAGGGCAGGAGCAGATGGCTTGGGCACTTGTGATCTTGTTTTCAGGAAGCGAGACCTTGCCATCACAATACTAAAAAGTTACTTCATTGGAAAAGAAGGCAAGAAATCATTTTGCTGAAGTGCCCCTACTGTTTCTCCAAGCCTTCCTGAAAAAGCATAATTGATTTCTAAGATCTGTGCAAGACCACGTATTTATTGTCCTGAACGAAATCTGGATCGCATGAATTCTCTTGGTGTGACATTCAACCCACTTGAATATTATGAGTTTGACAGTTTGACTCTAACTCAGTTTATTTCTCACTTGAGAGACTGGAAAGGAACAGATGGGGATGTGAGAACGATCAGGGAGGGGAAGAGCATGCAGCAGCTCGTCCGCGGGCCCGGTGTCAGCGCACCCCCCTGCAGCTAGTCAGGGGTCATGACCGCCATCCAGAAGTGGTTTTCCAGACATTGTTAAAGCTGCAGAAGCACATGTAACTCTTAAAGCAGGCGTCAGGCAGCCCCAGAAGGTAAGAGAAGGTCTGCTGAGCGTGGGCTGTGCCAAATTTAGTGCTGGAAGGGAAAAGGTGGTAGAGGTCAGCTTTACGGGTCTTGTAGGACGTTGGCTGTCTCAACCGATTGCCATTGCCATCAGGCACGTCCCTGCATTAGTGCTGAGTTAATAGATAACTAGCTGCATCATCACAATATTTACCCCGCTGGTTTGAACACTTTTTTTTCCTGTTAATAGCATCTCACTTTTTTAAATGTTTTGTGTATTTTCAAGTCTTTTGTCTACTTACCACATTTTGTGTCCTTATTACATATACTGCTTAGTCATATATTTACCGAAAATTAATGAAGAAGAACAGTTGGCACTTTCCAGAGTCAAAATACTTTGCAAACATTAACTAATTAATAATGTATCCCTTATTTTCAGGCATGCTAGCATGCTTGAATGCCGAATGAAATTCTGCTAAATCATTGTCTCCCTCTGCATGTTCCCTGCTCTTCTGCTAACCCATTACATGGTTCAAGAGCCCGATTATTGCATTTGGTTATAGACAGCAAGTCTGATTCAAACTTCTGATAGGCACATGATTTCCGAAATGCCTTTATAATCCAGACCAGGCTTCTAAACAAAGCTCAATGTGACACACAGCTGTGTCTGAGTGCATGAGGTATGATCTTAAAATAAGCTGAATGTCTTTTATCTGATGAAATACAACCACCTTTTTAAGAAGGCCCGGGCCCAGACGGCCAGGGCTTTGCCTTGGAATTAAAGAGGTTTTACTATTCTGTTGCGTATTCCGGTGGAGACCCTGAACCGAGAGTGCTCTGTGCCAACAGGGATACTGCAGCAACGCCAGCCCTGCCTTACGCAGTAGCTGGGGCCAGAAACTTGCATTTAACTCCTCGCCAGCCAGGAGGACTCTGACAGTTGATCTCAAGACAGAAAACCAAGATGCAGATCTTATAATTAACATCAGCTATACCCATGCTTTATAGAGCCTTGTAACCGGTTTGGTTCAAAGGCGTTTGTTTTCGCTGCGGCGTTTACAGAGGCTGTGCCTTTATTTATCCCAGGACACCCTTATAAATGTTGGAGTGCAAGGCTCAGTTACCGCAATTCCCTCCTAGTAGGAGTTTGCCATAACTCAGCTGGTTCACGAGGCTTGCTCACAGATCTGACAGCTTGAGCGATAGTGCTCCCACCTCGCTTTCCCTGACTTTTGCCAGCATTTGTATCACATTCCCCTTTCTGTTTACCGTCTCCCCGCCGCCTTAGCACGATGCAAACAGTTGTCCTGAAAGAAGCACAGGGCCTTGCAGAAGCACTTCGGGAAAATACCCGTCCCTGAAACTTCTAGCAGACAGATGAAGGAATCTGCAAGACCCGACGCCTCTTCAGGGGTTGTTTTTGTTTTGAGGGGGGAATTGTGGGGCTTACAGTTTTGTTTTTGTTTTACAAATACAGGAGGACACACTGGCTCTAGAAAATGGATGCTCTTAGATTAAGAGCACTGAACACTGCTTTCATTCGGGTACTACAGCCAGATGAGATGACTTTTAAAGACTCACTTCCTAGAATGAGTGATGCCCTTCTAGGATGTACCATCCACTTACCATGAAGAACGAAAGGTACAGTGTGTACATACTCGTAGGTAGCATTACTGAGGAAGGGACTAGTCTCTCTCTTCATGGGAGGCTTATCTGAAATCAGCACACCAGGTCTTTTGAGTTTGCGATGTTTACAGTTCGGTCACAATATTTTTTCTACATTTTCCACCTCACTTGAGTGTTCCAAAACCTAATACGAAAGCAAGCAGTGTACTTTTTTCTGGTCTGCAGAAGCCAGTATGCCCTACTTTTCATTTTCGTTAGAAAAAAAAATTTTCTTCAGAGAGGGTTCTGTGGCAGTGCAATGAATCCTCCAGCCTGCTATTTTATAGCACGCTATACTCCCAAGGTCAATCGATTAATATTCTATATTAATCATTAAACTTCTGATTAACTCTTTTCATCCCTGAAAACATTATAGAATTTGCACAGAACAGTTGCTGTAGTGATACTCGTTGCTCTCTTCATTCTTCAGGTTATTTGGAGTGGTTAGGGGTGAGCCTGAAACCAAGAGAATCTAGATAACAAAATATATTTTAAGAGAACTGCAATGGCATCTAGGCACTGATACAGAAACAGCACCTCTTCTGTGTCATGCAGAAATTAAACCACCTGCCTAAGAACTTATTGCTTCTAGGACTCCCAGACTAGTCCTTATAAATAGCAAACTTGTAAATAGTTTGACAGCCTTCAGGGACTGCTGACCTTGAATTCCCTTCCTACGAGTATATCTAAAGACTGTGCAAGCAATCCATGTTAAGCAACTCCTATATTTATAAGACTTATAGAAGTTAATAATGCAGCAGACCTGGCTTGGAAGCAGCTACTGTTTTGACTATTTTACCATTCCATGGTTGTAATACAGGGATGAAGGAACATCCAGCCATTAGTTCATCCTTGCCCTTAAGGAGTATCACTCCTATCATTAGCTTAATGCTTTTTGTTTGTAATCCATTCAACCCCTCAGGCCTCCTAATCTAGTACTCACTCCCATGCTACATGTAAAAATAGGCAGAATAGCTGAAAGTGAAGCAATTTTTCAGTGTTATGCCCAGCCTCAGCTTTTGGATCTATTTGTCCTAGATCCTTGGAGCTGTTTGTCTCCCCTAAATGTCAGAGAATCAGACTCCCATGAATGCTCCTGTCTTTGGGGATTCCCAGCTGCCGCTCGGACATCTGCGGTCGAGGAGGGGGGAATGATTCAGAAAAAGGGTTGTGGCTGAGGTGCGTTTCCTCGGTTTAAAGAGAACGTAGCATAAAGCAACCCTTCGGGGTTTTTGACAAGTGCCAGGGACTGGATCAGAGACCAGAAAATCCAGGTTTCAGAGCTCACACTGACCTCTGTGCCTCTTTCCAAACTCACAGCAAGTATTTCTCAGTTACTGACTTCAAAAAAAACCACAAGCAAATACAACCATGCATTTCCACCCCAACTGTTATTTCTGATTGTCGACATACTTCAGGTATTTCTGTTTACCTTAAATATTATTATCAAGGCACTGGTGTGAACTGGAACATTTCCACTCACTAGAACTGTTGAATCATAGTGGCAAAGAATTTAGTAATTTCTTTCATGGATGCTGTTAAATGGGAAGTACTACATTTGTCCATTTTGTCAGCTGAGCACTGAATTGCTCTGGTGAGATACTTATTACTATTTCTGAAGGCTAACTTTGCAAATGTAGCTTAATAGGAAAATGTATAACATTATTCTTAATTTAAAATAGAAATTACATATGTTCTACTTGGACTTGCATTTAAATTTGCCTAATATTCTTTATATATAATTTAATGCATCTTGTCCTATGTTTAGAGTTGGCTGATAAAAGAATAATATTGAGGGATCATTTAAAGTAGTAGTGGTGAAATACGCTTGTTTGTAAAATTGAAAGAAGTGCACTGATTAGGTGGAAGATTTAAATTTGCAATGTCTTGAGCTCTTTTGGTTTTAAGAACTCTGATTATACAGCTCTAATGCCTCCAGTTTAAAATCAGTGTTTAAATTGATGCATACAGAAATCAGGGAATATCGATCTGCAGTGCCTTGCTTGGATCTATTAAGTTAAGGCCATTTGGGGAGGGTTGCAATAAAAAATAGGTCTGGAATGGCAGGCACGAGGACACAGGGACACCGTGATTTCCATGCAGGGCTCCTGTCCCCCAGCTGCCCAGACTGCGAGCCTGTGTGGTACAGCAGCTCCCAGGCAGCCCATACAACTGGATTTTCCTTCTCACGGAAACCAGGGAGCAGGTTCCCAGACCTAATCTGAACATGCAACCAGATACACTGGGAATTGCTCCCAGGCTCCTCATTTCAACTGTTAATTGTGCAGGATCGGTAGTGTACTCCCAATCACTACAGCTATGTTACAACAGTGAAACACAAGATGGGAAGAGTAGCTCTGCACCAAAATAGCTTCACCAAGGACTGAAAGTTACTCCAAAGAACAATAAGGCTCCAGTTTACAGTTAAAAACTAGTTTGCCCTGTTGTAGAACTAAAGCCCTATAGTACCAAAGGTAAATGAGGGGGAAAATAGGGCTTTAAAAAGCTGATAAATACAGCAGTGCTTCATATAGTAAGTCTGTAAAGACAAAATTTATCTTGCACCTATATTTCAGATCCAGAGAGACAGAGCCTTCAGCAACACTTTGCTTCAGAAGTGCAGGCAGTATGCAGAAGAACAGAATTTACCTGCCTAGGTGCAGCCTAAAACATTAACAAATTTACTGAAGCCTTAGAAATGCAAAAACAGATTCCTTAAGTGCCGTGAGTTGAATTTCACTTATCTGGTTTAACAGAACTCCAAGGAGGATGCTCCAAGGAGCAGGGATATTCAGAACTCCAAGGAGGATGCTCCAAGGAGCAGGGATATTCAGGGATATTTTGTAGAGACACTGCAAAAAGGCAATTGCTTTATTAACAATTTTGTTTTATTTCACCGAGTGATGCAAAAAAGGCTGGGACTCTCAATCCCCATCGGAGGTAGCAGGGATGGTTGAAGAGGTCATCACTACCAGCTGCCCGCCCTATCCCTGCCCCAGAGGCTAATGCCCCCAGCCCGGGGTCGCACAGGAGAACGGGCATCGCGTCTGCGCCTCCGCCACCGGAGTTCATAACCCAGCGTAATAATTTAAATTGCCACTTACTTCAATTTGCCAGACTTTAATTTGCACAGCTGGAACCGCAGTGTCTCCAGCCCACCCCATGGCCTCTGCTGGGAGAGGGGGGCACCCAGCTGAGACCCCGGCAAAATCCAACACAGACCCCGACTCAAAGTCTCAACTTTCTGATTTTTCAGAGACATGTTTGTTATGCCGTACCATTACACCAATTATTTACGGGACTCCCTCTGAATGCATCTGCAAAGGTTTGTCACCAGAGTTGGCTTTTAATAAAAGTTGGTAGGGAACTCCTACCTGAAAATGTTTTTCACTGACAACTACTGATGCCTCAAATTTGGAGATTCCTCCAAAACTGAGATATAAGCAGGAAAGGGTTAATTCACCTTCTGAAGAGTAAATATGTTTTGAGGCTTGAGGAGAGGAAGGAGATGTGAATTTGTCAGACGGGGTGGATTGGATGCATAAATTTTTAGCTACTGTGATTCAGAAGGGAGGCATCATTTTATATCACGAAGGATCTTGTACCAG
>Ga0181612_173334_pt1 | contig 27424 bp, 12 predicted proteins | sample HoacroProtozoa21_FD_119630 | JGI IMG/M metagenome (GOLD analysis project Ga0181612, IMG submission 119630) | Hoatzin crop microbial communities from Cojedes, Venezuel. Combined Assembly of Gp0051906, Gp0051904, Gp0051908
CTGGATTTTCAGTTGGAGTTCTATTTCGCATGTGTATTACACAGCAGTTAAACTGGTTGCTTTTAAGCCTTGTTTACTTCTCATTCTGATATGGCTCTCAGCTGTCCTTGCCACTTCTCCTGGCTATCTGCACGGCTAATATTTCGTGGTGGTCACAGAGCACACAGAATAAAGGCTTATCTCATGTGGCTACTGTTCCTCCTTGCAAACCTTTCAATATTAATTTAAAAAATCCATTTATTAAATTTTGATTGCAAGCTCTTTAAGATGGAGGCCATTTTTTTAATTGTTAACTTGTACAGCACCAAATTGTGGAATCCTAATTTGTGTCTGGGACTCTTAATTAGGACCCAGATACAAATCATAAACAAATGCACATTCCCCATGAATATGTTGAATACAGAGTGTTGTGTTCCATAAAAGTTCTAGAAAAGAGAGCTAATGCCCAAAAGGGATGGTCTTGCCGCTGATATCTGATGCAGAATTTTGTTATTTTGCTTTCCAGAAAGTATTTTGTAAGGTGAGGTTAGTTGAATATGTCTATTTGGAGGGTGTTTGGGTCATGAGAAATTTTCGTAGGTGGGATGTAGCAGGTACTTTCCTATGTAGAGATGCCTATGTTTTCTAGTGTTTAAATAGTCAACAATTGTATCTTTCTGCTTTTCTTGAAAAAACTAACTAGTCCTTATTCAGACAAAGCAGTGTTTTACTTACCAGAATAGTGTAATTGCTCTGAGCTGCAATTGCATCCTTAAATCTCTGCATCTTCTCAGAATCCTGTTGGGAGAATTAAAATATATCTATTATTGAATAAACTCTCAAAGAAATAGGTTCTTCCATCAATTAACCAGCAGTCAAAGAAGCAAGCACTCTCAAATGTCTTTTGCTCCTGGCTCAGGTGTAAATACTCTTTATAAATGAAAAGCCATAGGGATTCAGTGTCCTGATCAGCAACGGTGCCCGGTTGTGCAAGGGTTGAACAGGCTTATTGGTGGTGGTTGGTCTGAAGTCAAGGAAAGACTTGCAGTTTCTTTCATGGATTCCTTCCATGGATTTTGAGGGTGTAGGTTATTACTAATTGAATCAGTCCATTTGAAGTAGAGGAAAAAAATGCCTAGTGTAATTCGGTGTTTTCAAAACAACCAGGCAGTATATCTTCTCCAGAATGGTTTATCTAGACAATGACAGTGATATTAATGAAAGTCATTACTGATATTTTACTAGCTGGTGAAAAAATTACTCCCCTGTGTGAAAGGGCATCTAGAATTTTCCAAGGCTGCTTTACCCTCCACGATGCCTCGCGTTTCAAATTACAAGCTAGTAAATTTTGACTCCTGTCAAATGGCAGCCTTTTATATTAAGGGAACAACCCTAAGAAGAGCTGCCCTGCTGTACATCAAGTCCGACACTGCAACTTTGGGAGACCCTGAAACAGCCAGAAATGACTGGGTCTCCAGATAAACAGAGAACCTTCAGCTCCTCTGGACGATGAATGATCTTTTGAACAAAGAATTCATTTCAGGAGCAATTCAAGGCCACCATCAGGGACCTTCAAAGTACAGAGCCTGATATTTTTTCATGGGGCTACAGCTAGGCCTTAGTTCCCTTATACAGATTAAATTACCAAAGGCAGTCTTTAAATCTGATTAATTTACAGCTGTTCAGCAATCTCTGCAGTGTCAGTTGCTGCTTCTTTTACAGCAAGTGTCAAATGCATGAGATATTTCTCCTGCTAGAGAATCAATCCAACTCGATCAATCTTTGGTGACTGTTCAAACAGTTGTTTGGAGATCATTTTTATTAGCATCAGAAAACTGTTTTTAATTTGATTTGGATGAATGGCTATTAACAAACAACATTTTGGGGAGTTCAAGGCTACTTAAACCAAGTGATGCATCTCTTTGTCCAAAAAACAGAATTAACCCCTTCGCATCCAGAGGCAACCTGTAGGTCTCAAGAAATCACCTTGGGAATAGGGTTGTGTTAAGTGAATTTTGTTTCTAATGATTCTGTGATAACAATATATGTAGTTTTGAACTGAAAGATGCTCACATCAAAACAAAGATTTCTAAAAGTTTGTGGGAAAGAACAATCACAGATTAGTTTAAATGCCCTTTGCATCTCTCGGTGGGCAAGAAGCCAGGAAAGCTGCCAGTGGATTGGTTTGCATTACGATTGCAGGTTTTTCAGGGGGGATGAAACCGTTATTCTCCCTGTATAGTACTGCCAAGGCATGCAATGTAAAGATCTGGGGGCTGAGACTGAGCTCATTCTAGACGTGCATGGCATTATTCTGCTTGCTTCTGTGAAGCTGGGAAAGGTGGGCACAATCTCAGATTTGGGTGGTAAAATGGTGGGAAGTGCCGAAGCTTTCGGAGAGCTGCAGAAGTCGGTAAATGTTGGAATAGGGAAGGTAGGAACAAATTGTTGGAGGGGACAGGAAGGATCTGGCAAAACCATGTGCTAGGAGCAGGCTGGCTCCTCCTAGGAGTACAGTCAGCCTGCAGCAAGGTGTGATGGGACTGGGGGTATGCCGAGCGCCCAAGGGTGGAGGGGAAGGTGTGCACAGATGACAGCAGCTTCTAATGAAATACAATTAAGAACCATGTTGTCAGACAGGACACTGATAGCAAGTAACAACAGCCTCTTCTTGTCTATCATATGCTAGTCACTACTACGTGTAATAGCATGGTCATAATCTGCCTTGAGTTACCCACTCAGTGTAGGGAATTACTTCAGATTTCCTTGGAGTTATCTTTTAACATGGAAATTACTTGAGTCTTCTTCATCGTGAGCTAAGTTCTGGGCCTGGTAACCATAAGGAGACTGAAGAAGTCATGGAGGAGCAGAGCGCTGCTGGGCAAAGTTTCTTTATCCTCTGGGACATCAGAGCTTGGTTTACAATATTTCATTAATTTACACTTAATCTATAGCCCAGCAACACTTCTAGCAATGCTATGCTAGATTCTAAAGAACAGCCATGTGGGCTGTTGCCACTGGAGTGGGCTTACTGTGCAAAATAATCTGTTTTGTGGCAGCGTTTTGCATCTGAACAGCCACCTGGAAATTCCCTGTACAGCAGCGAAGTGCAGTGGGTGGAAGTGGCACGCAGAGATGTTGAGGGAGGATCTCCAGGGATGCCAGGAGGGACAGTGCACAAAGCTCTCTGTGCAGCTATCATCTCAGCTCTCTCAGCTGTACCTCTTCGCATCCCCATGTACTATGTACAGTGCTCATGCTTCTGGCAAACAGATGGTGGTGTCTCAAAGGCAATCTAATTTTTCTTTAGCAGGATGATGTCAGGACAGTGTGAGAGTTGTTTTATTGGTTTGATGAAGTTTTTTCATCATGAAGGTTCAGCCCTCTTGAGGATCCTATAAAACCAACTCTATTTGGTAGAAACATGCCTCTAAGCCCAAAAATATCAGCCAGAACATATCCACCTTACTTGGAAATCAAAGCATGTGAATTATATCACTTCACACATAGCAGTAGATAGCTCTGCTGCAGACTGCAGGGGACCTGGCAGGCAATTCCCCTGGCGTGGCAGGATGATGATCCTGAACTTCGCATGTTCAGCCTAGATCTCTCCAGGGAGCAGGATGTGGATCTGATGATAGATCATTCAGAAGACAGTACGAAGTCTAAAATCAGATGCATTGTTTCTTATAACATCATGTTTAGGCACCTCTGAATCTTTTGGATGCTTAAATAAAAATAAGGAAATATTTTTAATTAGCTTAATGGTTGGTTTGCACAAAAAGCAAAATCTTCTAAGGCTTGCTAGCCTGCCCTATGCCTTTATGCCCCCAGTTAACAGTTAAGAAGTGAGAGATTTGGGACCATGAATGCATTATTTGTTTAGTGTTTTGCCAAAGAAGGCAGAGATCCAGACCAACATACCGATAGAGCTGTCTTGTCATCAGTCATGGCTTTTACAAAAGCAAAAGCTTCCGAGGTCGCAGACCTGATATTGTCGACTCTGCCCTCATCAAAGCGGCGTATGGAAGCACTTTCATAGGTAGGGACAAGTCTCCTGTGGCATCTAAGAGAATGAAGTAAGAAAAACAAAGAATAATTATTTTCAAGGAGTCATAAAGACTAAAATAAATATAGGCTTGGTACGTTTTATTGTTACAGCTAAGATTTTATTTTTTGCATAGTATTCATCTTAATGTTGATAGAATTCTGTAAGAAATTTAAAAAAGATGGATGCTCACTCCTTTCTAATATGAGGAGCTGCCTACAGCTGTATACATTTTAGTTATGTATTACCAGTAAAAAATGACTTGCTGTGTAAAAACAAGGCTGGTAAAACTAAAATTTACTGAAAGATCTCAAGGAATGTTTTATTTGTGCTGCATCGTAAAATAATTGTGTAATTAATCATTTACTTATGGGTGTGAAATATGTTTTATTTAAAACAAGAAAAAATGCACTCCGTGTATGAATGAAAAACAGAAAACTTGAAAGGGGAAAAGGGTGCTATTGGACACTGTGAACTGGAATGAAAACCTACATACCAAATAGAACAGGGTGTGAAGACTATTGTTTAATTTGGGTCCAGGTATATAGCTACTGTTCCTCGCTTCAGGACACTTACCGTGCCTCCCAGTTGAAGCAGGGGTCTCGGAACATAACTATCCCCTGAGGTTTTTGTTGCATACATGGGATTTATATCATGGCTGGGATCCAGATGAAGATCTTGGATCAGGTCATTGTTGGAGTTTGGTTAATGGAATATGCAAAATGGACGTTTAACAGATGTTAATGGGGCATGCAAAATGTGTTAGGCATCTCTGGTTTTGACCAGGTAAAGACCACTTCAGGATTTAATTTGACATGATAAAGAATTATTTGTGTAACAGGCTGTTCTGCCGGAAAGTGTGCAACCGATCTCTAGCCTGGAGCGTTAGATGTTCTGATGACGTAGAAGGTAGCTTTTACCTTTGATAATACCATGGAAATTAGAGGATATTATCAAATCTTGGGATGCCTGTGAAGAAGGAAGCAGCAGCAGTTACTATCCTGTGTAGGAACTCTGATCGGATACGCTTCTGTGGTGTTTCTCCCTGTGAATGCTTTCACCCCAGGGCGCAGGGGATGCATAGGTGGAGAGCTATGGGTTCCTGCCACGGTTCCTGCCAAGCTGCCCGCAGCGGCAAGGCACTGCTGCTGCCCCGGGGACTTGGGGTCCCTGGCTGCTGCCGCTGCTGTGGGCGGCTGGGTTGGCTGCCACGTCCCCTCACCCTCTTCTCCACACCAAGAGCAGGGAATGCTGTGGGGAAGGCGCTGGCTGGGACGCGGGGATGGGAAGGTAGAGCAAGGAGAGGGAAAGGGAGCGAAGGAAAGGAGTGCTCTGTCTCAGAACCGGGTGGCAGCTTCTATCTTGTCTGACCTACAGTCCTTAGGCAAGATGGCTAATTTGCATGCAGAAGGCATTTGTCTGGGTGCTGAGGAAAAAATGGACCCTCCGTATAAAAAACAAATTGTGAATCTCCTCTTGTGCTACCTTGTTCCTATGATTTGAATTAACCTTACCTGTAAAATGCCAGCTGAAGTGCCACTTGAATGTAGGCATCTGGGCTAATCTTTTGTTTCTTAATAAATTCCTTTCCATAGTTCTCAAACTTGTAGGCGATAAAGTCCAGATTTTTGACTATCCTGGAAAACAAGCAGAGGCAGTTACTGCTGGGGCAGATGCAAGAGCCTTGTGTTCCCTTGCTGTTTGCAAATAAAACCCAGAGATCCTTTCCTCCCTGTACCCACTTGGAGCTGAGTGGGCTCCCACTTTGCAGACAGTCCTGGCCTTTGGTAACTCGTTCCTAGTCAGCAGCTTTTATTCATACAGGTTCTGGTCTGGCCTTGTTATCTGCAGCCTTAACAGGAGCTGTGACACTCAGGTCATTCTGTTCATCTGAGTAAAACACTCTTTTTTTTTTTTTTTTTTTAATTTATTTTTTTATTAAAAAAAAACCCCAAAAAAACCCTAGTGTTTCCACTCGTGAATCCTAAGCCAGGGCCTCCTTTGTTCTCAACACATTTCTGTGAGATTTACTAGTGTGAGAACTGGGTGGATTTAAAACCTGATGAAGGCTGTATGCTCCTTGCAAGTTTCAATTTAGCGGACTATTCCCTTTATTTAAAAACAAAAAGGAATTACTCTGCATCCTGAACATTTTCATACTCTCATGTATGCTTCTAGTCACTTTGAAGTCTCATCTAATGCCGGCACACTGGAGATACGTACAGCTGATCATGCAGGCAATGTGTTCATTCTCTACAGACAGATCACAGGCCTGAGCATTGAGATGAAATAATTTGAAAAAAAAAAAAATCTCCCATTGCCATCCCCACCCCCAAAGATCATGCAAATCTTTTACAGTCTGGAAACACAGTCAGAAGAACTATCCTTTGTAGGAGCAGCATGGGTGTAAACAAATTACATTCCTGAATTCAAATTGTTTATTCAAACCAGTTGTATTCTACTGTCCCATATGTGTATCCCCACTGCCCTGCCTTCAGCTTTAGTTAGGTCAAACCCATGAAGTGCATCCACAAAAACAGAGGACTTGCACCGTTTGCATCCCGTGCAAACAGGACTCTAGCGTTTTTCCAGTGGTCTTTAGCTTTCTTAATATTTACATGGAAGGAAAACAACGTAATGCAATTCCCAAATACAGTGCAGGAGCTCCAGCCCATAAGGGTGCCATCCTGCAAAGAGATGCAGGGTATGACCAGCTTGGGAACAGGAGGAGCAGGAGGGCAGGGAGAGCCCTCGGAGGAAAGCTGTGCCTGCACTCACTGCACTGGGTAGTTCCTAGCTTGTAGTCACTGCTGAGAAAAATGAAGCATCTGTTCTACCTTTGGAGTTTTTCTGCTGATGATGCCAAGTGTGCCTGAATTTCAGGGGAACATTTCCATCTTAGTCTCCGTGGAGCAGGCAGCTCGCTCACTGAATCGGCTCGGACTAATTTCTTGGAGCTTTCTTTCCTGTTAGCATGTGAGAGAAAAGTCATTAAGGTCATAGGCACAATCTATTTGTTAACACTGCTTTTTTAGCAAGTAAATGACTGGTTATATGGGTAATGACAGTTATATGGGTCTTGGTGGCCCTGCGCATCAGGGGGAACGTGCCACCGGCAGAGGCTTCCCGGGTGGCTGGACTGGGTACAACAGCCAGACTGAAAAGGGACTCACATGTGCTTGAGCAAGTGTTCAGTGCACTGCACCAGGACGATGCCATCGAAAGGGGAGTGTTCACACACGGTGCCGCAGACGCCATCTCTTCCTACCACAAACTAAGCAAGGAAAAGAACAAGTGCAAGACATATGGGGAATAAATGTTCTGGGTAAGTTACCCATGAATGCAACCTAACAAAAGGTGTTGTCGTTCTCCTGTGGTTTTCTTATTGCTCATATCAGGAAGTTCCTTGACTTACAGATCAGCAGCTGACTGACAGACTTACCGCAGGAGTCTCCCGTGTCCTGCGAATGGCGTTGCATTGGATCCCTTTCATGCTGCTATTTTGGACTGAGTCCTGCGAGAAGGTAGATTTTGGCAATTCCCATTGGAGTCTGGAAATTGGATTTAGCATCTGCTTTATGGTAGAGAAAACCCACCAACAGAAAGACAGGTTGGGGTTCTCCTTCCGCATTTGGGGGCAGTGCGACTTCGTTATCTGGGAAGTCCCTTAGGATCACATTTTATTACAAATATCATATCAAATGAGCAAGCTAATCCTTATTTGGTAGCTTTATCATAACTTATTTTACTGCCCTGCTTCCTCTTTACCTTTTATTTGTGGAGTTTTCTTCATTTCCCTCCTACTTGTCTTAATTCCTGATTTCACTGCATACACATGGCATAGCTGGTGACCCTTAACCTGCTGTGCTGTAGTTCCATGATACCCCTGTGCAGTCAGTTACTTCTGCATCTCAAACAAAAGCAGATCTCTAGGACAAAACTTGTCTCATGTTTCCTGTCATTTTTCTGGACTTTTGCCCCTACCTCCTTTGAAATGTCTCTGGCTGGACTTCTCCCACTTCTCCCACTGAGAAATGCACCATTTGGTGCATGTGTATCACACACGTGCATCCTGCCTCTCTGCATCCCATGAGGTTTTCATAGAGTAAGCGTGTGATGCAAAAGTTTACCTGGATGTTTTCTGATGCCTTACTGCAAAGCTGAAGAAGAATATGGAGAGAAAGAACAAGTCCTACTGTGGGAATGGCTTCCTACATAATCTGTGTTTGGGTGAGAGAAAATGGGATCTTTTTTCCATAAGAATTTCTCTTTGCCTTTGAACTGTTTCTGGCCTGAAAACATCTGGACAGATGAAGCTCTCCCATGTACTGTGCAAATTTATTTGCTTCCTGCTGCCTTCTGATAGTAAACAAAACCTTGTTTATTCTCATCAGCTTGAAACATCTCAACTAGTGGCCCTGCAAATAACAGAAGATTCTAACTAAAGACAAATGGTTCGTTCTTTAAAAACACAGCACTGGAGTCTCCTAATAATGTCATTTGCAGTGGCATAAATAAGGAGTAACTACTGAAGTGTATTTGTACGGGGGTAAGTCAGTGCAAGTGAAGTTAGTTTAGTGGCTTCTCTTTTCACATTGCTGTTCCTAGATATGGCAATAGCAACAAGCATTGCACAACCAATGTATCAGGGTTTTTTTAGTTTTTCATTAGGTGTCAACATTGTTGACAGTTGGAGATTAATACATTGCTTCACCCTGCGCCTATTGCAAATTGTGAAAATATCGGGCGATGCTTTCAAATATGACAATCAAAATCTGATTGGGAAGAAGACTGGAGAAATCAATACCTCCAGGAAAATCTCAGCAAGGATGTCATTAAATGAGTGAACAGTCTGTTGAGAACTTAATACTAACTTAAACACATGCTAAATTATAAGCAGGAGTATTTCTAGGACGTCAGGAAAATGTGTGAGAAAACGGAGAAAGCTATTGTGCTTTTCTTTTTTTGTTCTGGGATGCCAGGGCAACTTCAGGGAAGGTGAAAGCCTACCTATGCTGGAGAAGGTCCCCCCACCAGCAAGGCAGTAGGTCTGCTTCCCCTGCCTTGCAAGGAGCAGTGCTGCTCATGCCAGCCCAGCCTCGGCAGATGCTGACACCACCTTCCCCTCCTTCTCCCACTTGAGTCTAAGCAGTCCCTACCCTGCGGGCAACTGGCGTCCTTTGCCACGTGCAAGTAACGTCATAGTACCGTAAGGTTTTTACCTGCATGGGTTTGTCATACCAGCGATTGGCCCCGCTTTTATGGTAGCCTCCCCCATGTAGCAGCTGCAGTGCCATGTTTGTATCATTGAGTTCCATCCCGCTCGGGCTGTCCAGGCACACCAGGCATATGCACCGCTCGATCATGTCAAGAGAGTCGCGGTTAGTAGAGTCTGGGGATAAAAGAGTGCAATGTTCACATCGTCTTACCTGTAGCGCGGGCCGGGCTGGGGAGCCCTGCTGCCTCGGGGAGCGGTGAAGGTCTGACCCTGGCCCTGCAGTGAGCTGGTGCCTGCAGAGCTCTCTCAGCAGCAGAACGTCTTGGTGCAAGGAGGCGTTACCGACTCCTGTGTTAACTTTTGCAATATCTCTGCGTGTCTTTCATATGATTCAGTAACATCCACTTTCTCTTTCTGCCTTTCATTTCCTGAAGTAATTATACTATAAAATAGTTCTGGTTTACTCTTAAAGCCAGCAATGCTTACTTATTTTATATATAACAGTTACAGAGAGGACAGGCGGAAAATAGAGAATTTCAGCGCTTATGCTATTGCTGCAGTATTCTGCTCTGGAACAGCAGGGCCTATACTGGTTTTGTGCTGTTCTCCCTTTAAAACCCTTTCCTGGAAAAGGAACAGCAGGGCCAGTGTTGATTTTGTGTTCTTGTATTAAAACCCTCTTGTTCTTCTCTCTCCTGTCCCTGGTCACTTCTTGTACTTCAGAGAAATAAGCCCTGGACTGGGTATATTGCCTACATCTGTTGATGAGGTCAGGGGGTTTAGTTTTTGAGCGTGGTATTGCCAAAACCATGGGTTGCCGCATTCCAGTTCCCTCCTATCACTAATGTACTGCTGAATAAAACGTGCCTTTTCTGGCTTTCCTTCTCTGTTTCCTTCTCTGTCCTGTAACTCTTGCTCCTACAGGTAGACTACAAAGCCTATTTTTACGTTGTCCTCAGCGCTTTCCTTCTTATTTATGGTGTATTTATGCAGGGGTTTTTTCTCAGTTTCTATAACTCTGGAATATTATGAAGGTAACAGTTTGTTTGCTTCTGAGGGCCAGTTTGAGGCACAGGAAATATTTAATTGTGAGCACTTAATACAGCTCTTAATTGAAAGGATAAAAGTGTGGAACCTATAATAAGAAGTGTTTCTATTCAAAAGCATATAACATCATTAATTGTTGTTAAACAGTTGTTGACAAGATCAAAGGAAAAAGGACTTTCAAACATCAACTTAAAATTCCATCCATTCTTAACAGATCAGCTTCCATCTGCTGGTTTTGCTAGATTTTGGTGAAAATGTTTTTGTTTCAGAATGCTCTGAACTAAAGATATGAATTCAGATTGATCAAAACTTCTTGCAAGCCTGTGCTAGGGTCAACAAACCTGTGCTCAATTCAGGAGATGGAAAGAATGGAAAAAATGTTTGAAATTATACAGTTCTGATTTGCATTTGAAATAAGGGGCCATTTCAAAATATGCATGTTTCTGATGTTTGCAAATATGAAAAGTAGCTTGATCTTCTGAAAGCACAGCATTTTTCAAAGTAAGAAAAAATGTACCTTCCTAAAATGAGTAGCATAGGCTAGAGAGGGGCTACAAAAATAAAAGCAGATGCTTGTTATCATCCAGGTTCACTCTCCAGATGCTGTGTAGTGAAAAGAGCATAAATATGCAAGAAACGGAAAAGGTGTCAAGAGGGGCAAGTGCTAGCCGTGACTGGGAAGGAAGATGGGGAGCTGTGGCCTCTGGCGGCTTCTGGTAAGGTCCTGCCTGGTGCTGGTGGCAGTCACAGGCCCGAGTGCCAGCGGTGCCCAGCCTGGCTTCTTGCCGGCTGCGTGAGGACCCAGGGGAGCACAGAGTGTGTCGTCTTCCCTTGCCCACAGCAGCAGAGTCCTAGGGACCTGCCATTCCTGCCAGCTCCTACAGAGACTTGAGCCAGGAGATGGTAATTGATGGGGCATGCAGATAGACTGAGTTTTCTGCCGGTGAGCTGTGCCACCCTACAACATGTGAAACACTGGAGTCCCTACGAATTGTCTTCAAAAGGTTTATAAGGGAGAAGACATGTCCCTGTCCTCTTGGCTGTAACGCTCTTTCAGTATCTGACACTTGCAGGGCAGACTGTAGTTGTGGTATTTATTCCATTGATGGTCCGGGTACATCCATGCAAAGGCTGAAAAGATCCTTGTGAATGGAAGTTGCCCCGTATGCATCAGCTGCTGGTGTCTGCTGACAGGCACCTTCAAGGAAAAGCTGCTTGGATAGTGATTTACAAACCACTCACAGCTTGCTTGGTGTTCTGCTTTATGTTGTATGATAGGTTTGTATATATTTCATTGTGGCTGCTGCCCACACACCCTTGACAGGCATGAAGCCCTTCTTCTGACATATGGCTTCAGGGTATCTTGAGACTGGGCATTAGAGTGAATAAAATTAAGCTTTGCTAGAAACAGAAAAGTAGGGGAAAGATGCCCTTACAGAAAGAAAGAAACATGTCCAGAAAGATGCTCAAACGCTGAAAAAATTGTCATGTAAAGCAGGCAATGAACTGCACAAGAACTCATGAACCATGACTTGGCATGGAAAATAAATATTTCCAGGAAGAGGTGAAAGAGAGAAGTGTGAGAACAAGCCTAAAGCCCTGCAAGACATTTCTTGTCATTCTTCCTTTCTAATGCACCCAATTGCATTGAATTGTCCAGTCAGCTTTTTGTTAGTTGGGGTTTTTTGGTTTCCAAGGGAAAATATGAGAAGATGGTTCCAAATCAAATTCAGATATAGGATGCATGGGACAGCAGCAGTGAGAATTCACCTCCTGTACTTAGGAGAGTGAGTTTAGCTCTGCAGCCTGAATGCAGATAAAATACGGAGTGTGTTTATAAATCAGTGATGGCTCGGTTTATTACAATTTTTTTGAAATTTTCTCACCTAGAAGACCTATCCTCTACTTGGAGGTCTATGCAGGCCTCCTTCATAACTTCTGCAAAGCACTGTACAGGTCTTCTCCACCCCAAAGCATCCTCTCTTTCCCTGCCCAGTACAGAACAGCTGTGGAGTGACCCCTTCCACCTCACCCTGCTCCACTAAGCCTTTTCTCTTCCTGTTAGTTACCGTTGCATGAACATTTCACCACAGATAAGAAAGAGCCTTTTCTCTTCCTCTGTTACTGTTGCATGAACATTTCACCACAGATAAGAAAGAAAAAAGGGATGTTAATAATTATGTATCCATGTGTAACAGCAATGCATTATATTATATAGAAGAGCTGTGCTAATATGAGTGGTCAAGGGTGGGATTCCAGCTTAGATTAGAGAAGGCTCACATCACGGTGCTGTGATATTCACTAGTGCAGAACCTGTTTTTTTCAGCTGCGTAATGAAGTTGCTTTATTTCCTCATTAAAATGAATATTTTGGCAAATGCCAGGCAATCCAAAAACACTATAGAGATGGTTCTGCTAGTTTTTGTTGATTTGTCTTTTTACTGAATCGCAGAATGTTCGGGGTTGGAAGGGACCTCTGGGGATCATCTAGTCCAAGCCGTCTGCTAAAGCAGGGTCACCCAGAGCAGGCTGCACAGTACCACGTCCAGGCGAGTTTTGAATATCTCCTCAGAGAAGGTCAGCACTAGCTGATATAGAAAAAGGAGAAATAGTTGAGATATACATACGGAAAAAAACCCCCATACTAAAATAACTTAAGAATATTTGGTAATAATTGGTTTTCACTTGTTTCCTGTGGTAAACTTTTGTATTTACTCCAGAGCACAGACTAGTACAGGAAAACAGGCTCCGGAGAATCACATATCAAGCATACTCCTATGTGAGCGGAAGAAATTATGTCAGAAAAAAGTCACAAGAAAGGCTCCTCCATAAAATTTAAAACAGCAGCCCTCATTATAAGTATGGATTAAAATCAGGTATTATATTAGTCTAACCCATGCTTTCTTACCCTCTGACCTCAAATTCATGAATAATTCTTATTCTGCAGTATAACTGTATTGAAGATGACATACATTTCAGTGCTATGTAAGTTTACAAAGATGGTTTTGCTGCAGGTTTCAAAGTAGTCACTGTTTTACTTAAAAGCATGGCATGAAAATAAATGATTAGGTGTTTATCTCAGTTTTCATTAAAATAAGGAATCGTTTTTTACTGCTGCTTTAAAAAGAAAACGCAGGGAGGGGAAAGCCTGAAGATGAGACTGGTATCACATAATAATGCTGTAATAATGGCCAAGACTCTGTGTGTGTTTATCTATATAAAGTCGTCATAAGCACAGATAAACTTGAGTAAGAAAAGGAAAGATCTTCCTTAGAATGATAAACATATTTTTAGACTATCGGCGACTCTTATATATTCCAGGGCATTGATGAAATAGCAACGTTTTCTCTAGCACTGCTGAACTGAGGATAAAGAGGTAAGTTAACATCTTTTTCAGGAGGGAAAAATGAATACCTAAGTCATGTAAAATGGCAAAAAGAGGATGTTTATGTCACTTAGCTTCAGGGTAAGATATATAAGGTGTGAAGTGATGGAGGTGACTAATCCCACCCTTTATTTTCATGTTTCAAAGTCAGGCATTTGAGTCCGGAATCCAAGACAGCTAAATTCTGCCTGTTGTTGGAAGAGAGAGAGAACTATCCCCGGATAATAACTAGTGTCACCTTTCCTAGACACTTACTTAATATTTGGATGAATCGGCCCCGGTACTTTCTGTTTTTCTCCATTGACTAGAGAGAGTACACAGCTAGATTCAATAGGTGTTTAACTTGTAGATGACTTTGTCAGATGAGATGCAAAATGTCTAATAGTTGCCAAAAGCTAAAAGGATACATCATTCCTATTAGTACAAAATGGATGTGAAGAAAGAGACAAATCACAGAATCTGATGTAATGTAATTTATGTGATGAAAAGCAGAGAATGGAGCAAGAGCTATTTACAAGGCGTAACACTTCAACATACACAGCCAAAGGGTCAAACCGTGTCTGCCGCTTCCCCGGTAACACACATCTGAACACTTACAGGTATCGAGTTTCCTCCTGCTACAGCAATTCAGCAGTCAGGTTGCACATTCAGTCCTATATTTGCTGCAACGTTCGCTCCCAGCAAAGAAAGGCAATGATGGTGAAGAAGAAGAGGAGGAAGATGGTGGAGAAAGCTGGGATTGCTGCTGCTAACCTTTCATAAGGATGGTCCTGGCCTCTGCCCACTCTGTTCTTCCGTCAGTTGTCAGCAGGCCAATTGGAGGCAGCATTTCCTCTTCGTGCTCTGCCATTTTGGCTATCTTTCGTAACTGAGTGAAAAGATCTCCCTCACTGAGACGACGGAAATTAATGACAACATCCAAAACAAAAAACTGCAAAAAAATGACAGAAGTCACAAGAACAGTCACAGATGGGTTGAATCTTTACCGGTCCAGTGTTTTGCATTCGCCCGGGTAGGTGCTGAGACGCTGAAGTCCTGCCTGGAGAGCCAGCCCTGCAGGCAATGGAGCACAAAACCACTGGGGACGGGCCCACGGCTCACTCCTCCTCTGCTTTTATGGTGTAATGCTGGTTGGTGTAGGGGACTTACATTGTGTGTTGGGCTCAGATAAAACGTACATTATTTGAATAAGCTTAAAAAACCCTGAAGAGGTAAAACCAGGAAGTATGTAAATAATTTCCATTGTATTCTTTGTTTAAAAATAACCTAGAGAATCTAGAGAACTTCCTGTTGAGGTGAAGAATGGGACTTCCTGGAAAAGGGACCGCTGGCATCTCCCCCTTCATTCCAAGAGGGCCTGCAGGCACGGCTCCAGCACCATGAACTGTCAAGCTGGGCTTTGAGGTGCCCTGCCCAGCCAATGTACTCTGCCGCACTTATCGGTTGGGGCAGATTCACTCCAACGCTTCAGCATTTCTGCCTGCACCTGTCCTAACTTCGCCATCCCCCTGCACAGGATGGTGGTATATATGCCATGCGTTGTGTGCCAATATTTGACTGGCAAGAGAAGGACATTTCCAGCAAATGCACTCTAACAAGGCTTTTTTTTTTTTTTTTCTCTGTGGTTTCAACTCTGTTTAATAAATATTTTTGTCTGAATGAGAAAGCAAATGAATTCTGTCCCATTCCTCCTTTCTGCATCACTGTACTTGGAACATAACGTGGGCTAAGGACAAAAATGCCGCAGAAGCATCTTTTGGAAATACTGACAGCGAGTGCTTGGTAAGAAGTGAGCTCATACGTAGCCCGCTAATTGTGTTTCTGAACAGTGATCAGCTTAGGCTCTTTCTTAGTTTGCTAAAATTCACTCATAAAGATAGAAAGGTATAAAACAAAGAACACTCAGTTACCTGATTGTTACAAGCGACAATGATGTGCTCTGGTTCTGGCATTACACTGCTTTTCTGGGCCACGAGGGTGTCTTTGGTATGTCCTGGAAGACGATAGGAAGAAAAGAGTCCATAGTATTGCTTCATACAGAGAGGATGACCAGACAGCTGTCCACGAGCAAAATCAACAGGTAAAGCATGGCTGGAGAGAGAGAAGGAGAAAAACAAAGCCGGAGGAAAAGAGGGGAGAGAGAGGGAGAGAGAGACAGAAAGGAAAAGAAATCTAATCTGTCCTTTGTTCTGTTACAATTAGATCAGGTATAACACAAATTGAATAATAAAATGAGATTACAGTATAAGGGAAATAGATGAATTCCCATATACCAAAGTTAAATACATCATTCCTGGCAGCTTCATGCACATTCATTAAGCAACTGCATTATCATCTAGTGGAAATGGAAAAAAGAGCAGGTCACGAGCAGCTCTGCAATGTGCGTGGGAAGCCCACCCAGATGGGACCCCAGAAACTCGTCAGGACAGAAGTCAGCAGAGCAGCTGGAAAAGACAGAGCACCTTGGAAAAAAAAGTACTGATGAAATTCCCTGCGAAGCCCAGTGGCCCTGTACTGGGCAGAGCAGTTAGGCAGTGTGTGAGGGCCTTGCCTGACGAACCCGAACGACTGGGGCAATGCAGAGGGCACTTCCCTTTTCCACAGAGCCTTGCCTATGTGTGAAGCCTTACTTAGACCTAGGGGGAAATAAGTGCTGAAAACCTATTCCCTTTTTATTGGAAGTCACATGGAAACAACAACGCCTAAAAGGTTTCTTTAGTGGCCAGAAAAAAAAAAAAAAAAGAAGTTATCACAATTATGATTATGGACTGTAAAATACCCCAGTGACGCTGCAGCAGGAAATAATGGTGCTGTCGCTTGGGAGAGACTGCAGAGACCACACGAGGAAGAAGATCTTGTGGTGCAGAGGTTTTCCCTCGGTGAAAGAGGACTAAGCTTCCAGCCTGCCAGAGAGGCGCAGGGGCAGAGAAGCACCCAAGGAGGTTACGGCCATACAGCCCATACAGGGTAACGGTTTGTACTAGTTGATCTTGTTTGACTGTCTGTCTGGAACTGTTGCCGTTCTAAACCAGGGGTATTCTTTAGTTCCTGGCTCTCAAGCTCTCTGTGTCACTTGTTTCCTTGCACAGGTGCTTAGTTGTCTTTTTGGTTCCTTGTCAGCAGAACAGGGTTACCAGTGTTCTCCTTCCTCCCACATTTTGCATAATGCACAAATCCTGTTCTATTTAACAGAATTTTAAAGAGCATCTATGATAATCGAAAATAGTGGAATAGCATGCTAGATTTACATAAGACAATCTGTAATTACAACAGTTAAGAAAGGGGTTATTAACTCTGATGCCATCAAAAAATCTTGTACTGAATTAGGAGATGTCTGTGTGAGATCTTCTAACCCTTTTATGTGAGCAAGTTAGGCTTTGCTTGAAATATTTATTCCTGGCAACTTCTTGGAATATCTGCACAGTATAAAACTAAATGCTTGGGTTTGGGCTGGAATATTGTGCAGCTGCATGTGGAATAATCCAAGAGAAGCTAGCACTGCATTCCCTGGTAGAAGTCGTTAACAAGCAACAAGGAACTGAAAATGTTACGGTTATGGTGTCCTCATAATTATACAGGAGGAGTAATAAGCAAACAGTTAACAACAATATGAGGACACAGGAGTGAAGATTTAAATAATTATTGATAGAAGGCAAGCAAATCTGATGACTGGAGTCTTTGGATCTACAGTAGTGAAGTCAAAATGATAAGAATTTAAAATACTGTTTGTTTGAGCAATGTGCCTTCTTTATCTCCTCTCCGATGCTGTCATATAAAGATGCAACGAGCTACATTAGGATGCAACGGTACTTCACAGCACGCCAGCGCTGCTGTATGCAGTTGCATGGCATATCTTGGATGAAAGCACGTGTTCTTAAGTAAGTACCTCTTCTACGCTTTCTGAGTAGCTGTCAGACTTCTGAAGTGAAAAATCAAACAGCCTCTTTCTCTTTCTTTTGTCTAATTCATAGATGATAAGGGCTTTGTTGTTTGAATGTGGACATTGTCTTCCTCATCCAAATAAGCACTGGTTAAAGCATATTGCGTAGGCCCTTGTGTTTCCAGAGAGGAAAACCACCCCTTCCCTGCTATGGTGCAGTGTCCGTTGTGGTGGGCTCTCCACTGTTTCTGCTCTTGGGGAAGCAGTGATTTCAGCAGTAAACTCTGAACATACTAGGTGAGGTTAAGCAGGGCTATGTAAAATGCTGTTTCGAGCTACCTCATAGGTTACTTAAAGAATGATGGATTTCCCTTCTGTTTATATGCAGAAAGTAACAATGGCATAAGTAACTTCTTATTTTTACTGGCCACTGAACCAGCCCGTCTGGTAAGGCTTCCTTCTCCTGGTGGGATGCGTTCTTTCTGGTTTTGGGGAGGGGGGCACGGGGGCTGATCTTCTAAATGGAGGGTGCGGTCGGTGGAGGGGGTGCAGCACCCGGGCGGGTGTGCGGTGCTGGGGAAGGCGTGCAGGCTGCGTGGCTGCAGTGCTGCTGCTCTTTGGGTCTGGGGAGCGGCTGGCAGCTGCTGTGTTCACAGCAGGTCTGCTGGGCAGATTGTGTGTGTCCTTCGGGCTGGTCTGCGTGTGCTAGAGCGATGACTACCAGGCATCAAAAAGGATCCTTCTCCAACCTGTCAGATTGCAGCAATAAAGCAGAAAGCGCATAAAAAACTGCTGAAGCACTTGCCCTGAAGCATGCTGGAGCCCCAGCCCTTCCAAACGGTGGAGGGGTACAATGCAGCCTGACTTTAGTAGGCATGGTGGTGATGGGCTGACAGTTGAACCTGATGATCTTAGAGGTCTTTTCCAACCTTAATGATTCCGTGTTTCTATTCTATGATTCTGCGACCTTAGGCGTGTTAGGGCACCCTTGAATCGGAAGCCCTGCAGATGCTCAAGCAGCAGCTCTCCTTCCGAGCTACTTACGTGTCCAGTAAAGCTTTATAGTCTTGCACTCCTGAAATGAGATTGGCGGCAAACCTGCAAGTAGCAGATAGAAGTGACATCAGTCTTTAGTCATTTGGCAACACTGGGCTGTTTCTGAGAGACAGAGACAAGCTGGAATGATTGATGACACAGCACAAAGAGAGAAAGTCTCCTGGCTTGGCAAGACGAGCCCCCCACCCGAAACCTAAATTAAATCATGTCAAGAGAAATATGAAATCCCAGAGATGGTCCCTTCAAATGGTTAAGCAGACTACCACAGGAGGAAGCCTGAAAGCATTTATTTAGAGAATGGGAGCAGAGGCTGAATATTTAATAGAATCCTTCACATGGGTTTCAATATCAATACTCATAAGCTGTCCAATTTCTTCGAGTACTTCCTGTCCTCAGCAGATATTCTTTCTGCAGAGCTGTGGACAGGTGTATTATTTCCTGACACTGCCCGTTTGCACCGTGTCTGAACGGGAGGTTCCAAGAAAAACATTTCCTTGTTAAAGCACGTGCATTAGAAAATGCAAAGTGGAGGCTTTACGAAAGCTGCGTATGCAAGAAATTTAGTCAGTAATGAATGGAAGCATTTATAGTTACGTTTAAAGTAAAGTAAAAAGATACATTGGTTGTCTGTGCAACCTGTTAAAATAACACATATCAGCTTCAGGGTTCTGGCTGTTTTATAATAGCATAAATTCACATGCAGTTAATTCTTTCAGTAATGAGCAGCTAGAGAGTGCTAAAGCAAAGAGGAAAATTGTACTATACGAAGGTAAATTTGATCTGGTTTACTCTTTTAAAAGGAGAAAACATTCTGGCAAAGGCTGAAGAATGGAATCCTGTTTTAAGAGTGTCTGGAGAGGTATATTCTGTGCTTGGCTACGTGCTTATCTTTTCACTTTTTAAATAATTGCCCACAACAGCTCAAAGGAGAAAGGTCCATTCAGGGCTGGGAAGGATGGGCCTGAAGGAAGCAGTGTTCTTAGGGAAGAAAGATTTCTGAATTCTTATTCTTAGATCCCCTGTGCTTCTAGTGCCCTTCTGGGCACCTGAGAGGGACAATTTAATGCTAGCGTGTCCTTCTCAGTTTGCAGGGTGGCTACGAGTCACAGTGATGGCATTCTAAAGACTGTTTTCCTTTAAACAATGTGTCAGAAATTAGTATTTCTTTTTCCCATTGCAAAATGGTTTACTTGAATTATACAATGAAAAGCTTTGCAAATATTCCTTTAAAAAAATTATAAATCCCATGGCTTTTTTTTTTTCATGCAATAAATGCAATGACACTTTCGCTTCTCAATACCAGTATGAGTAACCCCAGAAACACTGCCCTCTGATTGCAGGCCTAGTAGGAAATCGTTTAATGGTTACAGCCCGTGTTTTTTAATGAAAGTTGATTGTCTTTTTGCAAAAGCAGTACATTTAAAATATCCTTTCATTTAGCAAAAGCTGCATACTCGTAGTACATTACCTCAGCTGGTCATTTACATCCTTGAAATCCTGCTGAGCGAAGATAATTGCTGGGCTGGAATTGACTGGAAGAGCTAGCCGGTTGTTGAGGTACATGTCATCCAGCCAGTAGTTAAACACCTAAGGGAAGGGGACATGAAATCTTAAAGCCGTGAACAACTGCGGGAAGGCAGTCTGGGGGTGAGGGGAGAGTGCCTGGTGCTCTGGGTGTCAGGCACGGGCTCTGATTAATGGAGCCGCTGAGCGCTTCCAGTCTGGGCTCTGTGACCTCAGCTCAGCTGAAGCCAGCCGCAATTCCATAATCCCATTTCTCAATCAATGGCAATTTACAGTGTGTTCCATTAAAAAAGTAAACAAGCTCTGTATTGTGGTGGTTTGGTATTTTGTTGTTTGCTTCTCTCTACAACAAAAAAATGGTCGAGTACATCATGCTAGCTGCTGACTCTTGAATAGTGATCGGGATATATTTAAGAGACAGACAGAATTTTGCTCACGATGACTTTCCTTAGGGGGCCTCAGATATTTGTCAGTGGCGACAAGATGCTCTGTTGTTAGCCATCAGAATACTGTCCTGTAGCAAGGCAGAGTGGGAAAAGAATTTCCCGAGCCTAATGGTTCGGTCCTGCAGATACTGGCCTGTGGATAGGGCCCCTGGAGAATTCCCTCTGCGTGCACTGACACCAATGCAGGTTACTGATGCCTGACCCAGACAGACGCACGCATTCTATTTCTAGCCATTTTTATTGAAAACACAGACGTACGGTAGCCGCGTTCCTTTATGTCCGAGCAGAGTTTGAAGAATCATTATGTGGAAAATGGAGGCTTTCATAAAAAGATCAAATGGTCTCTCTGAGTTTAGCAGGCATGCTTTGCATATAGTCACTATAAACAACAATGAAATTATGCAAAAATGATTACGAATGCACGCATCAGTTGAAAAAGTTTTCCTCTGAGATATCTCATTGCTGTTAGAACAGATGCTTCCCCCACAGTCTCTGGAGTCTTCAGGAGAACAGGCTAGAGCTGTACTCCTCGCAAGTTAAACTCTAAATGAAAACATTTCTAGTTTATCTTAAGAATCAGGTATTTAATTTTAATAAATTTCTTAATTTTAATAAATATCTTAAGAATCAGGTATTTAATTTTAATAACCAGTATTCAGAGTTGAGACGCTTCAGAAAACACATCTACTTCCTTCCTCTGCAATTTTCATGCTGTAAGTGGCTGAATGAACCATTGGCTCCTGGAACGCTGTTTGTTGTAAGGACCGCTGTTTAAGCGATGGTTAATTCAGCCACCAAACCCATGAAGGTCTACGATCAGAGTAACAAAAGGAGATTGAGTGGCATTCAGTGGAGTCCTCAGACTGTGGCAACAAGGAGTTCAGAAATTAAGCTCTGCTTTTAAAATAAAAGCATTGCCAGTACCGTAGCCTTTTCTTCCGACTATAGCAGCTACTTGATGGAGTTTTCTTGCGAGTCACACAACTGAAAAGTTAAGGGAGAACCACGCTTCACTGACATCAGTTGCAAGCCTGCAGGATTTCACTGAATGCATGAAATATTTCAGTGTCTCTCTCCCTTGTTGGGACAGAAAGACTTCACTAAAATCAGTGTTTCTAGTTTTCATCTGCCATGTTCTAACACGGTTAATGCAGGCAGGGTGAACTGTGACTTTGTGCAATGATAAAAGCTATTTTATTTGCAGCCTATTCAATTTTCCTGTCTTGGGAAGCAGAAAGCTGGACTTTTTTAAAGGCTGAGGTCTCAGCATGATCTATGTGCTAGATACATATGTGTGTATATATGTAGAAATCCGTGTCTGTATTCGGCAAAGTAAATACTTCAGGGTAACTACCTTGGTATGGCGTGACAATGAATGGCAAATAATTGTTTAATTTTAAGAGAGTAATTCCTGACCTAAAGTGTTCCATTCCACAATAATTTGACTGGATCAGAGCTTTGGCTAGATGGGTATGCAAGGAACTTTTTATAGCCCTATCAGAAAGCATTTTCATTTTAATAAAAAGTCTAAAACTTGCTGTTAAAGAGAAAGGAAGAAATTACATCCAAAAAGGATGTAATGCAGTGCTTCCTACAGGTAGAGCTGATACCTGCGTGCGTGCACCTGAGGTGCATGAATTCCCTCACTGATGTCAACAAACTGTTGATCTGAAAACGTAATAATGACATGGATTTTGACCTCGTTAGAAAATTCTAGCCTAATAGGTCTGAAATATTCATTCCCTTTGGTAGAATCTGATGTGACCCCTGTTTGTATCGACCCACTGAAAGAAAGCAGCGATCACATATAGAACATCACAAAGAGTTTGTAAATAAGCATCATCCAACACAGCAACTATTTTTCTCATCTATATTTGCTTACCCAGTTCGTTGTCTTTTCCCTTCTTTCCTCGAGGATTTGCTGCAAGGATTCCCCCAGGCCTCCCGCAATTCCAAACTGCTCCACGATGACCTTGGTCTTTCTAAATTGCTCCTCTGGCACCAAGTGTTTCACACACTGTAGGTACATGTGTAAGGTCTGCTGCAGTGGTGGGACAGGAAGTTTTGGCACTGCCTAATTGGAAAAAAACCCAAAGAGATTAGCAAGTAATTCTACTTGTTCCCAAACAGTCCTCTTTTTTTTTCTTCTTTTTTTTTCTTCTGTTGCTGATTAATATATTGCATCCCTTTTTTAATCCATTTATTCTGTTTTAGCAGTTGAGATGCCTGATTACTGCAAACATAATTGGGTGAATTCAGTAGAGTTTCATTAGGTCTTAAAGTGCCTGGATTTTAGGATGTAGCATGCAGCTGTACACAATACTGAAGCAGTGGTACCTCTCCAATAGCTCTATTTGTAGGACTTTGGCCAATGAGAATTTCAAATGGATAGGCCAGGAAACTAGTGGAAAATAGGAGAATATTCCTTAGTAAAAATTCTAGAAATCCTAGGACAAACAGGTAAATAGGCATGATGCAAGCATTAGTCTGAGCTAGACTCTAGGAGATCTTCAGATACATTAAAGCATAATAAAATAATGCATTAGTAACGAAGTGCATTTAGCTTGTGATCAGTAAAACTGTTAGTTAATACTTGTCTGATTGGTAATATGACCGGTTATAAAATTGCAGAAATAGAAAACTTGCAGGTCTACCTGTTTATTAGCACTGACTACATACAATCCTCAATAAACCTGTGTTTTACGCTGCCAAACCTCTGCTGTCAGCCAGGCTGGAACCTTCCCAGAAGGCTTGATAAAACATTTCTGTTTTATGTATGATAAATTTTATTTCTGTATGATAAAACATATCTGTCCTTTACCCTTATCCTGTTTGGAGCAGGAAACCAATAGTATCTGGGAAGAAATCAGTCTCATGATGTCCATATAATTAAGCTACCTTTTTTTTTTTTTTTAACATAGAACTAAACAGTGCAGTGCAATTAGTTGTTTAAAAGCCAGAGGAATTCTGGGGGCAGTGGGAAAATCAAGCAAGGAGGTAATCCATGAAAGACTGGGAAATTGCAAGAGGCTATGATGCTCGAAGCATGGTTCCTCGGGGAGGTGGACTTGTCTCCCAGTTGAGAAACGGTCATCTAATTCAGCTGTGCTTGTCCACTGGTGGACAAACTTTCAGAGGGTTTACTCCTCTAATGTGATTTTTGCCCGTCTCCTAAAGGAGGTAAAGTTCAGGTTTTTTTAGTAGCTCCTGATGTAGTACATATTTCACAGGATCGCAGGACCATAGCATGGTTTTGGTCGGAAGAGATGCCTGGCAGTCCTGCCTGCTGCTCAGGGCAAGGCTAGCTGCAAACTCCTTTGCTAGTGCGTGCGGGGAGGGGGGTGGAGGACGTGCGCTGACCTGAAGGCAGGGAGCGGGTGTCCTCTGAGCTTGAACGCCAGCTCTGCCTTTCCACATCCGCAGAAAAGTCAGTGCTGCGTCATGTTTCCCTGTCTAGAAACCAAAGATTTCAGATACTCATAGAAAGTGTCACAGGGTTACCTGTTATTAGTGGAAATGCAAATCCAATTTAGCCTGTAATGTACCCTGGATTTCAGAAATAAAAGAACGGTAATTCTACAGTTTCAAGCTAAGTTTAGTCAGGGCATATCTCTTCTGTCATTGATTTCGTGGTCAGCGGAAACAGATGTGCCAAACAGTATTTCTTTCGGATACCTGGCTTTGGCCCTATCTTTCAGGGTAAGGTTACTGTACAGTTCATGACTCTGCTTAGGAAAAAAGCTTTAAACCCAAGGGGCTGGCTACTTACAGGCATACACATTTCAGCATCTTTTAAACCAGCTCAAAAATGAATCATATGTGATCGTTTGAGAGTTCTGTACTATTAAGAAATAATTTCATGCCATCTCTGACTGTGTGGTAATGCATCTGCTGTTGTGTAATAATATGTCACTTACTGGAATTCTTCACAGGATGTTGGGAGGAAGAGTGTATTTGGATATGAAAAGCACTAATGTTAGACCAAAGTTCCTGATTGCACATTGCTGCAGGGTAACTAGCGTTCCCTGTAGAAATCAGCTCTGGAACAGAACTTGGTTTACAATTATTGTATTAATTTACAGCATTAAAAGCTGTTAAGTCATCTATCTTCAAAATTTTTTGTTGTTTTTCTTTTTTTCTTTTGGTTTTCCCAGAAACAGTCACTTACTTTCTCCTCTTTACTGCATGTATCTTTCTCTTTCTTCTGCATGTTTTTTTCTAGGACAGGCATTCCTGCATTTCTTTTGATATCTTTTGTTGAGGACAGAAATTGGAGCCACTTGGGGGCACTTATGGAGCCTCACGCCTCAGTTCTGGAAATAGAAAAGATTTAAAGTCCAGTCAGTACCCATTATTTATAACCAAAACGTACATGGGGAGTATTCCCTGCGCAAGCATACACAGAAGCTTCAGAATGCAAAACCGAAGAGAAATAGAATTGCAACATTCAAAACTAGCTGAGCTGAGCCCTGCGGAGATTTCTCTGACGTTCTGTTTGTCTCATTTTGCTATAAATTTCTTTATCTAGAACTATCTGATGCACATAAACGGTCCCTTCTCAGCATGGTTTATTTTGTAGCTCTAATTTTCTTCGCAACACGTTGTGCCGTGATCTGCATGCTTTGTGCTACTGCTCTATGTTAGCTGGAGGAAAGAGGCGACTTCTCTTTGAGTGTACTTATGTCGACACAGGTAATATTAAAGTTGCAGTTTTCTAGCTAAGCATCTTATATGTCCTCCCTTTATCGATTTTATATGAAAGCACCACAGTCTTTAAATGTATTTGTCATTGCATGGTTCCATGGACACAGTGAGGTGCTGTCACCTCCACTGAAGGTGTGGAAGCTGCAGAAAGGAGCTTCATGGAGAGGTGCTTTTGGCCCCTGCAGGCTAGAAGCTCGCAGGGTGCTGGTGCTTTGGGGCATAGCTCCAGGCTGGGGGACCCCTTGAGCCTGCCTGGGCTGGCAGGCTGGCTGTGGGAGCGCTGGGACGGGTGGCATACACTGCGTTTGAGCCGCTTCGCACAGCAGTCTTTCCAAACAGCGTATACCTGTCCAGGGAGACGGCTTCACCTGCCAGAAGTCACAGAAGTCACCTGTGACAGAGCAAATACTCCCACTTGTGTTTCTCTGGTATTGTGGTTGTCTTGGTTTTCACTTCTAAAGATGCCTCTTATTCCTTTTCTGTACAAGAATAAGCTACACAATACACCTATTTCTTCTGATACAACAGTGTCCGCACCAAGCAGCTGTCCTTAAATTACGGTGGTACAGCTAAAGCAGAGAGAGTTCTATGTGATCAGTCAGGGCTTGATGGATCACAGGTTTTTTGGTTTGTATTTTTAATGACTTTGCACTGTGTGTATGCAAAATATAAAAGACAACATGTTGACTAAGTAGAAAAGAACATCACATTTCCTTTCTGAAACCCTTGGGACTGTACATTCAGGGCACTTCAATTATTTCTACGACAGCTTTTAAGAACAATTTGGATAAAAACCTACAGCGTATGAAAGCAAGATGAACAGTTTTGCATAGGAGGGATGGCTATTCCAGCCCTGCGGCTCCAGCACGTAGGCTCTGCCAGTGTGTATGTGGTCACTGACACCTTGTGTCAATCCTGCCCTCTCTGCATCCCACGCTGGCTGCCAGCGGGGCTGTGCGCCTTGAAGTCGGTCGTGTGAGGTTGAGAGCTGTCACTGGGGCCCTGCAACGAGCCACACTGCAAACTCGCGTCGATCTGTCATCTGCTCATGATTTCAACCCAGGCGAGAGATGATTTCCCTCACGGACGGGCCACATTAACCCGCTGCGCTGCTCGGCTCCCTCCCGTGTGCCGCACAGGTCTCGTCACTTCGCCGCGCGCTCTGTTCCCAGCCGCACAGGTTCAAAGCCCTGCAGACAACGGACACGTCCCGTAACTCTTGGAGGAGTGGCTTGCCCAGTTGTCTACGGGCTGGCCTCAGCTCCCCACCTGCCTTCAAATACAGAGCAGCCATTTCACCTTCAGAGCCCCTAAAACTACATTCCTGTGAAGGAAAAACCCTGCTGGTATTCTTCTCACCGGGACTTCTGTTCTTTCTTCCCTTGTGTTTTTTCCGTCGAATTGCAACAGGGAGTCATGCTGACTACAAGTCCATACTGGCTCTGTTTCTGTGGGAAATGCTACTACTAACAGACTTGGGTATCTGTAAAATCGGTGTGATAAAGGGTTTGGGGGAGCTAGTCTGAACCGTGCTTTTCTCCGTCGCGGGGATGAACCGAGGCTTTGTCTCCAGTTCACGCGCTGCCAGCTTAGCATCACACCCAATCCCATATTTGCTTAATAAAGGACAAGGAAACCGACGCAAGAGAAAATCCCGCAGAAGTTCGAGCTGACTTCAAGAGCTGCTCGCTGGAACGACTGCGAGGCGCGCTGTCAAAGTTCTTAGGCAAAGAAAAAAAAAATTAATCCTAGCTGTTTTTATTTACAGCCGGCTTAGCGGGGTGGCTGCGAGCCGCGGCCGGCTGGGGAGCCGGGTGGCTTTCCCCCCCAGCTCCGCGCAGCAGCTCCAACCCACGACAAAAGGCTCTGATCTCTCTGCTGGCGGAGGGCAGAGGGCTGGAACAACCCCCCGCGCCCGCGGTCCTCCACAGGCTGCGGGCTCGGGGGGCGGCTGGCGGCGTATGATACCGTCGGGGCATCCCGCTTGGCCCCCCCCGCCCCGCTCACCCCGCGCCTCGGTGCCTGTTACGGGAGGACGAGCTAAAAGTTCTCCGGGAGCTGTGCTGTAACTTCAGCGCGGTACCAGCCCCCGGCGTGCGAGGGGCCCCCTACGTGAGGAGCGCAGCCGCGACCCGCCC